>SMVB01187768.1_pt1 | contig 14066 bp, 15 predicted proteins | sample 2456461 | NCBI WGS metagenome assembly SMVB01 (sample SAMN11095934, study PRJNA526329) | marine sediment metagenome | biome: Marine sediment; feature: Surficial sediment; material: Deep marine sediment; isolation source: Hadal surficial sediment | place: Pacific Ocean | collected 2014-05 | depth... | reverse complement strand
CGCCTTCGACAAAAAATGTGTCCTGCATATCCCGGGCGGGATGGTCGGGCGGAAAGTTCAATGCTTCAAAATTAAAATAGTCGGTTTCAACATGGGGGCCGTGGGCAATTTCAAAACCCATGCCGTAAAAGATCTGGCATATCTCCCCCATGACCTGATTTATTATATGAGGAGTGCCCGTTCTGGGAGCTGTGCCCGGCAGAGTCGGGTCGAAGATTGTCCTGGTGCCTGAATCAGTAAATGAAGCTTGCTTTTCTTTGAGTAAACTTTCGAGCTTTACTCTGAGCTTGTTGGCAGCAGCGCCTATCTGCTGGCGTTTTTCGGGGGGGACATCTTTTAGCTGTTTTAGTACAGCCGTTACTTTTCCTTTTCGCCCCAGATATTCAACCTGAACGGCATTAAGCAAATCAAGCGAATCGGAGTTTCCGATTCGCTCAAGAGCTTCTTTTTCTAACTGAATAATCTGTTCAAGAAGCGGCATTTATATATTCGAATTTTAGTTTATTTGACTGCAGCCATCTCTGCCAGATTTTTGAATGTCTTCATATCGCGGGCGGCGATATCTGCCAGCATCTTTCTGTTTAAGTTAACGCCGGCCTGTTTTAGTCCGAACATGAGCTTGGAATAATTCGTACCGCAGATTTTTGCGGCGGCTGAAATACGGATAATCCATAAAGCACGGAATTCCCGTTTTTTATTTCTTCTGTCACGATAGGCGTATTTTAAGCCCTTGTTGACTGTTTCCACAGCTGTTCTAAACAGGCGGCTGCGGGCGCCGTAGTTGCCCCGGGCATGTTTGAGAACTTTCTTATGTCTCTTATGACCGGCAACTGTATTTCTGGATCTTGGCATTAAATTTTACTCCTGAATCAATTCCAATAGGCTATTGAATTAATCTATTCACTCTCTTGTAATCGGCTTTGGACACCAGAGTTGACTTACGCAGCTTGCGTTTGCGCTTTGGTGATTTCTTGGTCAGTATGTGGCCTTTGTAGGCGCGATTTCTTTTTATCTTACCGGAGGCCGTTCTCTTAAATCTTTTGGCAGCCGCTCGGCGTGTTTTCATCTTTGGCATATCTAAAATTTCCTTCCTAGCTGCCTAATATAGTAAATTTTTTCACTCTTCGCTTGATGTTTTTTCAACTTTTTCGGCATCAGCCTGTTCGGGCCTTTTGTCGTCTGACTTATCGGCGTAGGCTTTCTTTAACTCGTTCATTATGTGAGAGTTAGGGGAAACAACCATGCTCATTGTGCGGCCTTCCATCTTGGGGGCTGACTCAACATCGGCAATTTCTGATATATCCTCAACCAGCCTTTGCAAAAGTTTCCTGCCCATTTCGGTATAAGCCATTTCGCGGCCACGAAACATTACAAAAGCCCGGACTTTGCTGCCTGAGCTGAGAAATTCTTTGACATGCTTTGTCTTAAACTGATAGTCATGTTCGTCAATTTTTGGCCGATAGCGCATCTCTTTCATCTGAAACGAGTGCTGTTTCTTTTTGGAAATACGCTCTTTTTTGGATTGCTCGTACTTGTATTTTCCGTAGTCGAGAATCCGGCAGACAGGCGGGCGACTGGTTGGCGCAACTTCTACTAAATCAAGTCCTACATCCTTGGCTCTTTGAATGGCCTCATTGGTTGGAATTATTCCTACTTGCTCCCCTTCCAGCCCGATCAGCCTTATGGGAGAGATTCTAATATTTTCATTTACGCGCAGCTTCTTTTTGCTTGTTATAAGTTCCTCCTAGTCAACATTTTCCTGTAAGCCTTTTCCAGCTATTTCTGTGGCAAATTTTTCGATTGCTTCATCAATTGTCATAGGTCCCTGGTCGCCATGGCCATGTTTTCTGACCGACACCGTTTTGGACTCTACTTCCTTGCCCCCCACTATAAACATATATGGCACTTTCATCAACTCCGCATTGCGAATTTTTGCCCCAATCTTTTCAGAGCGGTCGTCTACTTCTGCTCTAATATCGGCGGATTTGAGCTTTTTCGAAATTTCTTCAGCATACTCTATGAAATTATCTGTTATCGGCAGAATCTTGACCTGAACCGGCGCCAGCCAGAGCGGGAAATTGCCACCATAGTGCTCCAGCAACACCCCGAAAAATCGCTCGATTGAGCCCAAGAGAGCCCGGTGAATCATATACGGACGCTTCTGCTTACCGTCGGAATCGATATAATTCATATCAAATCGCTCCGGCAGCGAGAAATCGAACTGTATGGTAGAGCATTGCCAGGAGCGGTCTAAAGAATCCTTAATCAAAATGTCAATTTTGGGGCCATAGAAGGCACCGCCGCCTTCGTCTATTTCATATTTTAAGCCGGCCTTGTCGAGAGCCATCTTGAGCCCAGCTTCGGCTCGCAGCCAGTCGGCCGGGTCACCTATCGCTTTTTCCGGCCTGGTCGATAACATTATATCGTAGTTCTTGAAGCCAAAGGCAGCCAGAATGTGAATGCAAAAATTAAGCGTCCAGTCTAATTCTTCTTCCATTTTGTCCTGCGCCACAAAGTGGTGGGCATCATCCTGGGTAAAGCCGCGTACTCTCATCAAACCGTGCAGAACTCCGGGGCGCTCATAGCGATAAACAGTACCCAGCTCAGCCCAGCGCAGCGGCAAATCCCGATATGACCAGAGACGGGACTTATACATAATAATATGGAAAGGACAGTTCATCGGCTTGAGCTGATACTGGTGCTGGTCGACATCCATCGGACCAAACATGCTCTCACTGTAGAAATCAGTATGGCCGCTTCGCTCCCATAGAGAACGATGGGCTATATGAGGAGAATAGAGCAGCTCATAGCCATATTTTAAGTGTTCCTGCCGCCAGAAGTTTTCGATTTCATTTCGGATACGGGCGCCCTTGGGCATCCAAAGTACTAAACCGGCGCCTACCTCCTCTGAAAAAAGAAACAGTTCCAGTTGTTTGCCAAGCAGCCGGTGGTCGCGCTTTTTGGCTTCTTCTAAACGTTCCAGGTGTTCATCCAAAAGCGATTTCTTGGGAAAAGACACTCCGTAAATCCTCTGGAGCATTTGTCTTTTTTCATCTCCGCGCCAGTAAGCTCCGGAAGTTGAAGTCAGCTTGAAAGCCTTGACGATGCCGGTGTTGGGAATGTGCGGCCCGCGACAGAGGTCTTCAAAATTTGACTGATAGTAAAATGTAACAGTTTCGCCTTCAATTCCTTCTAATAGCTCTACTTTATAAGGCGCGTCTTTTGACTTAAAGTATTCGATTGACTCTAACCGGTTTTTTACCTGGCAACTGAAAGCGGCTTTTTCCGAAACAATTTCTTTCATCCGCTTTTCAATGCGCTCCAGGTCCTCGGGAGTAAAGGGCTTGTCGACTTCGAAATCGTAGTACCAGCCGCTATCAATCGGCGGGCCTATGGCCAGTTTAACCTCTGGAAAGAGTTCCTGTACCGCCTGTGCCATTATATGTGAACTGGAATGCCAGAAAACTTCGCGGCCTTCGGGATCGTTAAAAGTAAGTATTTGTATCGGTGCGCTGTCTGCTACCGGCCGGTTTAAGTCGGTAACTATACCGTCAACTTTTATGGCCACGGCTTCTTTGGCCAATCGGGGCGAAATGGACTTGGCCACATCAAAACCGGTAACGCCGGATTCGAAATCTCTTACTGAGCCGTCCGGAAATTTTATCTGCACATTTGACATTTCTTTTTTAGTTCCTAAAATCGGAAAACAAATAACTCGAATTTCTTTTCATCTTAAGGTTCCCGTAACAACACACCAGCATAATGGTGGGCGATAGTGGATTTGAACCACTGACCCCTTGCATGTCAAGCAAGTACTCTAACCAACTGAGCTAATCGCCCATACGCTGTTTATGGTCGAAACAAACAAACGGCCTCTGGCCGCCAAGGCTAATTCATATGATTTTATATCGATAATGTCAAGGCTAAGTTTAGTCTAAGACAAAGTTGTGACCAACGTTAGCAAGATTTTTGTTTCTTGAAAGGATTACTGACATTCGCCTTATCCGATAAGACAGCTCTGGGCACTTAAGCGCCAAAAGCTTTAGACGCCGGCTATTTGAACGAATGTTTCGGCTTTCAGGTATTCTTCTTTAAGCCGTTCACACAAATCAGGTATCATGTCTTCGGTTATTCCGAGCTTTTCTAAGGATCCGTCTTCGAGCTTGTCGTTAAAGAGTCCTTCATCATCATCAAAGAAAGATTTCTTAGCGATGAAATTACCTACGTGAACTACGTATGAAGCCAGTAATTCAGCCGGGCATTCACTGGGATTGTGGTGATAAACAATAGCATGCTGAAGTCTTGTGGGCAGTTTCCATTGGGTACCCAAAAACCCGCCAATCTGGGCATGATTATAACCGAAGACCATTTCTTCGAGATCGTAATCCGAAGTTGTAGTATCGGTTTGTCGTCGCTCAAGTAACTGCTTAAATTCGTCAGGCAGATAGCAGGCAATTACGATTTTGCCTATATCATGAAGAAGGCCTGCTGTAAAAAGAAGAATCAATATCAACCGGTTCTTTCGTATCGGACTTAGCGGCAACCAGCCGGCTGGCCGAAGCCACTGCCAGCGAGTGCCTCCAAAACATGTCCTGGTACTGGCGGTCGATCGCATCACCATGGAACATGTCGAGTACTGAGGCTGACAGGACAAGATTACGCACGGCTTCCATACCAATGTTCACCACGGCTTGTTTGACCGTCTCGATTTCACGAGGTAAACCGTAGAAAGCTGAGTTCGTAAGTTTGAGCACTTTAGCAGAAATGGCCGGGTCTTCCATAAGAATTGCAGCAACCTTTGCCGCACTGGCGTCATCTTCGTTTAAGGCTTTTTGAATCTGCTGAAAGACAATCGGTGGAGTCGGCAGGTTATTAATATTTGAAATAACCTGTTTGACTTTGTTGTCTATTTCTACCGGTTCTGCGACTACTGCCATATTTCTTGCCATTTGTTTAAGTTAAGAGAGCTTATATTTCGTCGGTCAGCCTCTTGACGACTTTCTCAATAACATCATCAGTATTATAAAAACCTGACCGAACCCGACTTTTTAGCATCTCAATCTTTTCGCTTCTACCTGAACTTCTGGTTTGAGCTGACTTTTTCTGTCTGCTCGTTTTCTTGAGATCTTCATCGTGGTGTTGGCTTCCCATAAGCATATCTGCACCTCCTTCTTCCCATGCGGCAGTGCTTCCCGCTTTTATTCCACTTACCTTTTCAGCCGGTCAATTATTTCCATCCACGAAATATGGAGAGCTGTCTGGCTCACCCATATAGTTTATAATTTTATGACTGTTCTTGAGCTTGTTAAGTTCCTCTCTTATTCTGTCGTATCGACCCTGCAGATATTCTTCGCATTCGCTGACAATACCAATGCTCCTCTTAATCAGAGTGGCAATACTGTTGGTCAGCTTTTTGACTTCCGGCAAAGTTGAGGCCATATTAAAGATATCCGGGTTACGGGCTTTTAAGAGCGCTACCTTTTCGTCTGACTGTTTGATTCGAGCGTGAAACCTTTGAATCTCAGCGAAGAGATCAAGCAAACGGTCATCTTTGTTAAATTTTATCTGATCTCTTTGTTTATCAAGCATAATATAGAGTGACTGATAAAACGTATATTCTTTCTTTAAAACGGACAAAAGTTCCTGTTCCAACTGATTGAGCGCCTTGTAGTCCATTGATCCCATATAATTTAAGCCGACGTTACAAATTCTGGTTTTGCACCGTTATTGCCTGATTCGGCTTTGTTACCGGCGCCGTTCTTTTGCTGTTCTTTGAGCCCCTGCCAGCCTTCCCTGACATTCTTGAGCACACTTATATTATCGTCAATAATTTTCAAATCTTTTGTAGCCTGAGCAATATCAGTCTGGCTCAGCACAAAGGCATAAATCTTACCTAATCTCTCGGCAATTTCTCCGCCGTTTTTGGGGTCTAAAGTAGTATATAGATGAGTTACAAATTTCTTGGCTTTTTCCATCTTTTCGTAGCCGGCGTTTAAGTCGTTTTTGCGATACAATTCGGCGGCCTCGGTGAAAGCTGCGATTGCTCCGTCATATACTTTTAAGATTAAGTCTACCTGCGATAACCCCAGGGTGCTGGTAGATTCATAGGCTTTTAAATTATTATTCATAGGTTGCGCTTTCTAATTTCAGCTATCTGCCAAGAGCCCAGTTTACGTTTAATGAATCAAGCTGAGTGGTAAGAAAAGAGCCGACACCCTGGAAACGTCCCAGTGATTGTTCCAGTTCAATAAATTGTTCTACCAGGGATTGCCTTCTGATCTCCAGTCTTTCGTCTATCACACCAATTCTTTTGTTAAGGTCTAGTATCTGGTTTTCAGTTGACTTGATTCTAAGTTCAAAAGTCCCTTCGCCAACAGCAATTACTGAATCCACAAATTCATCAAGCTGTGAAGCAATGCCCCGGGTAACAGTAATTATTGCTTCAGCCCCCGCTTTTAACTGCGTAGAGTCAAGCTCAATTAAAAGCTTCAGTCCGTCTGTTTTAGCATTACCTTCTTCCCCGGTAAAATACTGGCCTAAACCTTCGGCTGTTTCACCATTGATAGTTCCCTCGACATCAACACCGGCATACGAAGTTCCACCGATCAAACCCAAAATACTGTGGGCAGAGTTTGACTGCGAAGCAAGGATTTCTACTTTCGAAGTCGTGCCATAGCTGCTGTTCGTTAATTGGATATAGCCGGTGCTGCCACCGGTAGAGACCCATTCTACTTCAACTCCCAGCTTTCCTATTTTGGCGTCGGCCTGTATCTTTATAAAATTGAGCAAGAAAACTAAGAAAAGTTGCAATGTTTCAGACTATACTTCGACCGCCACCTGAGTAATTTCAAACAGCCGTTTTTGGGCCTGTTTAAAATCCGGAGATAGTCTCAAAACGCGCTCAAAACCAGCCCTGGCTGAGTCTATATGCCCCATTTGCAGGTAGCATTCGGACATATTGTAAAGAGATTCGTGGTCTGAGGGGTCTGATGCGAGAACTGTTTCATATTGAGACACTGCTGTGGAGTATTGACCATCGCTGGCGTGAAGATTTGCGGCCATGCGAGCAATTTTCTTGTCCTGTCGGTTTTTCTCCAGGTATTTGTCTAAATAGGCGACTGATTCTGAAAACTTGCCTGCTCCGATAAGAGTTAGTCCGAGGTTTCTGTATACAATATCCGGGACATTTTTGAGTTTTGCTGCTTTGAGATAATAATCTTTGGCTGCCTCATACTGTTTCGTTTTGAAATAGCAGTTGGCCAGGTCATTTAAGAGGGCGGGGTCACTACTATCTATTTCTATAGCCTTTCGGTAATATTTAATGGCTTGCTCCTGATTACCATTGGACGAAAACAGATGTGCGGCAGAAGCAAATATCTCTCTTGGTGAGTCTGAACGACCGGCTGCAGCTTCAATATGCTTAACAGCTCTTTTGAGCTGATTGCCCTCTAGAAGTACAGACAGCTCTTCCACAAGCTCTTTCTGATGTTTGGACGGCTCGGCACTAAGGGACTCTTGCAGTATTTCTATTCTTTTTTGAACGTCAAGATGGCTGCTGTTGACATCTGCGGTTTTACGATAATACTCCAGAGCAGTTTCGAATTTTTCAGTTAGTTCATAAATCAGCGCCAGCCCGTAGAAAGCCGCTGCCCGGCTGTCCGGGTTGATAAGAATGATATTGTCAGTTTCCAAAGTCGGCTCGTATTTGGACTGCCTGTCCAGATAGATTTTATATGAATCTATGGCTTTTTCAGTTTCCTGAGTTTGAGTGCAAATATGACCGAGCAAAAGCAACGGGTCCAGATAGTTTTTCTTATGGCCAAGCGCTTCCTCTGCATATTTCAGGGCTGATGCGAAGTCTTTCTTGTAAAAATAAGCCCAGGCTAATTGGTCCAGACTCATCAGGTGAATATTTCGAGTATGCAAGTCATCGGGATCAGTAACCTTTACTGCTCTTTGTGCAAATTTTATGATTTCATCGCTGAATTTGGCTGGATTGTCTTTAGAGCGACCACGATAAAGCTGAGCCAGATTGTATAACGCAAAAGCATTTTGAGAGTCTTCTTCAAGTTGTTTTTCAAGCAGTGCCTTGGATCTTTCAAATTTAGCCTTCATCCGCTTTGGGCTCAAATCATAGCCAAGATGCATCAGCTTAACCTCGGCCCGCACGATAGTGACATCCTCCGGAAATTCTAAGCGATTGTGCACGATACCTTCGTAACGAAGTTCCATTCCTCTCTTAAACAGTCTTATTGATGGCAGAAATGTTGTCATTTCCTGATTGTCACCGTAGACAGAGTAAACATTGATGGAAACTATAGAATGCTCGTCTGAATTTATCAACCCTTGAAGTTTGGGAATGTCTTCTTCGCACAGACGTTCATCGGCATCGATGATAAAAATCCAGTCCGATGTGGCCTGTTCCAGAGAATAGTTGCGATGCTTAGAGAAATCACCTTCCCACTGCTGGTGATAGATTTTTGCTCCGTAAGATTCAGCAATTTCGATGGTCTTATCGGTAGAACCGGTATCTACTATGATAATTTCGTCTACCCAGTTGCGGATAGATTTAAGGCAGCCTTCCAGAAGTTCTTCTTCGTCTTTGACAATCATACAGGCAGAAACAGTGCGGTAGTTTTCAACTGTCTGCTTTAGCATTTTAAGTTCGTCTATCTGGCGGCAGAAAGTGAGACCTTCTTTGATTGCTGCGATGGCCGCTTCGTTTTCTTTTCGGTGATAATGCAGCTTGGCCAGATTTAAATATGGCAGATGGTTGCCATGATCTGCTTTGATTGCTTTTTTAAACTGCCCTATGGCACTGTCGAATTCCTTTTTCTCAAAAAAGGCGCTGCCAATTATATTGTACAATTGGGACAAATGCGAGGTCCTGCCGCAATAAGGCGGATACTTAGGCTGAGGTGATAATAGCGAGATAAATTTGTTGCCGGCTTCAATTGATTTGTCATATTCCCGTAGTGACAACTTGACAAAACTAAGCATATACTGGAAATCTATGGCATCAGGAAATTCTTCCAGTCCCATTTCTATTATTCTTTCAGCTTCTATTAACTCTCCGCTGTTCGCATAGCCGATTGACAATAAAACGTAGTATCTAAGCCTGTCGTTCGTTTTAGGTTTTATATTTTTGACTGCGATTGACTTAAGAACGGCCGGAATGCGTGTTTCTTGATTTAGATTATAATAGTGCTCGGCCAGCGAAAGAGCGGCAATCAAGTCATTAGGATTGTCGAGCAGTACCTTTTCGAGCGTTTTCGGATTCGCAGAAACAGCTGCTTTTTTGGCGAAGTGCTGTGAGGGATAGCTGCCTTTTTTGGGACTCTTTTTCTTCTTTTCTGATTTCTTCTTAGACATGGCTAATCCTATGCTATACAGCGATTACTTTTCTGCTGTGTTCGATGACGACTTTGTTCATTAAGCTGGATATCTGGCTGAACTTGTCATCAAGATTGTATCTGTTACTCATAAATTTTCGATTTATCTGAGCCTGTTTGCAGCGATCGTTTTTTTCGAACTCTTTTATTAGCTCAAGGCAGGCGTCCGGGTCGGCATACAAGTGCTCTTCGGGATACAGATGTTTGGCGCCATACCAGTTATGAATAAGTGGCATAAGACCACTGGCCATGCCTTCGGCAATAGAATAATGAAACGATTCAAACAGAAAGGTAGAGATTACGTAATCTTTGTCCTGGTACCACTGGGGCATATCTGTTACCCAGCCGCAAAATTCTATGGGGAGAGGACTTTCTTTCAGAAAGTTATCAAAGTATAACTTTCGCTTTATGATTAGCAAAAATTGCAATTTTACTACCTGTAATGCGGTCACTTAGAACCGCTTTGTCAGCTTTGATTGTTACGGTGGAATTGTCAGAAGATTCAGGAGAAATTTTGTCTTCCCAGGATTCTATATCCATTACAGTTTCTTCTGAAAGTCCGGGTAATGCTCTATTTTGATCAAGCAATTCCCTACCCCATTCTTTCTGATTATGCTCAGCAGCAAACTCCATTGCATTTTTTCTGGCCTGAGTGTAATTAGGGTTAAGCTCGATTGCCCTGGCAAAACATTCTTTTACTTTGTCTGAGTTACTTTTGTTTATCCAGATTACGGCCAGATCGTTGTAAACATCGGCATCTTCAGGATTGACAGAGGCAATCGTTTCAAAATATTCAATAGCTTTGTCCGTCAGTCCCCGGGACATCGCCAGAAGCGCACTATTATAGAGGGCGTCTATATTCTTTGAGTCTGCCTTTAAAGCCAGTTCAAACGAACGGCTGGCTTCATCCTGTTTATCCAGGCTCAAAGCAACCAGTCCGGCAGTTACCCAGAGCTGCGGGTCATTGGGGTTCTGACCAGCCAGGGTATGTAATATCGGTAATGCCTCCGCCAACTGATTATTCTCAAGTAAATTATTGAGGTTTTTTATAAATTTTTCGTGGGACTTGTTACCTGTCTCTAACTGTATTCCTAGCGCCCTTTCATGCTTTTCCAATGTTGTTGCTCCGGACTTTTTGTTATTCGAATGTCTTTATCTGTCGAACGATTCTTGCTGCTGCCAGCAGTCTAAACTTCTACCGGTTCTTCCAGAACTTTTTCTATCGGTTCTTCAGTGGTCATGGCAGCTTTTTCTGCTTCATCAAATACCCGATGTTTAATCTGATAGCCTGAATTGACTAGCACCAGCTGCTTAGCTTTGTTGTTTTCTGTATTAATCAAGATTGGTCCCTGCAAGTTGATAGTGATATCGGCCCATTCGTTGGGGACAGAGGCTATAACGTAAGTTTCAATATGGCCTGGATCTTTGGCCTCTATTTCAGCAATTTCTTTCGGATTAATATCAATTCTATAGTCGTTGTAAAAGATGGCCGGGTTAACTACAATAAAGGCCACTGCCGGGTCATTGATCGATTGCAGCCACATGAACGGCTTAAATTCTTCAAGTTCAACTAAGCGGTATTTAGTCAACTCTTCGAATCCCAGTACCGGCTTAGCCATGGTAATAATTTTGTTTTCCGGAATCTCAAGCGGTCCGAATTTCAACGTGTTGATTAACATTCTTTATGCATTCTCCTAATATCTATCTCAAAAATTGCAGCAATGTAGGTTAATAATTCTTGCCGAAGCCATCAGTGCGGCCTGATAATTATTTTCATAAGTTGCCAGTTGCGTTACCAGTTTGGCCAGATCGGCGTCTTCTACATCAGAAAGCAGCTTTATAAAACCCAAATCTCTGTTGATCAATCGTATGTCAGTAGATTCCAGACGCACTCCCCTGGCACCGACTACAGCTCTTTGATTCAGTAGGTGCTGTAAGGAGTTCTCTATGTGCTCCAGCAGTAATCCGGCACCTTCCTGGTCATTGTTTTCCAGTGAGTTCTGGAGCACCATCATAGTCCCAATCAGATCGCTGGCGCCAAACATTCCCAGTTTTTTGGCAGTTCTGCCACCTGATACTTCTTCAATAGCCAGTGAACGGGTCGGGTCATTATTAATTATTTCTATCCCTGAACCTGCAGCATTAATAGAAGCGGCGACATTCAAACCCGAATTATTTATAGCGTCCAGCATGTCCTGAACGGTAACGATTAAGGAATCACCCAGATCAATGACCCGGCTCATATCACCATGTTTGATTATAATTTCACCTAAAGAGAAGCCAATACCGTTATTGAATTCTGTGACATTGGCAGTGGCTAACAGAATCGGGTTTAAGTCATCACCGATCAGGTCGGTGGTAAATTTTCCAAGAATACCCAGTTCCTCAGCAGTTGTTCCTACAGTATCAAAGATTTCAAAATTTACCGAAAGATTGAGGTCCTGTCCGATAAGCTGTGCACCTACCGATCCGGTAATTCCGAGATTGGCCGCCGTTGTTGATTCGGGACCGATTTCTTCAATTCGGAGATTCAGCGGCACGCCATTGGTGTCGTTGATTTCAAATCCGGTACCGGCAGCGTTTATTTGCATGGTAACGTTACTGACACCTGCTGCCGCGACCTGAGTATTAAAACTGCTGATGACATCGCCTATGTTAGAATTGCCCGATATATCAACTTCGAAATCTATTCCGGCACCATCTGTAACCTTAAACCGGCCTGGAATCATATTTGCACCGGTACCGTTATTTAAGACACTGAGTGAAGTCTGGTTTGAAATCAGCCCGTTCTGGGTTGTTACAAATTTGATATTGTTGCCTTCATCACCGAGTTCAGCTGTCAGGTTAGTTATACCGTCAGCTGTCAGGCGTGTATTTATGATATTGAGAGCGTCATTGATATCAATTGCGGCTCCAAGATTGATAATCGAATTAATACCCAGATTGTAATCTGAGATCGTAATGGTGCCCGGGGGCAATGTAATACCTGTCCCGCCTTTTAGGTCTGCCAGCATCGTGGTGGCCGTAATGGAGGTATTATAATCTGAATTCTGCCCCAGTATGGTGACCTGCTTTAAAAAGACGTTGCTGCCGATCAGGTTAACATCAAACCTTGAAGATGTATCAATCTGAAATTGAATTTTTCCAGTATCGCCGACGTAGCGGGCACCGGTCGCAGACATTATAATCGGTTTTATATTTGTTCTAAATCCGGCAAAGATTGATTTGCCTTCGAGTTCATCGTTTGCAATCTGAATAATTCTTTCGAGCATAGAGCTGACTTCGCCGGCCGAAGCCAGTCTGGCATCACTATCAAAAGTTTCGTTCGCCATGGCAACAGCCAGTTCACGGGCAGACGACAACATTCTGTTGACGTCGGCCAGAGCATTATCATAAATGCCCATCCAGTTTTGTCCCTGGGCTATGGCGCCACGATATTGCTGAATTTTTGAGAGTTCTTTGCGGTAGTCCAGATCACGGATAGTACCGATGGGGTCATCGGATGGTTTGTTTATCCTGCGTCCGGAAGACATCTGCTTTTGCAACTCCAGAAATCTGGCAATTGCCCTCTGGGTATTAAAAGCAACATTTCCGGCTATGACACTATTGGTTACTCTCATTATTGATTTATTTTAAGGCTTCCTGTTATTTCTCGGTTTATTATTAAAATCGTTTCGTTTCTTTCTAGGCTTGTTCTCTTTGTATCCGATAAATGGTTTTTTATCCAATGCTGCTTTTCCCTGTAATTTCCCTTTCAACATTTTGACCACGTTTATCAAATCATCCTTTATCGACTTTGATGCCTTTCGGTTTTCTTCCTGAACTTTCAGGTATATCTCTTCGCGATGCACTATAACATCAGGCGGAGCATCTATGCCAATACGCACCTGGCGTCCGTGGATACCAAGTACACATATTTTGATGTTGTCGCCGATAGCTATCGACTCGCCTAACTTCCTTGTTAATATTAGCAAATTATTCCCCTAAACAATTACGTTCCCTGTAGCATTATCATTTTTAACGACCAACTATGCCCATCTTAGAAATAACCGTTTCAAGGGCCTGGTCCATGGCTGTTATCACCCTGGCGGCCGCATCGTAAGCATGCTGGTACCTGATCAAATTTGTCATCTCCTCATCCAGAGACACACCCTGCACTGATTCTCTGGCATTTTCTATCTGATGAACCAGAAGTTCGAAATTATTTGTGAATGAAATAGCTGTATTCGTTTCGATACCCAATTCACCTACAATACCATTATAGAAATCGTTTAATGATCTGGTATTGTTATCAAGAACTTTAACATTTCTCAGATCCTGAATATCCAGAGCAACTACGTTGTCCCCCGGCTCGCCAGAGGCCGAAGCTGCGACTTTGGCAGGGTCAAGTATCAAATCGCTGTTTACAGAAATATTTGCAGCATCGGTATAAACAGAATTAAAAAAGTTGAACCCGGTAGAGCCATTCAGACCGGTTCCTGCCGAATGGAGCTGGTTGACCTGATCTATCATTGAGCCGGCAAGTCGGTCGAGCCGCTGCCGGTACTTGGGAATGATTTTATCACGAGCTTCGTACATTGCAGTCAGCCGGCCATTTAGATTTCTTACCGGGACGGTAGTATTTTCCCAGTAAAGTTCATGCTTTAGCGTACCATCAACGTTGAGCTGTTTGGT
>SMVB01345962.1_pt1 | contig 14071 bp, 10 predicted proteins | sample 2456461 | NCBI WGS metagenome assembly SMVB01 (sample SAMN11095934, study PRJNA526329) | marine sediment metagenome | biome: Marine sediment; feature: Surficial sediment; material: Deep marine sediment; isolation source: Hadal surficial sediment | place: Pacific Ocean | collected 2014-05 | depth... | reverse complement strand
AGTGTTGTCGCTGACTTCCCTTGTAAAGAGTTGATTTTAAGAAACGAGCTTTTTTTGCATGGATACTTTCATGAAATGATGGAGTATAAAGATTCGTCACTCAGCAGACAAAGCGACTTAATTGCCCGCACAAGAAATAAAATTCAGCAGGAATTAGGTATTTTAGTAGATATATTTGGCGCGCCTGGGAATAATATTAGTGAAGAGACACTTACTGCCCTGCAAAAAAACCGCATAAAAGTTTGGTTTTTCGGGAAAGATGATTCCCGGGGTGGGATAGTTAATCTAAAAAATAAATTAAGATTTGAATTTAGTGATCAAAAGCCCGACCGATTCAGACAACAAAGGGTTTACGGCTCTGCTCTGGTTAGGAAGTATTTCAACGGCATCAGAAAAATTGAACGTGAGTGGCTCAATATGAGAATTCCGGACAACTGTGGTTTTGATGAGCTGGCAGAAAGATATCACCAACTTAAAAACAATAATTTGGTTATTGGTCAGATACACCCTCACCAGTGGAGTAGAAAAGATTTGTCCGGGTTTGTCAAGTTCATCCAATTTATCCAAAATAAAGAAAAGCGTATCATCCTTACCGCTGGTAAGTATGTGAGTATGCAGTACACATCGAAAATTAACTGATAAAGGTGAAGTTGGTCCGTGCAATGAAAGTAATCATGCCAGACATCATGAAGGTTGAATATAACGTACGGGTATTGCAGGAAGCAGAAACCCTGCGCAACGTCGGACATGATGTAGTTGTGGTGGGATTTTCTAATAAATCTAAAAAAAGAAATTTTACAATCAACGATATCCCGATAGTTTCATTTTATTTGCATGACGGCAGAAAAGGGGTATCGAGATTAATCAGATATGTTACTGCCTTCAAGATGATTTTGGGAATCAATTTTTATGTCATTTTTCAAAAAGCAGATGTTTATCACGCCCACAATTTCCATGTTTTACCCGCCTGCTGGTTTTCGGCGTTCATACATGGCGGGAAACTAATTTATGATACTCATGAAACGTGGACGGTTCACAAAAACCGGAAATATCATCCCGAGCACATTTTCGCTTTTATTGTCGAGAAACTTTTTTTGCGTTTTATTACTCGTTTTATCACTGTAAATGAAATGGTGGCCGATTATTATAAGACCAAGTATGATGTAAATAATGCGACCATTTTGTACAACACCAGAAAGATACTTCCTTTAGTAAAAAAAGACTTAATTAGAAAAGATTTAAACCTGCAAAAATCAAAAAAAATCGCGCTTTTCGTCGGCGGTTTCTGGCCAAACGGCAGGGGAATTATGGAGTTGATTCAAAGCTCAGAATTTTTGAATGGCAATATTGCCATTGTGTTAATCGGTTACGGTTCAGAGCAGATGTTGCAGAAAATGAACGATGAAATCGAGAGATATGACGGACAAGATAAAGTCTTCATTTTACCGGGACAACCGCCGGACAAGCTTATGGATTACGTCATGAGCGCCGATATCGGCATGAATCTGATCAAGCGCGAAAGTCAGGCGCAGGATTTCCAGTCGCCGTGGAAACTCTTTGAATATTGCATGAGTGGACTAGCGGTGGTTTCGACAGATCTACCATTTCATCGAAAGGTGTATGGTAAATTCAAAATTGGCGAATTTTGCGATAAAGATAATTCTCCCAAATCGATCGCGACACAAATAAAGCTCCTTTTGAAGGATAGGAAGAGACTGGATCAATTTAAGAAAAATGCTCGAAAAGCAGCTGAGGAAGAATTTAATTGGAAAGTCCAGGAGGAAAAGTTACTAAAGCTTTACACAGAAATAACAACTCATTAGAAATTGAAACGAGTGAAGATGAAAAAAGAGACAACAATTGCACAAATCGGGGTGGGTTACTGGGGACCTAATTTACTACGAAACCTGATTGCGAATGAGGACTGTCAAGTCAAGTGGGTTTCTGATCTTTCAGAAGAACGGCGCCATTTTGTGAAGCGCCTTTATCCGCGCGTGCAGTTGACGGATGATGTGGAGCAGGTCTTTGATGATCCGGATGTGGACGCAGTGATAATTGCGACGCCGGTTGCGACCCATTTTGAAATGGCGATGCAGGCTCTTAAAAAAGGCAAACACATTTTAGTTGAAAAACCGATGGCAAAAACAGTTGCAGAAGTGACGGCAATTGGCGAGCTTGCAAAAAGCAAAAATCTGGTGGCAATGGCCGGGCACACGTTTGTGTATAACTCGGCTGTCAGATATTTAAAAAAACTGATCGATTCCAGAGAATTAGGCGAGATACGTTACATTTATAGTCAGCGTTTAAACCTCGGTCGCATTCGAAATGACGTCGATGCGCTGTGGAACTTTGCACCCCACGATATTAGCATTATTCATTATTTGCTCGGCGACCCTAAGCCGGTTTCCGTTTCAAAGCATGGTATGGATTATGTTCAGCCCGGTATTTTTGACGTTGTTTTTCTCAATATTGAATATCCCAACAAAATTATGGCCAATATCCATGTCAGTTGGCTTGACCCTGACAAAGTTCGCCGATTGATCGTTGTCGGTTCTGAAAAGATGGTAGTTTATGATGATATCGCCGTAAATAAAATTGCTATTTATGACAAGGGGATTGATAAGAAAGCAGTTTTAGGTGAGGGTATGGATTACGATGAACCGGGAGAGTTCAAGTTCAGCCACCGGTCGGGAGATTTGGTGTTCCCGAAAATCGAGTATATCGAACCGTTGAAGACCGAGATTGAACACTTCTTAAGCTGCATCCAGGACGGTACAGAGTGCATCACCGGAGTCGAACATGCAAAAAAAGTTGTGGAGGTGCTGTCAGTATGAGTGAGCCGACAATTTCACAAGTTCAAATAAAGGATGTTGAATTTGGCGAACGAGTCGAGATAGTGGAACCGGTCAATTTGTATGGCTGCAAAATTGGCAACGCAACGAGGATTGGGCCTTTTGTAGAAATTCAAAAGAATGTAACCATAGGCCAGGGCTGTAAGATTCAGTCGCATGCTTTTATTTGTGAATGGGTTACAATCGGAAATGACTGTTTCATTTCTCATGGTGCGATGTTTATAAACGATCCCTTCGCAATTGGCGGTCCGGCCCGCGGTAATAAGGATCTGTGGCGCAGAACTGAAATTGGAAATCACGTCTCCATTGGGACCCATGCGAGCATTCTTCCCGTCACCATTTGTGATGATGTCGTGATTGGAGCTGGTTCTGTCGTAACGAAAGACATTTTGAAGCCAGGGATCTACGCAGGTAATCCGGCAAAGTTAATTCGTGAGTTATCGGGGAAATGATGAATGTACCTTTTGTTGATTTAAAGATCCAATACGCAACTATCAAATCAGAAGTCGATACAGCAATTGCCGACGTTATTTCCGAGACTGCTTTTATCGGCGGTAAGTATGTCAACCGGTTTGCAAAAAATTTCGCAGGTAAGTATGGTATGAAACATTGCATTCCGTGCGCTAACGGTACCGACGCCATTTATATTACTTTGGTGGCTTTAGGAATTGGTCAAGGTGATGAAGTTATCACAGTTGCCAATTCGTGGATCTCTACTTCGGAAACCATCTCACAGGCAGGAGCTAAGCCCGTCTTTGTGGATATCGAGCCGGACTATTATCATATTGACGAGAATCAAATCGAGTCAAAAGTAACAGATAGAACTAAAGCGATTATCCCGGTTCATTTGTACGGCCAACCCGCAAACATAAAAAGAATCGCTGAAATTGCAAGAAAATACAACCTGGTTCTTATCGAAGATTGTGCGCAAGCTCACTTTGCTGAGTTCGATGGCGGCAAAGCAGGAACATTCGGAAACGCCGCCACCTTTAGTTATTATCCGGGTAAGAATCTGGGCGCATACGGGGATGGCGGGGCAATTCTCACCAATGAAGATGAATTGTATGAAAAAGTCCGAATGTACGCAAATCATGGTTCTTTGGTCAAACATCAACATAGAATTGAAGGAATTAACAGCCGGTTGGATGGGTTACAGGCCGCAGTACTCGATGTTAAACTCAAGTACATTCTTGAGTGGAACCGAAGACGATTGGAAAATGCACTCTATCTGAATAAAAAACTGTCAGCGATTGATGAAATTACTATTCCCAAAATCCGGGAGAATGCGGTACATGTTTTTCATCTCTATGTGATTCGCACTGAAAAAAGAGATGAGCTGGCAATCCATTTAAAAGAAAAAGGCATTGACACAGGAGTTCATTATCCGATCGCATTGCCTTTTATGAAAGCTTATGAATACCTGGGACATACAAGGGAAGATTTCCCGGTGGCGCACCATTGCATGGACAGAATTCTTTCACTCCCCATGTTTCCTGAATTGACAAAAGAACAGATGGACTTTATGGTTGAAGAAATAAAAAATTATATCACCCGCAAATAAAACACAATTGCTGAAGGTCTGAAGTAAATAAGAGTCTAAGCTTATGAAGCAAATCTTACAAAATTATAAATCCGGTGAACTTATTCTCGAAGATGTTGCTTGTCCGGTCTGCAAGCCCGGCGGTGTTCTGGTGAAAACCGCCTTTTCTTTCGTCAGTTCCGGAACCGAAAGGATGAAAGTTGAGCAAGCCAAGATGAGTTTGATCGGAAAGGCGAGAGCACGTCCCGACCAGGTACAGAAGTTTCTGCAAAGCGCTAAACAGGAAGGCTTTGTAAAAACATACAAAAAGGCCATGGACCGACTCGATACACCGACCCCTTTAGGTTATAGTTGTTCGGGAAGAGTTGTGGAAGTTGGCCGAAGTATTGATGAGTTTCATGTTGGGGATTTAGTAGCCTGTGCCGGAGCGGGATTCGCCAATCATGCTGAAGTCAATTTTGTGCCGGCGAACCTGTGTTCTAAAATCCCCGAAGGTGTTGATCTCAGAGACGCTGTATTAACCACGGTCGGTTCGATTGCGTTGCAAGGTGTCCGGCAAGGACAGGTTTCACTCGGCGAAAATGTCGCGGTAATCGGCTTGGGCCTAGTAGGGCAAATCGTTGCGCAAATCATCAAAGCTATGAGTTGTAAAGTCATCGGAATTGACTTGGACGACTCAAAATTGAAACTGGCCTCGGACCTTGGTTCTGATTTTGTTTTTAACGGTAAGGAAGAGCTGCTGCTCGAAAAGATTAACAATGCTACATTGGGCGGCGGGATCGATACGGTCATCATTACGGCCGCAACTTCCAGCAATGAAACGATCCTGTTAGCCGGAAATGTTTTACGAGACCGCGGCACGATCGTAATTATTGGCAATGTCAAAATGGATCTGCCGTGGAAGCTTTATTATGAGAAGGAACTCAATGTAGTCTTTTCAAGATCCTATGGTCCGGGCAGGTACGACAAAAACTACGAAGAAAAGGGCATCGACTACCCAATCGGGTACGTCCGCTGGACAGAAAAAAGAAATATGCAAACCATTCTCGAGTTAATTCGCGACGGAAAAATTTACACGCAGAAGTTGATTTCTAAAAGCCTGCCTTTTGCTCAGGCAGTCGAAGGGTACGAGATGCTCGAAGGCGACCGCAGTATCATGAGCATCTTATTCGAGTACAGCGGTCAAGATCTCAATGGCAGGCATGCAGCGAAAGTGGAGTTTCAAAATCGCCCTGCAGGCAGTCAGGAAGATAAATTGGGTGTGTCATTTCTTGGCGCCGGAAAATTTGCCGAAACCATGTTGCTGCCGCATTTAAAAGCAAATCCTGAAGTCCAGCTAAAGGGAGTAATTTCGGGAACTGGCGTGACCGCCGGAAAGGCTGCCAAAAAGTTTGGTTTTGAGGGAGTGGTTGCCGATGCTGAAGAAATTTTCAAAAACCAAAACACCAATGCGATTTTCATTGTCACGCGGCACGATTTGCATGCTCCGAATGTTGTTCGAGGGCTCGAGAGCGGTAAAAATGTTTTTGTCGAAAAACCTCTTGCCCTTACTTATGATGAGCTTGCTCAAATTGTCAAAATTTTTGATGCTGCTGAAGGCGGGCTGATGGTTGGCTACAATCGCCGCTTTTCTCCGCACGCGCTTCACGCAAAAAAGTCTATGAAAAAGGTAAATGGTCCAGTCGAAATCCTCTATCGAATTAACGCCGGGCATTTCCCCGCCGACCACTGGTACCAGGATATGGAGGAGGGAGGAGGCAGGATCATCGGTGAAGTTTGCCACTTTGTTGATTTTGTGCAATTTTTAAGCGATGCCAACCCGGTGCGTGTTTATGCCGAGACAATTTCTGGAAACAAAAGTGCGCTCAACAACGACAATGTGTCTATTATAATAAGACTTTCGGATGGTTCAACAGCCACGATCACATACATCGCGAACGGCGATCCCTCTTTTGAAAAAGAGCGGGTTGAGATTTTTGGCAACAAAATCGTTGTGGTGATCGAGAATTTTTGTCAGACGGTTGTCGCGGCGACTGGAAAAACAAAATCTTTTAAAACACGCGGCATTCAAAAGGGACACCCTGAGGAACTCACCGCTTTTGTCAATGCGATTCGGAGTGACAAACCTCTGCCCATCTCATTTGAAAGTCTTGTCCTGACCACGCTTACGACTTTTAAAATCGTTGATTCTATCCGAACCGGAGCGCCGGTTGAAATCGATTTACAAGCTTTTTTGCAGGAAGCAAGGTCATGAGCCTCAAATCAGCAAAGTGGTACTACCAGCGATTGAAAGCCATGTCTGTTCCGGAGGTTTTGTATCGGTTTAGAACTGTCGCCGTTAATCAGGCTGAGCAGCGTTTTCCTCAATCTTTTAGCATAACTGGTAAACTTGCATTGCCGCGCAAAGAAGCATTTTATTCGCGATTTTTCCGACGACTTGATAATCGTGAAGAAATCGTCCCTGAATATAAGAAGCACTTTGCAAAGGAAAAGAAATCGACGCTTGCGCAAGCCGATGAATTGCTTGCTCATAAGTTCCGCATTTTTGAACGAGAAGATATCCAATTTAATGGAAAAGTCGATTGGCATCGAGATTATAAGACCGGCAGAAACTGGCCAAACCGGTTTCATGCAAGAATCAATGTTTATGATGATTCAATGGGCGGATGCAAATACATTTGGGAGTTGAACCGTCACCAGCACCTTGTGACATTAGCGAAAGCTTTTTACCTGACCAAGGATGAAAAGTACGCTGGGGAAGTATGCCGGCAAATCGAAAGCTGGATTGAGGATAATCCGCCTTTTCAGGGAATTAACTGGTACAGCGCCATGGAGCTTGCCATCAGAATGATTTCCTGGGTTTGGGTTGCTGGATTTATTTGGGATTCAAAATTCTTTAATTCCAAATTTCAGAGTCGATTTTTATCAAGTATTTATTTGCAAGCAAGTTTCATTAACCGGCATTTGTCTAAGTACTCCTCTGCTAATAATCATCTAATCGGAGAAGCCGCCGGTCTCTTTATTGTCGGCACCATTTTCTCTGAGTTTGATGAAGCAACAGAATGGACAGACAAGTCAGCCAAAATTTTAGAACAGGAAGCGCTTCAGCAAATCAACCCGGACGGTTCCCCGGGAGAACAAGCTACTGAATATCTGCTTTTTGTCCTGGATTTTTATTTTCAAGTAATCTGCCTGGCAAAAAGAAACGGGTATCATTTTTCGCAAAAAATGCTGCAGCGGGTTCGCAAGGCTTGTGATTTTTTAGAGCAGCTTGAAGACAGTAGCGGCCATATTCCTCACTTTGGGGACAGTGATGACGGCCGGGCGAGCCATCTTTCGCAAACGTTGTCACACAGGTCTTTTATTTCACTTTCCAACAATCTACTGACGGCCGAGTTGAAGGGTTCTTTGAAATCTAATGACGAAACCTGTTTCTGGCTGCTTGGACTCGAACTGGAGAGAAACAAGAAGTCCGGTTCAATTTCTCGAAAAAGCAAGTCGATTTTATTTGAAACCGGAGGGACCGCGGTTCTAAGAACCGAGAATCGAAAAGTGTCGCTGTATGTCGATTGCGGCCCTTTAGGGTACGGCAGTATGGCGGCGCACGGGCATGCGGACGCATTAAGTTTCGTCCTGACAATTGATGGCCAGCCGATATTTGTCGATCCTGGAACTTATCTTTATCATAGCGCTGCTGAGTGGCGGAACTACTTTCGCGGCACCAGCGCGCATAACACCATTCGCATCGATAGCCAGGATCAGGCTGTCGCCGCCGGAACATTTATCTGGTCTAAACATTTTGACTGCCGCGTCCTTTCTTTTGAAAGCAATGATATAACTGATAAACTGGTTGCAGAGCACGACGGCTACCTTAGTTTGAAGGATCCGGTCAATCATCGCAGAACAGTTCGATTTAATAAAAGCCAGAGTGCTATCCAGATAGAAGATTTGATTGACTGTAAAAGTGAACATTTGGTGGAGCAATATTTCCATCTCGCACCTGAATGTGAAGTGACCAGGGCGGAGGATAACGTCTGGTTAATAAAAAGAGGAGTTATTGAAATTAAACTGACTTGTCCTCAGGATTTTAAAACTGAGGTTCATCGCGGTGAAAACGAGCCACCTCTTGGCTGGTACTCGAAAAGATTTGGGCACAAGCAGCCGACAAGCGTTTTGAAGCAACATCGTAAAATAACCGGAACAACCGTTTTTATAAGTAAAATACAAATTCAAACTATGGAGAAAAATTAAATGAAGTTAGCGGTTTTTGGATTAGGATACGTCGGTTCTGTTTCTGCCGCTTGCTTTTGCAATCTCGGACACGAAGTCATCGGCATCGACGTCAATCCTGTCAAAGTGCAAATGATCAATGACGGCAAAAGCCCGGTCATTGAACCGGGGCTGACGGATTTGATTTCAAGGTTTGTTCAAGAAGGGAGGCTGAGAGCAACCTCAAACATTGAGGAGGCAGTTGCTTTTGCGGATGTTTCTTTGGTATGTGTGGGTACGCCGAGTCTTCCGAACGGCCAGCTCAATGTCGAGCATGTCGTCGCCGTTTTTGGACAAATCGGCGAGCAGCTTAAGAGAACGCAAAAATACCATGTTGTGGCTTTGCGGAGTACCATGCTGCCGGATGCATACCTGGAGCAGGTGATACCTGAATTGATCAAAGCGGCAGATGCGGATCAAAGTGAAAAATTTGGGATCTGCGCTTTCCCGGAGTTTCTTAGGGAAGGCACGGCAATTAAAGATTTCTTTGACCCGCCAAAAATTGTTATCGGAGAAATAGATAAAAAGTCCGGTGATTTGTTGGAAGAGTTGAACCGGGGAATCGAGGCGCCGCTGTTTCGCTGCGAATTACAGACCGCCTGTATGGTTAAATATGTCGATAATGCCTTTCACGCCCTGAAAGTGGATTTTGCCAATGAAATCGCACGCATCTGCAAGCCGATGGCAATCGACAGCTATAAAGTGATGGAAATTTTTTGCAGCGATGAGAAGCTCAACATCTCGCCGGCTTATTTGAAACCCGGGTTTGCTTTTGGCGGTTCGTGTCTGCCGAAAGATGTCCGTGCGCTGACTCATAAGGCAAAACATCTCGATGTAGAAGTGCCGGTTTTAAGTAATCTGCTGAGGAGCAATGAAATTCACTATCAGCAGCTCATTGACACTCTGGTGACCCTGAATAAGAAAAAGCTCGGATTTCTCGGGCTAAGTTTCAAAGAAGACACGGATGATTTGCGGGAAAGTCCGATTGTTCTAGTCATTGAAAGTATGTTGGGCAAAGGATTCTCTGTTTCAATATTTGATGAAAACGTCAAGCTGGCGAATTTGATTGGCGCCAACAAAACCTACATTCAAAACGAAATTCCGCATATTTCAAAATTAATCAGGGATTCGGTAGAGACTGTCATCAGCGAATCTGATGTGGTCATTGTTTCTCAAAAGCATCCGAAGTTTTCGCAAGTTACCAAATCGCTCACAAACGAAGGGCTTGTGATAGATCTGGTTAACGCGGTTCAGAATTCAGGCCCAAACAATCAATATAAACGATTCTGCTGATGGCATCGAATCAACAAAAAAACAGAGTTCTGATCATTGTTCAAAACCTGCCCGTACCGTTCGACAGGCGGGTTTGGCTTGAAGCGCAGACTTTAACAGAGGCGGGCTATTCGGTTTCGGTGATTTCACCAAAAGGCAAGAGGGATTCAAAGTACGAGTTTCTTGAAGGCGTCCATATTTATCGCTACCGGGTTCCGGTAGATGCGGAAGGATTACCGGGCTATTTATTTGAATTTGCCTACTGCTGGCTTATGACAGCTTATTTATCACTTAAAGTTGTTTTTAAGCATGGGTTTGACATTATACATGCCTGCAACCCGCCAGAGACTTATTTTCTGCTTGCCAGGGTTTATAAATTGCTTGGTAAGAAATTCGTTTTCGATCACCATGATCTCTCCCCTGAAATGTATCTGGCGAAATACCCTGAAAAGAAGGGTGGTCTGGTCTACCGGATTTTGCTGTTCCTGGAACGCCAAACCATGAAAACCGCTGATGTGGTTGTAACAACCAATGAATCCCACCGTGAGATTGCCATGAAGCGCGGCGGCGTGCCTAAGGATCGAATTTTTGTCGTCCGCACCGGCCCGGATTTTGAGCGGTTGCAGATGAAACCAGAAATGCCGGAACTCAGGAACGGTAAGAAACATCTGGTCTGCTATCTGGGAGAAATGTGCTCGCAGGACGGGGTGGATTATTTGCTCGAATCGATTCACTACATGATAAACGATCTGGGTGGCAACGATACACATTTCGTAATGATAGGTGGCGGACCGGCCTTACAAATGTTGAAGGAAAAGAGCGCTGAAATGGGGCTGGAGGCACATGCTAAATTTACCGGCCGTGTTTCCGATGAAGTCCTGTGCGAATATCTTTCAAACGCCGACGTCTGCGTCGATCCGGATCCCTGGACGGAGTGGTCGGATAAATCGACTATGAACAAGATTATGGAGTATATGGCCTTTAAGAAACCGATCGTTGCATTTGATTTAAAAGAAAACAGGTTTTCCGCAAAAGAGGCTGCTGTTTACATTGAACCTAACGACATTAAAAAATTCGCCGAAAATATCCTGCGACTACTCAACGATAAAAAACACCGAAAATCCATGGGGGAGTACGGTTTCGAGCGTGTTCGAAATAACCTTTTATGGAAGTACTCGAAACCCGTGCTGTTAGAAGCCTATCGCTCACTTTTTAAATAATGTCAGACCTCAAAACTCCGTTCGATCCTACCAAAGAAAAGTTAAGCAATCAACCCAGAAACATTTTGAAATACTTTTTTCCAATTTTTCGATTTAGAGAGTTTTTCTCGAATAGAAGAGATTCGCTGGTCGGAAAATCCATAGTCTCCATAATCGATCAGATTGCTTTAAGCGCAACCAATTTTGGGGTGGGGGTCATTCTCTTAAAGACGATTAGTCTCGGAGATTACGGCCGCTATACCTTTTTTTTTAGTTTGTTGATGTTAATCGTAGCAACCCATGGCGCGATAATCGTTTCGCCCATGAATGTTTTGGTTGCAGGCAAAAAGACCAAGCAGACCCGTGATGAATATATAACCGCCTTGCTCGCGGTACAGTTTTTAGTTTACGTGCCCTTTGTGATTCTGGGGGCGGCGATGGTTTTCTTTTCGCAATTTATTGAGAGCCTGCGTTTCGAGTACGTGTCCATGGGCGCCCTGTTGCTGGCCTGTCTCGGGACTGTTTTTCGGGAATTTTTTAAGCCGGTTTTTTATAACCGGCCTAAAGCCGAATATATTCTCTGGATCGACCTGATTTATGTTGGCGTCTACTTAAGCCTGTTTTTCAGCGCGATCTTTTTTGGCAGAATTCAATGGGAGTTCGTTTATATTTATATGTTTATCGCGGCAGCGCTTTCGGGGTTGCTCGGTGTCGTCTATTTGAAGCGTTCCGGTTATTTGTCTAAGTTAAAAAATATAAGAGGGTCTCTGGTCGAGAACCTCCAACATAGCAGATGGATTTTGCCGAGTGTCATCATTTCCAATCTCTCCAATTACAGCTTTATGTATTTATTGATTTTTCTGCTGGGCGATGAAGAAGCCGGTCTGGCATTCGGCACCAGACTCACTGTCATGCCATTGCTTCTGTTCATGCTCTCCTGGGTCAAGGTTGCCGTGCCGCACGGGTCGAAACTCCGCGAAACTCAGCAGTATCGCTCGCTTAATACCATGCTTGTCAAATCCACTGCAATTTTTGTGAGCGGAATCACCGTGTACGGATTAGCTGTTTACTTTTTTAGAGTTGAGATCTCAAATTTTCTTTTTGCGGAGAAACTGGGGAGCGAAATTGCTTTAATAGTGTTGTGGCTATTTTATTCGGCGGTTGCTGTTTTTAGAAGAAATACGACGATTGGACTGCAAATTTTAAAGGAGTTTAAACTGTTGTTTTATCTGAATTTGATTTTTACTTCAATTGGATTGGTTGTTGGGTTCGCTTTAGTTAAATCTCTGGGGATTACCGGCAGTATTCTCGCCATGATTTTGACCGAAAGCACTTTAGCTATTTCATCCGGATTTTTTTATTCCCGAAAAGTTAGAATTTTGGCCAGGCAAAACATCAAGCCGATTGAAGACGCTTTTCCCAATGGTGTCGCGTAGGTGCAATGAATTATTCCCGTTCTACTCTGAGGTTTTGTGGAGGATTTGGGGGTTGTTTATCGGCGCCAGAACCACTAGAGCCTTCGGTCACTAGCGGATGAGGATAAATATAGGGTGTGTATCCCGGCCTTGGCTTTAGGAAAAAGTCCCTGTCTTTTTTGATGACTTGTTCGCTGCCTCTCCAAAAAGTAACGTCTGCTTCTTTTCCTATATGGGTGTTATTCCAGATGTAAAGATCACGAATTTGATCTTTACACGGATAGCAGTCGTTTCCGCCATCGTTCCATAGTTTGATTGCGTCATCTACGCCTTTGAGAAAACTGTTATTAAATATGACGCCATCCCCGCCTCTGATGCCGATGCCGGACCAACGATCTACTGAATTGCTAATAGAGTTTTCGTAAATCTCGTAACTGCGGGTCCCCCGTGGCCATGACGAAACCAGGCCATGAGCATCGATAGCGGCCGCATCCTCCCTGTTGTCTTCTATTTGATTGTGGCGAAAAACGTACCTGGCGCCATTGTTGGAGGCAATCGTGTGACGACATCCTTTGAAATAGTTGTCTTCGACAAAGACGGCGTTTTCCGTGCCTAAATCAAGACTTCGCTGCCAGCTCGCATCCGCATCTCCGATTATCTCAAGGCCATAACCCAAGCCCCGTTTGTAATTATCGATAAACCGACAATGATCAACAACGCCACGGGCGTTGCCTCTAACTTGAATTCCTGCCCAATCAAATTTTTTAAAAGAACAATTGTAAACACGGAAGTTTTCGCAATTCTTGTCAAGGTTTATCCCTCTGTCTTTTGTACCGTCATCCACACCGATAAAAGTTATCCCGGTTATTATGATACGCTCCCTATTGGCACAATCTACCTGAAACATATGCTTGCTTGAACCATCTGTCTTTTTGAGAATTGTTTGGTCAATCCCAGCTCCCATAATGGTAATGCCAGCATCTATCTGAACGGTTCCAGAAAGTAAAAATTGACCCGCCGGAATCTTTACTGTGTCCCCCTTGCTTGTAGCGTTGACAGCGGTTTGAATGTCTTGCCGGGAGCCACTGGTTGCAGTAATGATTTTAGCAAATGCATTTGGCGATAAAAGGGCAAGAATAATGATTAAAGATGCAGTTCTGCAATTACTACGCATGAGATACCTTAAAATTAGTTCGTTTTTTCTCGGTAGATCACTTGTTTTATGCCGCCCACTTTTTCATTAAAAGACCACTTGATTAATTATCGTTCGATGTGACATTTACATTTTTAGGTGCAGTTGGAGGTGAAGTATCCGTCACATTTGATATGGAAAAGGTCCAAACTTTTAAAAGGTGATCGGATGTCCTTTTAGCTTGAAATCGCAGGTTTCCTGTACTTCTAAGGTGCCAATCATCATAAATAATATACTCAAAAGAACCCGATTCAGGGTAATTAAAACTGCGCCATGTTTTCCCCGAGTCCGTACTAACCCTAAGTGTACTATTGAATAATTTGAACAAAGTT
>SMVB01011394.1_pt1 | contig 14071 bp, 13 predicted proteins | sample 2456461 | NCBI WGS metagenome assembly SMVB01 (sample SAMN11095934, study PRJNA526329) | marine sediment metagenome | biome: Marine sediment; feature: Surficial sediment; material: Deep marine sediment; isolation source: Hadal surficial sediment | place: Pacific Ocean | collected 2014-05 | depth... | reverse complement strand
TTTCCCTGGGCGGTGTCACTGGATGTTGTGGGCGGCTTTGGCCTGATATCCATGGGCATATTCCTGGCCATCCTCGTTGTTGGGTTTATTTACGAATGGAAGAAGGGAGCGCTGGAATGGGATTGAATAGTACGGCGAGTGAGATGGCGCCGGCAGATCCTGCGGCGTCACAGGCAGGGCAGAGTCTGCAGAAGCACGGATTTGTCGTTACCAGCGTTGATGCGGTGATGAACTGGGCCAGGACGGGCTCCATGTGGCCGATGACGTTTGGCCTGGCCTGTTGTGCGATTGAAATGATGCATGCGGGTGCGGCCCGTTACGATCTAGACCGCTTCGGCATCATTTTTCGCCCGAGTCCGCGTCAATCGGATGTCATGATTGTCGCCGGTACGCTGGTCAATAAAATGGCACCGGCGCTGCGCAAAGTCTATGACCAGATGCCGGAACCTCGCTGGGTGCTTTCCATGGGTTCCTGTGCCAATGGTGGCGGCTACTATCATTACGCCTACTCGGTGGTGAGGGGATGTGACCGTGTGGTGCCGGTTGACGTTTATGTTCCTGGATGTCCGCCCACGGCTGAGGCGCTCATTTACGGATTGATTCAGTTACAAAAAAAGATCCGTCGCACGAGCACGATCGCCAGGTAGAAAGTCGATAATAATGACCATCAACAACGAGACAATGGCTGCTCGGATTGACGCTCGCTTCGCTGCGAAGCTGACGCGCATCGAATCCAGCTGTGGTGAACTCACCTACGAACTTGGCAGGGACGACCTCATCGAGGTAGCGACCGCGCTGCGTGACGACGAGGATTTTGGCTTTGCGCAGCTTATGGATGTCTGCGGCGTTGATTACCTGACTTACGGGGTCGGTGAATGGACCACTTACAGTGCAACCGATAGTGGTTTCAGTCGGGGCGTCGAACGCGAGCCCGTTATCCTGGATGAAGCCGATACTTTTGATCCACGACGATTTGCGGTGGTTTACCATCTGCTGTCTTTGAAAAATAATGCCCGTGTCCGATTGCGCGTTTTTCCTGGGCAGGAGAACCCGCCGGTCATCCCCTCGGTTGTCGATATATGGAACTCGGCAAACTGGTTCGAACGCGAGGCTTTTGATCTGTTCGGTATTCTGTTTGAGGGGCATCCGGATCTGCGTCGCATTCTTACGGATTACGGATTCATCGGCCACCCGTTCCGCAAGGACTTCCCGCTAATCGGCAATGTTGAAGTGACCTATGACGCGGAAAAGGGCCGCGTGGTGTACCAACCGGTTTCGATCGAACCGCGAACTACCGTGCCGCGCGTCATCCGTGAGGACAATCGCTATGCAGACGCGCTGAAGGGCGGATCAACCGATGGCTGAGATTCAGAATTTCACCATGAATTTCGGACCGCAGCATCCGGCTGCGCACGGTGTATTGCGTCTGATACTTGAGATGGATGGCGAGGTCATTCAGAGTGCGGATCCGCACATCGGTCTGCTGCACCGAGGCACTGAAAAACTGGCAGAATCGAAACCGTATAACCATAGCATCGGCTATATGGACCGGCTCGACTACACCTCGATGATGTGCAATGAACATAGCTATGTTCTGGTGATCGAGAAATTGCTTGGCATTGTGCCGCCTGTTCGTGCGCAATACATCCGCGTCATGTTTGACGAAATCACCCGTCTTCTTAATCACCTGATGTGGCTGGGTGCGCACGGTCTCGATATCGGCGCCATGACGATATTCCTGTACTGCTTCCGCGAACGTGAAGACCTGATGGATTGCTACGAGGCAGTATCGGGAACCCGCATGCACGCAACCTATTATCGGCCAGGCGGCGTCTATCGTGACCTTCCGGATTCCATGCCCAAATATCAGGCGTCCAAATGGCGCAAGCAAAAAGATGTGGATCGTCTCAATGAGTCTCGTAACGGTTCATTGCTCGATTTCATCGCCGCATTCACGGAGAAGTTTCCGGGCTGCGTGGATCAGTATGAAACTTTGCTGACCGATAACCGTATCTGGAAGCAGAGAACCGTCAATATCGCTGTCGTGTCTCCCGAGCGAGCCTTGAACCTGGGCTTCACCGGTCCGATGTTGCGTGGTTCCGGTGTCGAATGGGATCTGCGCAAGAAACAACCTTACGAAGTCTATGATCGAATGGATTTTGATATTCCGATTGGCACCAACGGCGATTGCTATGACCGTTACCTGGTACGCATTGAGGAGATGCGGCAGTCGAATCGGATCATCAAACAGTGTGTGCGCTGGTTGCGCGACAACCCGGGTCCGGTCATTTTGGATGACCACAAGATAGTGCCGCCCACACGCATTGAAATGAAGGATGATATGGAGTCATTGATTCATCACTTCAAACTGTTCACGGAAGGCTATTCAATACCGGCCGGCGAAGCGTACGCCGCGATCGAACATCCCAAAGGCGAATTCGGTGTCTACATGATTTCCGACGGCGCGAACAAGCCCTACCGGGTGAAAATTCGCGCGGCGGGATTTGCTCACCTCGCGGCAATGTCCGAAATGGTGGTCGGCCATATGCTGGCGGATGTCGTTGCTGTGATTGGCACGCAGGACATCGTTTTCGGCGAGGTCGATCGATGAGCGACACGGCAACGTTGTCGACTCACGTTCGCGAAGAGATCGATCGCTGGACAGCACGCTTTCCGGAGGATCGGAAACGCTCGGCGGTGATCGCCGCGTTGCACGCCGTGCAGCATGAGAACAATGGTTATCTTACGGCCGAGTTGATGAACAGCGTTGCGGCATACCTCGATCTGCCGACCATTCAGGTTTACGAAGTTGCGACGTTTTATTCGATGTTCGAGACGAAGGAAGTCGGCCGGCACAACGTTGCCATATGTACCAACCTGTCGTGCATGTTGCGTGGTGCGGAAGACATTGTGCAACACGTTGAACAGAAGCTGGGCATCAAGGTGGGCGAAAGTACCAGGGACGGCCGCATATACCTGAAAAAAGAAGAAGAGTGTCTTGCAGCCTGTTGTGGTGCACCGATGATGATGGTTGACCACAAGTATTATGAAAACCTGACCCCGCAGCAAGTGGACGAAATTCTGGATGGGCTGAGCTGATGGCCTATGATGAGAATCTCGTTTGCTTCAATACCTTTGGCTCCGATGAGCCATGGAGCTTGTCGACCTATGAAAAGCATGACGGTTACCAGGCATGGCGAAAAATCCTTGCGGGGGAACTGACGCCGGATCAGGTTATCGACGAAGTCAAAGCATCAGGATTGCGCGGGCGCGGCGGCGCCGGTTTTCCGACCGGGCTCAAGTGGAGTTTCATGCCACGCAGCGCGCCGGGACAGAAATACCTCGTTTGCAATTCGGATGAAAGCGAACCGGGCACTTGCCACGATCGTGAAGTACTGCGGAAGAATCCGCACTCACTCATTGAAGGCATGATGATCGCCGCATATTCGATGGGCGCCACGGTCGCCTACAATTATATTCGCGGTGAGTTCATCGATGAACCACTGCCCAGGTTTGAAGCGGCTCTCGTGGAAGCCTATGCAGCAGGACTTCTTGGCAAGGATATTCAAGGGTCGGGTATTGACCTGGATATTCATGTCTTTGTCGGCGCGGGAGCGTATATTTGCGGAGAGGAGACGGCTCTACTCGAGTCGCTGGAAGGCAAACCGGGTCTGCCGCGATTCAAACCGCCGTTCCCGGCCAATTTTGGTTTGTACGGCATGCCGACGACCATAAACAACACACAGAGCCTCGCCAGCGTGCCGGCGATTTTGCGCAATGGCGCGGCCTGGTTTGCAGGTCTGGGTCCTGAAGGATCGGGCGGTACCGCGCAATTCTCCGTGTCCGGCCATGTTGAAAAACCGGGCAACTTCGAATTGCCAATGGGCATTCCGTTCAAGGATTTGCTGGAACTCTGCGGCGGGATGCTGGGTGGCCGTAAACTCAAGGCGGTGATCCCGGGAGGATCTTCAACGAAGGTCCTCACGGCCGACGCGATCATGGCATGCACCATGGATTACAACTCACTGCAGCAGGCGGGTTCGTCATTTGGCACCGGTGCCGTGATTGTCATGGATGAAACGACCTGCATGGTGAGCGTACTGCGCCGTATTGCGCGTTTTTACATGGCGGAATCCTGCGGGCAATGCACGCCGTGCCGCGAGGGTACCGGTTGGCTCTATCGGATGTTGACCAGGATGACCGAGGGCAGAGGGGACCTGGGTGATCTGGACAAACTGGTTGATGTGGCGAACAAGATTGAAGGCCACACCATCTGTGCCCTGGGTGATGCAGCAGCATGGCCGGTGCAAAGCTTCCTGCAGCACTTCCATCACGAATTTGACTACATGGTGAAAAACCACGGGCGCAGTATTGTGGACGGCGCATCGGAGGCAGCGGCATGAGCGACGACATCGTCAATATTGAAATCGACGGCGAGCCGGTCGAAGCACGTAAAGGTCAGATGATCATCGAGGTCACGGATCAGGTCAGGGCGTATGTGCCGCGTTTTTGTTACCACGACAAATTGAGCATTGCCGCGAATTGCCGCATGTGCCTGGTAGAAGTGGAGAAAGCACCGAAGCCGCTGCCGGCGTGTGCGACTCCGATCAGTGAGGGCATGAAGATTTTCACGCGGTCGCCTTACGCAATGGCTGCGCAGAAAGCGACCATGGAATTCCTGCTGATCAATCATCCGCTGGATTGCCCGATTTGTGACCAGGGTGGCGAGTGTGAATTGCAGGATCTCGCGATGGGCTTCGGCAGCGATGTATCTCGCTATCACGAGAAAAAACGCGTCGTTAAGGACAAGGATATCGGGCCGCTGGTATCGACGGACATGACCCGTTGCATCCACTGCACGCGCTGCGTCCGTTTCGGTTCCGAAATCAATGGCCTGCAGGAACTCGGCACCATGGGGCGTGGCGAAGACATGGAGATCAGTGCATATGTCGAGAAAAGTATTGATCATGAAATGTCGGCCAACATTATCGATCTGTGCCCCGTCGGTGCCTTGAATAACAAGCCTTACCGCTACAGCGCTCGTGCCTGGGAATTGGTACAGCGAGAGACGATTGCTCCGCATGATTGCGTCGGCTCGAACCTGTATGCCCATGTCTTGAGAGGAACGATCAAGCGCGTGGTGCCACGCGGAAATGAGGAAATTAACGAATGCTGGATTTCCGATCGCGATCGATTCAGCTACGAGGGTATTTACAGTGCTGATCGCCTGGAGACGCCACGCATCAAAGAAAACGGCGAATGGCGCGATATCGATTGGCAGACCGCCTTGGAGGTACTCAGCAAGAAACTGCAAGCGTCTGCTGGCGACAGGATTGGCATGCTTGTTTCGCCGAGCAGTACGACCGAGGAGGCGTACCTGATTTCCAGGCTGGCCGATCATCTGGGCACAGCGAATGTTGATCACCGCTTGCGGCAGCAGGACTTCTCGGATCAGGACAATGATCCGCTGGCACCCTGGCTTGGTCTCAAGATCGCCGCAATAGAGGCTTGCGATGCGGTTCTCGTCGCGGGATCCAATCTGCGTAAGGAAGCACCGATTCTTGCACATCGTTTACGCAAAGCAGCGCTTGCGGGTGCTCAGGTATGTTTTGCTAATGTCGATGTGCATGAGTATTTCTTCGATGTTGCGGAGTATTTATCGGCAGCGGGACTTGTTGCAGAGCTTGCAGGCGTCGCGGTGGCGACGGGCAGAAAACTGCCGGCAGTGGTCACCGACCTGTGCCAAGGTGTGCAACCGACAGACAGTCAGAAACGCGTCGCCGGAATTCTCGCAGAAGGCGAATCAAGCCTGGTGCTGCTTGGAAATATTGCGACCCGCCATCCGGCGAGTGCGGCGGTTCGTGCATTGGCCGCAGTAATCGCCGATGCAACCGGCTCACGATTCGGTGTTGTGTCCGAAGGGGCGAATACGGTTGGGGCCCACCTGGCCGGCGTATTGCCGCATCGCACGCAAGGCGGCAAGGCGAGAGATGAGAGCGGCATGCACGCCGTTGACATGCTGGCGGGTGATCTCGACGTGCTGCTCCTGTTTGGGGTAGAGCCCGGAGTTGATGCGCCGGATATTAAAGCCTCGGCCCGGCATGGTTTTGTCGCTGCATGTACAGCGTACCGCTCTGCTGCGTTGGAACGCACCGCCGATCTGATGTTGCCGATTGTTACCTTTGCGGAAACCTCCGGGACCTTTGTGAATTGCGAGGGCCGCTGGCAAAGTTTTGCAGGTGTTGCTAATCCTGTCGGTGCGTCTCGGCCGGGCTGGAAGGTTCTTTGCGTACTTGGAACCTTGCTGGACGGTGAAGGTTTTGACTATCAGTCGAGTGAAGACGTGCGCGACGAGTTGCTCGCGGCATTGGGTGATATCAAACTCAGTAATGCTTATCAGGGCAGCACGAAGATTGCGGTTGCAGCCAACAGTGACGACGGCAATCTGGACGTGCCCATGTATCAGATCGACGGTCTGGTGCGCCGTGCTGAGGCGCTGCAGTTGACACCCGAAGCCCGACGCGCCGCCGAAAAAAGCAGCGCATGAGTTGGCTCATTCCACAATTTGTTGTCAATATTTGGGAAAGCATTCCGCAGCTGTTCCAGCACCTGATCATTATCACGTCACAAATTCTCGGCGTGACTATTGTGCTCATCTTGACGGTTGCATTTACCACCTATTTCGAACGTAAAGTGATCGGCTACATGCAGGGGCGCCTCGGTCCCAACCGCGTCGGTCCGTTCGGGCTCGGACAGCCGTTTGCGGACGTAATCAAGCTGGTCATCAAGGAAGTGGTGATTCCCCAGCGGTCAAATCGATTCCTGTTTCTGATTGCTCCCTTGTTGTCAATGATCCCCGCACTCGCAACCTGGGCCGTGATTCCACTCACAGGCTCGTTCGTTATCGCGGATATCAATGCGGGTCTTCTGTATGTACTGGCACTGACGTCGGTCGGTGTTTACGGCGTCATACTGGGCGGCTGGGCCACGAACTCCAAATACGCTTTTCTGGGTGCCATGCGATCGGGAGCGCAAATCGTTGCCTACGAAATCGCCATGGGCTTTGCGCTGGTTGGCGTGCTGATGGCCGGTGGCAGCCTGAATCTTGGCGATATCATGCAAGCGCAGGCCGGTGGTTTCAGTAACTGGTTCATTATCCCGTTGCTGCCGTTGTTTTTCGTCTTTTTCATATCCGGTGTGGCGGAAACCAATCGTGCGCCTTTCGACGTCACCGAAGGCGAGTCGGAGATCGTTGCGGGTTTTCATGTCGAGTACTCGGGTGTCGCTTTCGCCCTGTTCTTCCTCGCCGAATACGCGAACATAATTCTGATTTCTGCCCTGACATCGATTTTCTTTCTCGGTGGAGTCGCGTCACCGATGGAGGGCTGGACATTTCTGGGGGAAGGCAGTTTCTTGCGCGAACCGGGTTTTTTCTGGCTCGCGACCAAGATCTCGTTCTTCCTGTTCGTCTTTTTCTGGTTGCGGGCTACGTTTCCGCGTTACCGATACGACCAGATCATGCGCCTGGGTTGGAAAATATTTATACCGATCACCATTTTATGGATCGCTGTCGAGGCCGTAATGGTCTGGATGAAAATCGGTCCGTGGGCGGTTTAGGAAGGGTCAAGATGATGCAAACTATTCGCAATTACATTAAGACGTTCGCTATGTGGGAACTGTGGCAGGGGCTCGCCCTCACGTTACGTACCTTTTTTCGACCGGCTGTTACGATCATGTATCCGGAAGAAAAAACGCCGCAGTCGGTGCGTTTTCGTGGCCTGCATGCATTGCGCCGCTACCCCAATGGCGAAGAACGTTGCATCGCTTGCAAATTATGCGAAGCAGTTTGCCCGGCACTGGCAATTACGATCGAATCGGAAGTCGGTGAAGATGGTACGCGCCGTACGACGCGATACGACATCGACCTTTTCAAATGTATTTACTGTGGTTTCTGCGAGGAAGCGTGCCCGGTCGATGCCATTGTTGAAACCCGCTTGCACGAGTACCACATGGAGGTGCCCGGCGAGAACATCATGACAAAAGACAAGTTGCATTCCATTGGCGATAAATATGAGGCAATGATTTCCGCTGATAAAGCGGCGGACGCCAGGTATCGATAGAGCTTATGGAGGTTCTGTTTCAGACAATTCTGTTTTATTGCTTCGCGGCATTGTTGATTGGCGCGGCGCTGGGAGTGATTTTGTCGCGCAACCCGGTGCATGCGGTCATGTTCCTGGTATTGACATTTTTCCAGAGTGCCATTTTGTGGCTGTTGATTGAAGTTGAGTTTTTAGCGCTGGTCCTGGTGCTCGTTTACGTTGGTGCCGTGATGGTGCTGTTCCTGTTCGTCGTCATGATGCTCGATATTGATGTCGAGCAGGTGAAGGGTGGTTTTACACGTTACGCCCCCTTGGGTCTTCTGGTTGCAGTCCTGATGGTGGTCGAACTTGTGCAGGTCATTTGGGTGCGTGGTCAGTTCAAATCGACGGGAGAAGGATTCGTTCCTCTGCCGGAGGGTTACAGCAATACGAAGGCGCTCGGTGCGGTGCTTTACACCGAGCATGTGTACGCATTCGAGATCGCTGCCGTCATTCTTCTGTTGGCCATTGTCGCTGCAATCACGCTGACGATGCGTAAGCGACCGGGGCTGAAACTGCAAAATATTGCGCAGCAGGTGGCCGTAAAAAAGGCAGACCGCGTGCGGCTCGTCAGCATGAAGTCGGAGAAACCGGAATGATCGGCCTGAATCATTATCTGACCGTATCGGCGGTTCTGTTTTCGTTATCGGTCGCCGGCATCTTCATCAACCGCCGCAATCTGATTCTGTTGTTAATGTGTATCGAATTGATGTTGTTGGCCGTCAATTTCAATTTCGTCGCGTTTTCCCGCTCTCTGGGCGATGAGACCGGGCAGGTGTTTGTGTTCTTCATATTGACGGTCGCTGCTGCTGAAGCCGCCATAGGACTCGCAATCCTGGTGGTGTTATTCCGCAACCGACGCTCGATCAATGTGCAGGAACTCGACTCAATGAAGGGCTAAGGATCGGGCAGTGCACAGTATTCATTTAACAATCGTCCTGGCGCCGCTCGCGGCGGCGATTATTGCAGGTCTGTTTGGCCGGCAGATCGGCCGTGCCGGTGCACACTGGATTACGATTCTTGGTGTGGGCGCCTCCTTCGTCTTGTCGGTGATGGTGTTAAAGCATTTGTACTGGGACGGCGGTGCTGCAGAGAATTACGGCTTGTATGTCTGGGCGGTCAGTGACGGTCTGCGCATGGAAGTCGGCTTCCTGATTGATCGTCTGACCGCCTTGATGATGGTTGTCGTGACCTTCGTCTCCCTGATGGTGCATATCTACACCGTCGGCTATATGAAAGACGATCCCGGCTACCAGCGTTTCTTCAGCTACATCTCACTCTTTACGTTCTCCATGCTGATGTTGGTCATGTCCAACAATTTCCTGCAGCTCTTTTTTGGCTGGGAAGCGGTTGGTCTCGTGTCTTACCTGTTGATTGGATTCTGGTATACAAAAGAGAGTGCCATTTTTGCCAATCTGAAAGCCTTTCTGGTCAACCGCGTCGGCGATTTTGGTTTCATCCTCGGTATCGCCGGGGTCGTGATGTTTACCAACTCGCTCGATTACGCGACCGTTTTCGCGAGCGCTGATTTGATCGCCTCCCAGAACATCGTGGTCTTCTCCGGTACGCCGTGGAATGCCATGAGCGTCATCTGCATTCTTCTGTTTATCGGTGCGATGGGTAAATCGGCCCAGGCGCCGCTGCATGTATGGCTGCCGGATTCCATGGAAGGCCCGACGCCCATCTCGGCCCTGATCCATGCCGCTACCATGGTGACAGCGGGCATATTCATGGTTGCACGGATGTCGCCACTCTTTGAACTCTCGGAAACGGCCCTGGCCGTCGTGATTGTCATCGGTGCATTTACAGCATTTTTCATGGGACTGCTCGGCATCGTGCAGAACGATATCAAACGCGTCGTCGCTTATTCGACCTTGTCGCAACTCGGTTACATGACCGTGGCACTCGGTGCCTCAGCCTACAGTGCAGCTATCTTTCACCTGATGACGCACGCGTTTTTCAAAGCGCTGTTATTCCTGGCGGCCGGTTCCGTCATCATTGCGCTGCATCACGAGCAGGACATTCGCAAGATGGGTGGATTGAGGAAATACCTGCCCATTACTTACTGGACGGCACTGATTGGATCGGTGGCCCTGATCGGCTTCCCGGGTACTGCAGGATTCTTTTCCAAGGACGCTTTGATCGAGGCGGTCAGGTACTCTCACTGGCTTGGCCAGGGACCGGTTTACTGGATTGCCTATTTGAGCGTCCTGCTCGGTGTCTTTGTCACCGCGCTGTATACCTTCCGCATGTTCTTTCTCGTTTTTCACGGCAAGGAACGCATGGATGACGACGTGAAGTCCCACCTGCATGAAACGTCCTGGGTAATTACCGGGCCACTGATCTTGCTGGCTATTCCTGCCGCGATTATTGGCTGGTTCACGATTGAACCGGTGCTGTTCGGCGGGTTTTTCGGTGACGCCATAGTGGTAACGAGTGCGCATGATGTCCTTGGCCGCATGGGTGAAGAATTTCACGGCAGCTGGGAGTTTCTGAAGCACTCGTTCGTGACGGGTCCTGCAGTTTACCTGGCAGCGGCGGGCGTATTTACCGCCTGGTTCCTGTATTTGAAACGCCCTGAGATTCCGGCAAAGATTGCCACAAGGTTTTCCTCTGTCTATACCCTTCTGGAGCGAAAATATTACTTCGACGATCTGTGGATCAAGGGTTTCGCAGCTGGCGGCAGACGGATCGGACAGTTCCTCTGGATCCGCGGCGATGAGCAGCTAATCGACGGGATCCTCGTCAATGGCACTGCCAATAGCGTGGTCCGCCTGGCGGCGACATTGCGCCATCTGCAAACCGGTTATCTCTATCACTACGCCTTTGCCATGATTATCGCGCTGACGTCGTTCCTCGGCTGGCTTCTCTGGCTGCACTAATGGAATTTTCGCAGCACATTCTTAGCACCCTTATCTGGCTACCGATCATCGGTGGATTGGGTGTACTTGCGTTCGGTGACGGCGGGGATCCATCGTCTGCCAGAGCGGAAAGCATGCGGATACTGACGCTGGCGATTTCATTGCTGACGTTTGTGGTCAGCATCTACCTGTATATCGGCTTCGACGGTGGCACGGCCGCCATGCAATTCGTGGAGCGTGCTGCGTGGATTGAAGCGCTGCACGTGGAATATTACCTCGGCATCGACGGTATTTCGGCGCCGCTCATTTTGCTGACAACCTTCATCACACCGCTTGTCATACTCGCAGGCTGGAAAAGCGCGGATTCGCGTGCCGCCCAGTATTTCGCCGCCTTCCTGATTCTGGAAGGGTTGATGCTTGGCGTTTTCATGGCACTGGATGCGGTGCTGTTCTACGTTTTGTGGGAAGCGATGCTGGTGCCAATGTTCCTGATCATCGGCATCTGGGGTGGGGAACGACGCGTTTACGCGACACTGAAATTCTTCCTGTACACGTTCCTCGGATCGGTACTCATGCTGGTTGCGTTTATCTATTTATACGGCAAGACCGGCGACTTTAACTTCTTCTCGTTTCAGGAAGTGTCACTGACGCTCACAGAGCAAAAATACCTGTTTATCGCCTTCCTGCTCGCCTTTGCGGTCAAGGTGCCCATGTGGCCGGTGCATACCTGGTTGCCGGATGCGCACGTTGAGGCACCAACCGGCGGGTCTGTCATCCTGGCGGCCATCATGTTGAAGATGGGCGGTTATGGTTTTGTGCGTCTCTCGTTGCCGATGCTGCCGGACGGCAGTGAGTATTTTTCCGGGATGATGATTGCACTCTCGCTCATCGCCATTGCCTACATCGGGCTCGTTGCGTTGATGCAGAAGGATATGAAAAAACTCATTGCCTATTCATCAATTGCACACATGGGCTTCGTAACACTCGGTTTCTTCATTGTCTGGTCCATTGGCACGCATAGCGGCGCAGTCCTCGGCATTACCGGTGGCCTGGTGCAGATGATTTCCCACGGCCTGATCTCCGGTGCGATGTTCCTCTGCGTTGGTGTCCTGTATGACCGTGTTCACAGTCGACAGATTGGAGACTATGGTGGCGTCGCCAATACGATGCCGGTGTTTGCGGCACTGATGGTCTTTTTTGCGATGGCGAATGCCGGCTTGCCGGGCACTTCCGGATTTGTCGGTGAGTTCATGGTCATCATCGCGAGCTTCAAGGCGAATTTCTGGTTTGCCTTTGTCGCCGCGAGCACGCTGGTACTCGGCGCGGCCTACACGCTGTGGATGGTGAAGCGCGTCATTTATGGCGAAGTCGCCAACAATAACGTCGCGGAGCTTGAGGATCTGAACCCAAGGGAATTCGTTGTTCTCGGTATTCTTGCCGTGTCTGTATTGATCGTCGGTCTGTGGCCGGCACCGTTGGTCGACATGATGTCCGTGACGGTGGAGCAACTTCTTGAAACCATCAGCCACTCGAAGCTTCCGGTGAACTAGCATGACTTTTACTGACTTGATGCCGGCCAGCCCAGAGATTGTTCTGCTTCTCCTGATCTGCGTGGTCCTGATTACTGATGTGTTTCTCAGTGACGAGAATCGCATCGTGACATTCTGGATCAGCATCGCGACCCTGGTACTGACCGCGTGGACGCTGCTTGCGGTGGCGCCGGACGCACGCACGTTGTTGTTCGATGGCAGTTACGTCAGTGACCCGCTGTCACAACTTTTGAAGCTCGCTGCAACAGGCATGGTCGCGATCGCATTTATTTATTCGCGGGACTACCTGCAGCAGAACGACTTGCTGCGCGGTGAATTCTTCCTGCTCGGTCTTTTCGGTTTGCTCGGCATCATGATCATGATTTCGGCCAACAGCATGCTGACCATGTATCTCGGGCTGGAGACGCTCTCCTTATCCTTGTATGCCCTGGTCGCATTTGAGCGCGATTCAGCGAAGGCGGCCGAAGCCGCCATGAAATATTTTGTGCTTGGCGCCATCGCTTCAGGGGCTCTGCTGTACGGCATCTCCTGGATTTACGGTGTCACCGGGACATTGAAGTTCGATGAGATCGCGCTGGCGATTGAACAAAACCCCGCTATGAATGCGTTGCCGCTCTGGTTCGGCATTGCCTTCCTGATTGTCGGCATGGCGTTCAAGTTTGGTGCCGTGCCTTTCCACATGTGGCTGCCTGACGTATACCAGGGCGCCCGCTCACCAGTAACCCTCTATATCGCCACGGCACCGAAGCTGGCGGCGCTGGCGCTGGTTATGCGCTTCCTTGTGGATGCCTTCGGCGCTCTCCACGATGTCTGGCAGGGCATGATCATGGTGGTCGCGGTCCTGTCGCTGGTGATCGGCAATGTCGTCGCTATCGCACAAAGCAACATCAAACGCATGCTGGGTTATTCGGCCATCGCCCACGTCGGATTCATTCTGATGGCGATTTTTACCGGCACGGAGCAGGGCTACGGGGCCGCGGTCTTCTATATCCTGACCTACGTCGTGATGGCAGCCGGCGCTTTCGGCATGGTTATTCTACTTAGCCGCAAGGGATTTGAGGCCGAGGCGATCGGCGATTTCAAAGGGCTCAATGCCCGCAGTCCGTGGTTCGCTTTGATGATGCTGTTCTTCATGTTCGGCATGGCCGGTGTACCGCCCTGGGTCGGTTTCTTTGCCAAATTGAATGTCATCAATGCGGTCCTTGACGCCGGATTTCCGGCTCTTGCCGTGTTGATGGTGGTGGCCTCGGTCGTGGGCGCGTATTACTACTTACGCGTTATCTGGTACATGTACTTTGAGACGGGCGAAGACACGTCGGTATTCCAGGCGAAACTGGATACGCGCGCCGTGCTGAGCCTCAACGGAATTGCCGTTCTGGCTCTTGGAATCATGCCAGGCTGGCTGCTGAAACTCTGCATTGACGTTATTCAGTAATTAAATCCAAATCAGCACGCTAACCGCTTGAAAAAGCCGGTGCGTGATGTATGATCGCGCTCCTGTCGATGCGGGGTGGAGCAGTCT
>SMVB01161621.1_pt1 | contig 14075 bp, 15 predicted proteins | sample 2456461 | NCBI WGS metagenome assembly SMVB01 (sample SAMN11095934, study PRJNA526329) | marine sediment metagenome | biome: Marine sediment; feature: Surficial sediment; material: Deep marine sediment; isolation source: Hadal surficial sediment | place: Pacific Ocean | collected 2014-05 | depth... | reverse complement strand
TGCTTTCTCGAGCCTCTCAGCCGAGGCAATGTGTCCACCTGGCCTTGGGCGTACCACACCTGAAGCTCGTCCGCGTGGACTCGAACCTCCACTTCTTCGCCGATCAGTCGGCTGTCCACCGAATAGGTATGGCCGTCGACCCGGATCGTGCTACTGCTTCGTTTCACGCCAACCGAAACTCGCTTATAGGACTCCAGACGTCTTTCTGGTAAACGACGCAGCCGCTTCAACTCCTCCTCCACTCGCTCCTGTCGACCGGAGTTGAGCTCATGCCGAGCGCGACTTCGCGCCGACGGGTCGAGACGCGGCCAGAGAATGATGATTGATGGCCTGGAGCCGGGTGCTCAGGTGCGCGTCCTGGTCCGACCTCCATCGTGTGCTCCTGTTTCAATACCGAGGAGACTCGTGGAAACTTTCTATCGATGAGGAAGCAGTGGGGCCGTTCCTGACCTACGAGGGCGCTACGGTGCGGGAGGCGAGGTTCTCTCCCGATCAGCGCTTTGTAGCGTACCGCTCGGACGAGTCCGGTCGCGACGAAGTGTATGTCGTGCCCTTTCCGGGTCCGGGTTGCAAGTGGCAGATCTCGACCGATGGTGGAGCGCAGCCGATGTGGGGGCCGGGTGGAGGAGAGCTTTTCTACACGAGTGGTGATCGCATGATGGTGGTTTCTGTCTCGACGGGCCAGACCTTTGAACCAGGTAGCCCGCGTGTCCTTTTCGAGACGGCACTCCCAGAGAGCACATCATTGTAAATAGACACGGTTATGGGACACACCTCTCCTGATGAATGTGTTCGAGTACAAAACCCCCACACCGAGCTGCTCGAGGTGAAGTAGAGTGTAGGTGATCAATGGGAGGATGTCAAATTAGCACGACGATAAGTACTGATATAACAATGAGATACAGACGGAATAGGTGTGGAATCGCTGGAAAGGTGGTTGTAACTCCATTCCGGGCAAGTACTTACGAATGTTCTTTTTCTCGATTTTCGACTTTTTTTAAAAGAATCTTGGGGGTGCGACTCTTTTGCCTCAGCACTTTCTCAGCTTGGGGTTTTGTTTCAGCGCGTCGCTTAGCTCGGCGTCGGTCAGGTCCTCCGCCATGTGCATCCAGTTCAAGATGCGGTCTCTGCGGACTCTCACCGACTTCGGGCTCTTGCAGGGATCGAGCCTTAATGGGCTAGGAATCATCGCCGCGAGGGTTGCCGCTTCGACAGCGGTCAAGCGGCTCGCGGACTTTCCGAACACATCTCGCGCGGCGGCCTCGACCCCGTAGATGCCGTCGCCCCACTCGATGACGTTCAGGTAGATCTCGAGAATCCGCTCCTTCGAAAGCGCTTTTTCCAAGCGGTAAGTGAGCACGGCTTCCTTCAGCTTGCGCGTATAGCTGCGCGCCGAGGAGAGGAAGAGGTTCTTTGCGAGCTGCTGGCTGATGGTGCTCGCGCCTCGGACCGTGCGGCCCTCCTCCCAGTTGCGTTTGAACGCTTCCTTGATCTCATGCGTGTCGAACCCGCTATGGATGTAGAAGCCGGCATCCTCGCCCATGAGCACCGCCTGCGGGAGCCGTGGGGACACCTCCGCCAGGGGCATCCAGGTTAGTCGGCCCGCGCCGCCACGCTCTTTCATGAGCGCGGTCTCTGTCGGGTTCTCGAGCGCGAGAAATGTGACGGATGGCAAGCTTCGCCATAAGAGAATCCCGAATCCGGCCGAAAAGAAGGAGAGGACCGCCAATGCGACGAAAAAGACCCGTTTCACGTGGCGTTCCTTACCGTTAGGTAAGTCGAAGAGGCGCATAAAGTTACGCCGTGCTCCGCTCTGGGTACTACAATGAAAGAACACACAAGAGGGACCATGAATTTCGATTATACCGATGACCAGAAAGAGCTGCGCCGCGCGATCCGCGAGTTTGCGGAAAAAGAGATCCTTCCTTTCGCGAGCGAGTGGGATGAGAAAGAAACCTTTCCAAAAGACGCCATTCGGAAGCTGGGCGAGCTCGGCTTTCTCGGAGTGATTTTTCCGGAGGAGCTCGGCGGGGGCGGTCTCAGCTACGCGGACTACGTGGTCGTGATCGAAGAGCTCGCGCGCGCGGACGCTTCGGTAGGCCTTACGGTGGCCGCGCACACGTCGTTGTGCGCGAACCACATCTACGAGCAAGGCACCGACGCTCAGAAGGAAAAGTTCTTGAAGCCGCTCGCGGCAGGAACGTTTCTCGGCGGCTGGAGCTTGACCGAGCCGAACGCGGGAAGCGACGCAGGCGGTACTCAGATGACGGCCGTTCTCGACGCGGATGAGTGGGTCCTCAACGGGAGCAAGACGTTCACGACCAACGGCTCCGTTTGTGACGTAGCGGTGGCGATGGCCGTCACCGACAAAGACAACGACAAGCGTAGGATCTCCGCCTTCATCGTGCCTAAAGGCACGCCAGGATTCCGCGCCGGGAAGAAGGAGCGCAAGCTCGGCCACCGCGCTTCGGACACCTCGGAGATGGTTTTCGAGAACTGCCGCGTGCCTAAGTGTTTCCTGCTCGGCGAGCGCGGCGAGGGGTTTATCGGGGCGCTCAAAGTTCTCGACGGCGGGCGAATCAGTATCGCGGCGATGTCGATCGGGATCGCTCAAGCGGCGTTCGACTGCGCGCGCGACTATGCGAAGGAGCGCAAACAGTTCGGGCGCGCCATCGCAACGTTTCAAGCCATCCGCTTCAAGCTCTCGGACATGGCCACCGAGATCGACGCGGCGCGGCTTCTCGTCCAGCGCGCGGCTTTCCTGAAAGACAAAGGCGAGCGGGTGACGAAAGAATCCGCGATGGCGAAGCTTTACGCCAGCGAGGTCGCCGTGCGCGCCGCAGAGCAAGCGGTGCAGATTCTCGGTGGCTACGGCTATACCCGCGACTATCCCGCGGAGCGCTATTACCGTGACGCGAAGCTCATGACCATCGGCGAAGGCACGTCCGAGATCCAGCGGATGGTCATCGCACGCCAGTTGCTCGCCATGTAACGCGGCCTATTCCTCGATCTCTCACGACGATGCACGGAGTTTCCCGTGGGTCCGACCGATCAGGTCATTATGACCATTATGACTCATTGGCTATAATGGTCATGAACGGAGCAGACGATGGCAATATCCGAAGAAACTGCGGTGAACGTGGCAGACGCGAAGCGTCATTTTTCTGACCTTCTTGGTCGGGTTGCCTACGGACGCGAGACGATTCTGATTACTCGACGGGGCCGCCCAATGGCGAAGCTCGTCCCCGTCGATGCAGAATCGGAGAAAAAAGGGCTAGCGGCGCTGCGCGGGTGGCTCGCGGATGATGATCCTTTCTTCGAAATCATGAAGGGAATAGAGGTAGAACGGAAGCGGCACCGACCCCGTGCCCTCACGAACAGGCGGAAGAAAGCGAAGCCCGCGAGACGCCGATCGGGCTGATGGCCTACCTACTTGATACAAACGTCCTGTCCGAAATCCTCCGACGACGACCGTCCCAGTCAGTGCTCGAGCGGCTCGACCAGGTTCCGGTAGCAGATCTTTTCTCGTCTTCCATCTCGGTTATGGAGCTGAAGTTCGGCGCAGCCAGACACCCTCGAGGGGAGCCCCTCTGGGAACGCATCGAAAGTGAGCTCCTTACGCGTGTTGTGATTATCGGCATCGGGACGGCGGAAGCGGTCAGGGCCGGTGAAGTCCTCTCCGAGCTAGAGTCCGCTGGCACTCCGATCGGCGTCGAGGACGTGCTCATCGGATCGACGGCGCTCGTTCACGATCTCACCGTAGTGACTCGAAACGTCAAGCACTTCCAGCGGATCTCCCATCTCGACGTGGAAAGCTGGTGGAGCTGATGATCGCGCGCCAGTTGCTCTCGATGTAACGCGGCTTATATGCTCTCTCCTTGGACCTCGAAAACCTCGTAGAGCGCCTTCTCAAGGGAGAGCCTCGTGCCCTCGCCCGGGCGCTCACCCTCGTCGAGAACCGAAGTCCCGAAGCCCGCGAGCTCTTGTCCCGGGTGTTCGCCGATCGCAAAGACGCGCTCATCGTTGGTTTGACCGGACCTTCCGGTGTTGGCAAGAGCACGCTCACGGACGCTCTGGCCAAGCTGGCCCGCGAACGCGATCGGCGCGTCGCCGTGCTCGCCATCGATCCGACGAGCCCTTTCACCGGTGGCGCCCTTCTCGGGGACCGCGCGCGCATGGACAGCGCCGCGCGCGACCCGGACGTCTTCGTGCGCAGCATGGCCACCCGGGGCCATGTTGGAGGCTTGTCGGGCGCCGCCTTCGAAGCACTCGTACTGCTCGAGGTTGCGGGCAAAGACTTCATCCTTCTCGAGACGGTGGGTGCGGGGCAGGATGAAGTGGAGGTCGCTGCCGCGGCCGACGTCACGGTTGTGGTGCTTGCGCCAGGGCTCGGAGATCAACTTCAAGCCAGCAAAGCGGGAATCATGGAGATCGCGAGCCTTGTCGTCGTGAACAAAGCCGACCGGGACGGCGCGGACGTTCTGGCCGAACAAGTCCACGCCCATACGGACGGCAAGCCCGTTTTCAAAACCAACGCTCTAAAGGGCGACGGGCTCGAGCCGCTTTTCGACGCGATTCTCGGCGCGCGCGGCGAGCGACGCCTCATGGAGGCTTGGCTCTCGAGCGTCCTGCAGCAAATTGTGCGCGAGCGGATTTCTCCCAGTGCCTGGGAAGATGCGCTGCAGCGGCTCAAAGAGCGTTCGGTCACGCCCTACGATGCCGCGGACGCGTTGTTGAAGGAGTTGAAATGAAAATCCATCACGTGGGGATTGCCGTCAAGAGCCTGGAGGAAGCCTCCGGACGTTTCGGCGATCTACTGGGGCTCGAGAAAGCCGAGCGCTACGACTTGCCGGAGTTCGGCGTTTCCGCGCTCTTCATGCCGGTCGGTGACAGCAACTTGGAATTTCTCGAGCCTCTAGGCGACGCCTCGACGGTGGGGAAGTTCATCGAGAAGCGCGGCGAAGGTGTGCACCACATCTGCTTCGAGGTCGACGATATCGAGGCCTCACTCCGAGACTTCGCCGCCCAAGGCGCCCGCCTCATCGACGAAAAGCCGCGGCCGGGAGCGGGAGGCCATCTTGTCGCGTTCGTGCATCCGAAGACGACCCACGGGGTCCTCGTCGAGCTGAAGCAAAAATAGCCTACTTCAGCTCGATCCGATTAGGCGCCGTACGGTCCACGATCCTCACACTCGGATTGCGATGCACGTGCGCGGGCTCTTTCTGTCGTGTCCTTGCCAAGAATCCCCCGTCGCAGTAAGCTTGCGCGTTTGGGCGAAGGAGATGATCGAGCATGGCTGAAGCAAAGATTGGCGTCATCGGCGGAAGTGGCCTCTACGCCATGGAAGGCCTCGAGGATGTCGAGAACGTGTCGCTCGAGACCCCGTTTGGCGCCCCTTCCGACGACTATGTCGTCGGCAAGCTAGCCGGGAAGAGCGTCGCGTTTCTCGCGCGACACGGCGTGGGGCATCGGTTTCTACCGAGCGAGCTCAATTTCAGGGCCAACATTTTCGGGTTCAAGCTCCTCGGTGTCGAGCACATTTTGTCGGCAAGCGCGGTCGGCTCGCTCAAGGAAGATATACACCCGCTCGACGTCGTCATCCCGGACCAGTTCATCGACCGGACCCGTGGGCGTATCTCGACTTTCTTCGGGAACGGGCTCGCGGCCCATGTGGAGTTCTCGAAACCGTTTTGCGAGCGCTTGTCGAAGCTGATGTACGAAGCGGGCAAGAAGATCGACGCGCGCATCCGCCGCGGCGGCACCTATGTATGTATGGAAGGCCCGCAATTCTCGACGCTCGCCGAGTCCGAGCTCTACCGCTCGTGGGGCGCGCACGTCATCGGCATGACGAATTTGCAGGAGGCGAAGCTCGCGCGTGAGGCGGAGATCGGCTACGCGACGATGGCGCTGGTGACGGATTACGACTGCTGGCACGTCAGCCACGCATCGGTGACGGTTGAGCAGATTATCGAGAACCTGGGGAAGAACGCCGAGAGAGCGCGCCAGATCATCGTCGAGACGGTGAGCCAGCTCGATCTAAACCAGCCTTCTCCGCATGCCAACGCGCTCCAGAACGCGTTCATCACGCAGCCGGACTACATCCCGGACGCCATCAAGCGCGACTTGGCGCCTATCATTGGAAAATACATTAAGTGAGGCCTAATTGAGGGACGTCTAGTGTCTATTCTTGTAGTTGGGTCTGTTGCCTTCGATGATCTCAAGACGCCCAGCGAGAACGCGACGGATGTCGTGGGTGGGGCGGCTACCTATTTTGCGTTATCCGCCGCTCACTTCACCGATGTGAACATCGTTGCGGTCGTCGGCGATGATTTCGGCGAAGAGCACCGTAAGGTGTTCAAGGGGCGGTCGGTTGATCTCGCCGGGCTCGAGCGAGCGAAAGGGAAGACGTTTCGCTGGGGTGGAGAGTACAGTGCCGATCTGACCGAGCGGACGACGCTTTTCACGGAGCTCGGGGTCTTCGAGAGCTTTCAGCCGGTACTTCCCGAGCATTATAAGAGCTCCGATCTGGTTTTCCTCGCGAACATCCATCCGAGCCTCCAAGTCGACGTGATGAAGCAAGTCCAGAACCCTAGCTTGATTGGTGCGGACACCATGAACTACTGGATCGAGCGTACGCCCGACGAGCTCTCGGCCATGCTCGAGGGGATCGACGTGCTCGTCATCAACGACGAGGAGGCTCGACAGCTCTCCGGCGTCCACAACTTGGTCGAGGCTGCCGCCAAGATTCGTGAAATGGGACCCAAGACCCTAGTGATCAAGCGCGGAGAGTACGGCGTTTTGTGTTTCCGCGAAGGCGAGCGCTTTGCGACGGTGTCCTTCCCCTTAGACACGGTCATCGACCCGACGGGAGCTGGCGATAGCTTTGCTGGCGGGTTCATGGGTTATCTGGCTACGCATAAGGAACCCGGCGACAAAGAAGTCCGCCAAGCGATCGTTTTCGGGAGCGTTCTCGGTTCGTTTTGCGTCGAGGCGCTCGGCACGCGACGGCTCGAGCAGCTTTCGCGCGACGAAGTGCATGAGCGCTATCAAGCGTTCAAGGACCTGACCGACTTCGCGTCGCTCTAGCCACCACTAAACGCTTGTTTTGCTAGATTTTGACCGAGCTCCGCCAACGTGCTACTTTCGTAGGGAAGTGGTGGGCGATGCAGGATTTGAACCTGCGACTTCTACCGTGTGAAGGTAGCACTCTCCCACTGAGTTAATCGCCCTGAAGCAAGTCTTCAAAAGCTACCAAAAGCTGAGGTTTCGGTCAACAGCCCCGACGTCGATGGCAGAGCTTCCACCTACCGCTGGTTTGGACGTAGAGGACGTCGAGGCCTTCGAGACCGCGCCCACCGAGCGCATCGGTGACCTTCGGCGCTCGATCGAGAGCGTCATCCGCGGCAAGTCCGAGGTCATCGACTGTACGCTCGTAACGCTCTTCGCCGGAGGGCACCTTCTCATCGAAGATGTTCCCGGCGTCGGCAAGACGATGCTTGCCCAAGCCCTCGCGCGCTCGCTCGACGTGTCGTTTCGGCGCCTTCAATTCACGAGCGATTTGCTCCCGTCCGACATCCTCGGCGTGTCGATCTATCAGCCGGCGACGTCTAGCTTCGAGTTCAAGCCGGGCCCTATCTTTTCGCACGTCCTCCTTGCGGACGAGATCAACCGCGCAACGCCCAAGACCCAGTCCGCGATGCTCGAAGCGATGAACGAAGCGCAGGTTAGCATCGATTCGACTTCTTATCCGCTCGCGCAACCGTTCATCGTTTTGGCGACCCAGAATCCAGTCGAGCATCAAGGCACCTATCCGCTGCCGGAGTCGCAATTGGACCGCTTCCTCATGCGTCTCCGCATGGGCTATCCCGATCCGGAATCCGAGCGGCAGCTTTTGGAAACGCAGAAGGTGGACCATCCCATCGATGCCGTCGAGCCCGTGCTCTCGGCGCTAGACATCGTTCGTATCCAGCGCGCGGTGCGTCACGTGGCGGTGGATCCAGCTGTCGCGGACTACATCGTGCGCTTGGCGACCGCGACACGCACTTCGGAGAAGCTCGCGCTCGGCGTCAGCCCGCGGGGAAGTCTACTCTTACAGCGCGCCAGCCAGGCGCGAGCGCTCCTCGAAGATCGCCGCTTCGTCGTTCCCGATGACGTCAAATCGGTCGCCGCGTCGGTTCTCGGCCATCGCGTGATCGCGCGCGGTCCCGCAGATACGGAGCGCATCATCGAAGACGTCTTGCGGGACGTCGCGGTACCGCTTTGATGGGGCTCTCGCTGACGCGCGAAGGCTTTCGATTCCTCCTCCTGCTCGCCATCGTTAGCTTCGCGGCCTTCAACACCAAAAACAACGTTCTCTACTTGATGTTGTCCTTCGGGATCGCTACCGTGCTCGTCGATTTCGTGGCCGGATGGTTGTCTCTGAGGTGGCTCAGCGTAGCGCGCGCGGAGCTCGCTGACGCGTATGCGGGCCTTACGTCTTACGAGACCGTCGAGCTCACAAACAGCGGAGGCATGTTCGACGCTTGTGGGCTCGGGGTCGAAGGAGGCGCGGCGACGGTGCCTTTCCTCATGCGCGACAAGAACGCGTCCTGCCGCGTCGAGCGACTCTACCGGCGCCGGGGCGTCTATGAGGGCGAGCCTGTCTCGGTCAGCACGCGCTTTCCGTTCGGATTTTTCGGCTTCACACGAAAGCTGGCGGCGCCGCGTGAGCACATCGTTTACCCGTGCATCCGCGCCATCGACAGCACTCTTCTTATTGGCCATCGCGGCGGCGGCGGCAGCGCAGCTCAGAGGCGAGGTCAAGGCGACGACCTCTTTCGCCTGCGCGAATACGTGCCCGGCGATCACGTGCACCACGTTCACTGGAAGACGTCCGCTAAGCTCGGAGAGCTCATGGTCCGGGAGCTCGGGGAGGCCGAAGAAGAGCGCTTGACGGTCGGTTTCGTCCCGCGGATTTCCGAAACGCGCGATCCCGCCGAGTTCGAGATCCTCGTGAGCGCCGCAGCGTCGCTCGTATGCCAACTCGTGCGTTCGGGTGCGCGGTTTCTTTTTATCGCCGATGAGCTCGAGCTTTCTCCCGGAAACATCCGGGAGCAGGAAAAATCGATTCTGACTTATTTTGCGAAAGTGGGCGCGTGCGATGAGATCGCGCCCGAGTTCCTGTCCCGTTTGGGGACAGCCGTTCAGCGTGGCGACGCCGTCATCCTCGTCTCTTTCGAAGAAACGGCGCCCCGACGAGCCGACGTCCGGGTCCTAGACCCCGAGACGCTTTTCGCGCATGCGTAATCCACGAGCGTTCATTCGCGTTTTGTGGTGCACGATCACGACGATGGCGGTCGTGCTCACAGGAGATATTCCGTGGTGGGTTGCGGCCGCGGTGCTAACGCTGATACCCGTGTTCGGGCTCGCGGAGCCATCCGCGCGATGGCTTCCTGGAGTCCGGCGTGTCTCAGCGATACTGGCCGTCGCTTATCTGCTGTTTTTCCCTATCGACTGGATCTTTCTTTCGGGGCGCTTGATTTTCGCGACGGTGCACCTGACGTTTTATCTCAAGCTTCACACGCTGCTCCATCAGGAAAGTTCCGGAGAACGCTCCCGGCTCCATTTGATATGTGTCTTCGAGATGCTCGCCGCGGCGTCCATGACGGTCGACGCGATTTTCATTATTCCGCTGACGTTATTCGTCGTCGTGGGAGCGCTCGTGCTGACGCTCGAGCAGAGCCGGCCGGCGCCCGTCGACAAGGTCATGCTGCCAAGAGCGATGCGAACGGCGATGGTTCTCACGATCCCGCTACTCGCCGTGGCCGCCATCGTGTTCGTGACCCTCCCACGTTCGGCCTTCGCCGGGTTCCGCCTCGGAGGGATCACTGGGATCACCGTCACGGGGTTTTCCGAGCGCGTGCGATTGGGGGACTTCGAAGAGATCCGGCGTGACCGCGGCGTCGTGATGCGGATCGTGGCGGACGACGTCAGTGTGAGCCCGCCGCGCTGGCGTGGGCCCGCCTACGATCGCTACGAGAACGCCGAGTGGCGGCAGAGCCTTTCGGGCGTGTCAACTCTTCCACGCGGCCGCGGCGCGTTTCTTCTCGATAGGCCTTCGGACGGCCCCCGCACAACGAGCGAGGTCTTTCTCGAACCCCTCGACACCGATATCTTGTTCTTGCCACCCGCGTCGTCCGAGCTCGTGGCCGCGGTGCGTTTTGTCTACGTTGACCCCTATCTCACGCTGCGAACAGGAAGGTCCGCGCGCGCGGGCCGGCGCTACGCTGTATCGTGGAACCACGCCGCCGAGCCTTCAACCTCTCCGGTCGGGGGCGTCGAGCGTCTGTCAAGAGGCCGTCGTCGGCTCTACACGCAGCTTCCCGAGCTCTCCGAGCGTTTCCATGGATTGGCGGCGGAAGTGACGGTGGGCCAGGATGGACTCGAGGCGGCCCGTCTTGTCGAACGGCATCTTCAAACATCGTACGGCTACACGCTGAGCCCGCCTCCGCGCGTGCATCCCGACCCGGTGGAAGACTTCCTGTTCGAAGCTCGCGCCGGGCATTGCGAATATTTTGCGACCGCGATGGTGATGATGATGCGGTCCCGAGACATCCCGTCGCGTCTGGTGACTGGTTTCACCCGCGGCGAGATCAACGACGTCGGAGAGTTCGAAGTCGTGCGCAAGACCAACGCCCACGCGTGGGTCGAAGTTTTCGACGAGCAGCGCGGTTGGGTGGCGTTCGACCCGACACCCGCCTCGAGCGGCGTCGCGGCTTTCCAGGATGTCAGCATGCTTTCGCAAGGCATCGATTCGCTGCGTATGCTGTGGGATATGTACGTGGTGGCGTTCGACGTCGAGCGGCAGCGAGGTGTGCTGGGAAACGTCATGCGTGTGGGCGTCGCGGCGGCTCGAGCCGTCGCCTTGGTTGCTCGGTACAAGACAGCCATCGGTGGAGTTTTTTTGCTCCTTCTCGTCATCTGGCTTCTTCGCCACACTTCTCTCGCGCGAAGGTTTCGTTTGCGTGTCCCGTTCTGGCCATGGCGTACGAAATTGGCTGGCGGTGAGCCGCCGGTCCGATTCTACGCCAAGCTCCTCGGGCTACTCGCGCAACTCGGCATCGAGAAGCCGCTTGGCGAGACGGCGTTCGAGTTTGCCCGACAGCTCGAAGGGAGCTTGCCGGGCATCACGGAAGTGACGCTTATCTACTACCGGGTTCGCTTCGGCGATGACGTTCTCAGCCGGGAGGACCAGGCGCACGCGGAACGGCTCTGCGCGGCCATCCGCCTTGCCGCGCTCGGCGATGCTAGGAGGCTCGCCTGAGCCTCAACAAACTCTGGGTACTCCTTCTCAACGCGTTCGTCGACATGCTCGGCTACGCGATGGTGTTTCCGCTACTGCCGATCTACGCCGTACGGCTCGACGCGGACGCTTTCACCATCGGACTCATGGTTGCGTCGTTCTCGATGGCCCAATTCGTGGCGTCGCCTCTCTGGGGCCGATTGTCGGACCGCTTCGGGCGACGCCCAGCGCTCATGGTAAGCCTCGCCGGCTCCGTCACTGCGTTTACGATCTTCGCCTTTGCGGATTCCATCGGGATGCTCTTCCTCTCGCGGATCGTCCAAGGCGCGGCGGGAGGAACGACCGGCGTGATGCAAGCCTATATCGGCGATTCCGTGGAGCCCCGCGACCGCACGAAAGCCCTGGGATGGCTTTCGGCGGCGACGAATACCGGCGTGATGATCGGGCCTGTCATCGGCTCGGCGGCTTGGCACTTCGGAGCGCAAGCGCCGGGTCTCCTCGCCGCGAGCTTATGTCTTCTGAATTTGGTGTTCGTCTGGTGGTTACTTCCTGAATCGAAGACGCATCAACCCGTGGCGCACAAAGATCGCCGCTCGATCGGCAACATGATTTGGGAAACGGTACGTCACCCCACGCGCGACGTCTCCCAACTCATCTTGATTTACGCGGTGACCATGACCGGTTTCAGCTCGATGACGGCGGTCTTGTCCATCTACTTGATGGATCGGTTCTCGTTGGACGAGGCGAGCATCGGCTATCCCTTTTTGTTGATGGGGGCCGTGTCGGTCGCCATAAGGGCCGGCGTTCTTGGCCGACTCGTGACGCGCTTCGGCGAGGTCAAGCTGATGAACGCCGGCGCCGTGCTCTTGGCTCTGGGGCTTTTCGCTTTTCCTTTGCCGACCCACATCGCCTTGCTCATGATCGTAATGACTCTGGTGCCCATCGGCACCGCGCTCTTGTTCCCCGCGACGAGCGCTCTATTGAGTCAGCGCTGCGATCCGAAACAGCTCGGGCAAATGATGGGCGTCCAGCAAGCATTCGGAGCCGTCGCCCGCATCCTCGGCCCCATCTGGGCGGGCGCAGCCTACGAGCGCTTAGGCCCCGGCGTCCCGTTTTACGTCGCGGGCATCGTGGTGTTCGTCGTCGCTCTTCTCACGACGCGCGTGCGCGATGATCGCGTGCAGGTCGAGGGTGAGGTCGCGAGCCAACAAGCGCGCAGGTGACGTCGCTTCCGCGCGGGTCGGACAGCGTGGCGTGTGCCTGCTCCATGTTCGAACTTGGTCCAGGTGGAGTTCGGCCTCGTTATCGTCCACGTCTACGTTGCGTGGAGTCACTATTACTTTCACGTTTCCCAAGTCTCTAAATTGATCGAGCTCGCTACTTAGCCGATTTCAAGAAAGGATTCATCAGCGTCACGCCCTCGACTTCTTGCCCGTGCTTGAGGTCCTCGGTGTAAAGAATCGCGCATTCGCTCTTGAGGGCTGCGGCAACGATGAGCGAATCGTAGAAGGAGTACTTCCACCTTGCTGCAAGACCTATAGTGCTTCGATAGAGATCGAGAGTGGGAAGCACTTCGCATAACGGGCCGAGCACGCGGTCGAGATATAGAAGCGCGTCGGATTCGCTCAGAGGGTTTGTGAACTTCTGTGTGGCGACGTGGAGAAACTCCTGAACGACTTGATGACTGATGACGCCGCGTCCGCGCGTCAGGGCGTCGGCAACGAGATCCTGGGCCTTGGCTTGCTTTTTAGGTTCCCGGCTGTCGAACGTGTAAACGAAGATGTTGGTGTCCAGGAAGAATCTATCGCGCATTCATTTCCTTCCGGGTGAAGCGGCGTCCCGATTTCACATGAGAGAGCTGTTTCATGAGTGAGCGATATTCCTTGCGCTCTCCATCTTGGCCGGCATATCTCGCCAACCATTCGCGAAACACGGCGTTGAGGTTGGTGTTTTCTCGCCTTGCCTTTTCACGGGCCTTTTGGATCAGGGCTGCATCTCCACTCAAGGTGATGTTCTTCACGTTTCTGCCTCCGTGCACACTATAATAGTGTACACAGAAACAATAATTACGCCAATGTTCTGATAGAGACCAAAGGGTTGCGACTCGAGAAAATCCGCTCTCTGTCCTTCTCCTCATATGGTGACGTCGTGATGGCGGTCCCGGTCGAAGTCGCGCCTTCGTTTCGCGTAGTCGGCCGTCCGGTGGAGCTGTTCCGCGGATCGTATCGCTCCATGGCGGACCCCGGGAGCGCTGTGTTCAACTACGACGTCACGCCGGACGGGAGCGTTTGAGAAGTGGCAGGTCACTTTGGAGGAGCCGGTTCACCTGTGGGAGCTCGAGGCCATCGCCAAGTCTCAAGGCATCGAGCCCGGACCCGGCGACGCGCTATTGGTCTATAGCGGTCGTGACGCCTTCGAGCGCGAGGGCGGGGACTATCAAATGGCCCCACGGCCTGGGGCCCCACGGCCTGGGCTCCATGCTCAACGGTGAAGTATGTTCGGGACCGCGACATCTCGCTTCTTGGTTGGGACTTCATGGAAGTCACGTCGGACGAGTACAAGCGCGAGTGTCCCGTTCACGGCGTCATCTACAGCTACGGCGTGGCTCTGCTCGATAACGCCGACCTTGGCGGCCTTGCCGTCGCGGCAGCCGAGGAGAAGCGCTACGAGTTCATGCTCTCCGTCCAGCCCTTGCGCGTTGTGTGAGGGAGCGGAAACCCCGTGAACCCCACGGCTCTGTTCTGAAGCTAATTCTGGCGAGCTTTCCGCTTCTTGTTGCGGGTGACTTTCGGGC
>SMVB01325218.1_pt1 | contig 14079 bp, 14 predicted proteins | sample 2456461 | NCBI WGS metagenome assembly SMVB01 (sample SAMN11095934, study PRJNA526329) | marine sediment metagenome | biome: Marine sediment; feature: Surficial sediment; material: Deep marine sediment; isolation source: Hadal surficial sediment | place: Pacific Ocean | collected 2014-05 | depth... | reverse complement strand
GACGAGCTGAAGGCGAAGCTCGGAATCGATGTTGGTGAAGGAGAGCCCGACGACTCCGAGGAGTGAGGCAGCTCCCGAGTTGGATCGATGACGAACCGTTCAGCTATCGAGAAGCGTGGACGGATTACCTGGCCTCCCTTCGGGGGGGCCAGGCCCTCAGCGTGCGCCTTGCCGCCAAGCGATGGGAGTGGAGCCACGGCGTGACCCAGCGGTTCATCACGCGCCTGCGAGCAGAGGGACTCGATCGGGTTGAACCAGAGGTAAGTGGTACAGTCCAACATGCCGGACCAGGCCTTGTGCAGCCTGAACTTTTCGAATCTGAACCAGAGGTGGGTGACTCAGCCAACGGACCCATCCGATGGGCCTCCGATTCGAGGCTCCCGAGGAACCAGCGAGGGGAGCGTGTCTACCCCGAGGAGTTCGAAGAGATCTGGGCCGCGTTCCCAGGTAAGACCGGCAGCAAGAAGACCAGCTACAACCACGTCCGCAGCGAGGTGAACGCAGGCGTCCCGGCCGAGCGCATCCTGAAGGGCACCGAGGCCTACGCGGAGCAGGTCGAGGCCGAGGAGACCGAGGCCAAGTACATCAGGGCCGCTCACAACTTCTTCGGTGCATCCCAGTGGGAGGACGCTCTCAAAGAGGCCGCTGACTACCAACCCCAGTACGGGGAGCGAACAGGAGAATTCTACTCATGAGCTGGAAAGACATCGCTTCCGATGAGCTGATGTGGGACTTCATCAGCCGGATGGCGGACCCGCCGCACGTCGTGCCGGTCGGGCTCGAGACCATAGACAAGTCGATGAAGCTGTTCGGTGACGAGCGGGGGATCCCGATGGGGACCTACGTGATCATCGGCGGAGCCAGCAACGTCGGGAAGACGCAGATGGGGCTGTGGCTCCTGAAGCAGGCAGCCAAGGCGGGCGTCCCGTCCGGGATCGTCAGCCTCGACATGCACCCGTTCGTGGCCACCGCTCGCCTGTACCAGGGCATCGTCGGGAAGGACATCCCGATCAACCGCTGGCTCCCGAGCTCGTGGGAGATCGAGGCGACCTCGAAGCTGATGCTCGACACCATCCGGGCGTGGTCGAAGAGCCAGGGGACAGCACCGATCCACATGCATACGGACTGCGCCCGGACCATCGACGCGGTGGCTGACGCGGTGCGGATCGCGTTCCACGACCACGGCATCGGCTACTTCGTGATCGACCACATGCAGAAGATCAAGGTCGAGGGGCTGATGGGTAACAACGTCGCCGGGCGGGCCGAGATCGTCTCCGAGATGATGGACGACCTGGTCTCGGAGATGGAGATCACGATCGTCGGTCTCTCGCAGCTCAACCGAGCAGCTCTCGCTGACCGGACCAGGCGGCCGTCACTCTCTGACCTCTGGGGTGGCACCGCCATGGAGTCGAACGCGGGCGTCGTGATGATCCTCGATCACACGCGCTACGAGCGGGACCGGAAGTACCCACACCTGGCGAAGACCTTCGTGCTGCTGGAGAAGAACCAGCAGGGCCCGAAGAACCTGCCGGTCGCAGTCGAGTGGGACCACGCCAACCTCGGCCTACGTGAAGCCGACCCACATGAGGAGGACTCGTGGCCCAAGGCAAAGAAGAAGTAGACGCCTGCCTGAGGGACATCCAGGAGGCCTTCGCTGACAAGGCGATGCCGGCCGAGAACAAGAGCGAGCTGGAGAAGCTCGGAACCGCCGAGCTCTACAAGCGCACATCCATGATGCGGCCCCCGAAGCGCCGCCAGTACCTACGGAGTCTGATGCATGGCCAAGCCGACCCCCCCGCTCGAAAAAGAAGAGGACGCCATGTGCGCCCAGCTGTGGACCTTGGCAGGCTTCACCGTGATCTCTTTCAGTCAGGCCCAGAAGACCCAGCAGACGAGGGGGATCGCGGATCAGATGGTGCTCGACAACCGCAGCCTGATGTGGATGTGGTTCGAAGTGAAGCGCCAGAAGGGTCCGGAGTGGGGGTACGTGAGGAGCGAGCAGAGCCCCCACCAACAGTGGTTCCAGATGAGGGTGGAGCAGCAGGGCCACCGCTACGAGATCGGAAGCCGACATCGCGTAGCCGAGATCCTTTCCGAGATGGGGCGGGTGACCCTATAACGCCCCCGAGCGGGTTCCTCTGGCCGGAGGACGGCGACCCGGTGAACCACCTGCCGCCGCACCAGCCGTTCAGCGAGTGGAAGGCAGCGGAGGAGGAGGACCAGAGCGAGGAGGGGCAGGGCTGGTGCCCCGAGATGGGGAAGCCGTGCATCCACAACTGCGAGATGGAGTGCTTTATGGCAGACACGACCGAGAGCGCGAAGGCCCTGGAAAGCGAAGAGCAGCCTGGTGCCGACGACGAAGACATTCGGCTGCGGATCATCGAGCAGGAGGAGGCGGCCGAGGCCGAAGCGTTCGAGCACGAGCAGCGGTACGAGGACGAGATGCGAGATCAGGACGAGATGGAGCGCCGCCGGCAGGAAGAGATCGAGGCGGAAGGGAGCTACAACTGGCTGCTCGACTGAGTGCCGCTGACACCTCCAGGCTGGACCCCTATTCCAGGCAGCAGGGGGGCGGTGTCGTCCTGGTGTTCCCGAAGCGGACGGACGGACGATGCGCGTGCGGGTGCGGTCGGAAGCTGCCACCGCGGTGCAGCCGGTGGGCCAGCGACGTCTGCTCGACGGCCGCGTGGGAGTTCTACGCCGTCCGGGCGGGCAACAGCGGGTGGATCCGGAGCGGGGTGTACAAGCGAGACAAAGGGATCTGCGCCGAGTGCGGCATCCAGTGTGGCGTCAGGCTCCAGGGGCCGATGCCGTTCCGGGATAGGTGGTCTGTGCTGAGGAACCACTGGCAGGCTGACCACATCATCCCGGTCGAGGAAGGAGGCGGGGCGTGCGGGCTCGAGAACTTCCAGACCCTCTGCGACGGGTGCCACAAGACGAAGACGAAGAGCCAGGCGGGCCAGCGCGCGGCCGAGCGCCGGGCTGCGAAGCGAGCCGAGAACGGACAGCAGGAACTACCACTGTAGAGGCGACCATGGACGACCGACCGTACCACGCACGAACCACCGATCCAGAGACCAGCCGCGAGTGGGCAGCTCGGATGAACCTCCACTACCGCGACGACTGGGAGACGATCGAAGACGACCTCATCGAGCACGGCCCGAGCACCTACCGTGAGGTGTCCGATCGGACTGAGATCATGGGGACCTCGACCTCCCCCACGATGAGCGTGATGGAGAAGGCTGGGATCCTACGCCGACTCAGGAAGAGCGACAGCTCGCTCATGAAACGACACGGTGCGATGCTGCGTGAGGTCGTGCCGGTGGAGCTACGGAAGGAGCCAGACCGCCGCGGCCACGACCAGCCCAGTGACCAGGAGGAAGAGCAACAGCCCCCGTCGATTCCGGACGACGGTTACCAGACGCGGTGCCTTTAGCATCCAGAAGCGGTCGTTCGTGAAGTGATCAGGGTCCGGCTCGGGCAGCTCGTCGCCGGGCTGCCACCCGCTCTTCGGCTTACGCATCAGTCTCAGCCTCGGCCGCTGCCTTCGCAGCTTCCCACGACGCCACGAAGTTCTCGATGCCGGACGCGACGACGGGACTCAGCCGCTCATGGTTGCCTTCGACCTGGAGCCACTCCTTCGCGCCGGCCACGGCACTCTCGAACAGCACCTGGCCGACCGTTTTCCCTGCGATGTCTGCCACGGACATGTTGCCTATCCTCCAGAGGGTGCGGAAGAAGGTCTTGGCGATGATCCGCTTCTCGCGGGCCACGGCTCAGAACCTGTAGTTTTCGATCGTCAGCCAGAACTTATCGACGCCCTTGAACTCAGCCATGAATTCGGCGTGGGCCTTCCTCGATGAGAGCACCGCGATCTTCGACCTCCGCACTCCGGTGTCCTCGTCCTTCACCACCAGCTGGCCGACCTTGAGCCCGAGACCGACACAACCTTCGACGTGCTCCTCCACATTGGCCGCGTGGATTTTGATGAGCGAGCGGCCCGGCACCTCGGTGATCTCGAAGCACTCGTAGCCGCCCTTGTGGTAGAACGAGCGGACGCACAGGTAGCGGTCCGGCGGGATGCAGCTGACTCTCGGACGGTTGTCGAGCCAGTCGTCCTCCATGGTGGCCCACTGCCGGAAGCGACCGAACGTGCCGTCGGCGGTCATGCCGTTGGGGATGAACCGGATCAGCTTTTCTTCGCGGAGGTCAGCCACCTGGGCCATCCTCTCTGGCTTCGGCGCTGGCTGTGATCTGCGCCACCGCCTGATTAGCGAGACGAACGATTTCAACATACTCACGAGTGAGGTCATCGATCATCCTCCGCTTGCGAGCTCGGATGTCGGTGCCCGCTGCGAACAGGTCGTCGGGCATCTCTCGGATCCCGTCGATCCCATTCCGCACATCACCGATCTGTTCACGGGCTGCCGAGTAGGTGGCAGCGGCCATGAGCTCGACGCCACGGCGCTCGAACAGATCGTTGGCCTCAGTCTCACGGCCCTGCTTCACCAGCGTGCGGTACGAGTCGATCGCCTCCTGAGCTGGTATCGCTGCCTCCCAGAAAGTCTGCACCGGCTCGACACCGAGCGACGGGCTCCGGGCGATGAAGCGGTTGAAGAACGCGATCTCTCCAGCGGCCAGGGCGGGGGGTGTGACAGCAGCTCCGCCCATGTAGTCGAGCACCTGGTCGAACGCTCGGATGCCCTCCGCGGTGAGCGTGCCACCGAGGTCGCGGATGATGGCGTCCACGTCGGTCGGCGGGAACCGGCCGCCACTCAGCTGGTTGATCTTGATGGCCACCCGGCTCGTGCGCTCCGTGACACGCAGCCTGGGCTCGAGCTTCTCCAGCTCCTGCGGGGTGAGCGGGCTGCCGAAGAAGAGATCCGTGTTGGCGAACTGCTCGATCGGGATCTGGAAGGCGTTCGGGATCATGCCCACGCTGACCTGACTGACGATGCCGTTGAAGAACCGCTCCAACCCCTCGGGGTCCTCGGCCAACAGCTGATCGAGGAACGCCTCGGTGCCGGTGCCGAAGAGCTGACCCCAGACGAACGGCTTCGGGATCCGGGCGATGCCGCCCTCACCGTCAGCAGCGAACGGGTCGCGCACGAACCAGTACAGGCTCCCGGACGGGGTCTTCCGCAGATCCTGGATCTCCTGATCGTCACGGTTCGCGAACCAGAGGATCGCGCTCGGCATCGCCATGGCTCCGGAGCCCCAGAGGAGGAACTGCTTCGCTCCCTGCTGGGTGGTCGCAGCTCGGCCGAGCGTGCGGGCCATGATGTCGAGCGACTGGATCCCAGCGTTCATGAAGGCGGTCATCATGCTGAGACCGGCCATCGATGCACCCATCTGCTGGAAGTTCACCGTCACGTCCTGGGCGGCGAAGACGGCGTCCGCCACACCAGCTCCGGACTTCCGGGCCTTCATGTACTCCCCGATGCGGGCCGCCTCCTCGAACGGCACCGCGAACTTCTTCAGCAGGCTGACCGGGTTCGTCGGGTCGCCACCGCGGATGACAGCTTCGAGCGAGGCCTGGCTCGAGCGCCGGTCAGCCCCCCGACGCAGCGACGTGAAGCCACCGCCACCAGCCACGAACTCCTGGTAGGTCTCCGACGCCTTGCCGAACCAGTTGGCCCGGGCGCTCTCACTGAAGCCCCGCGGGAAGTCGGTGAACGGGTTGAAGCCGAAGCGGGACTGGGCGGTCGCCGTCAGCATGTCACGCCATCCGTTGACGATCTGGAAGATCGGGTTCAGGGTGACGCCAGCACGCAGGCCACGGGCCGGCAGCCGGAGCAGCCCGGCGAGGCCGGCGAGGACCCCTGTCGTCTGCGGGTTCATCGCCTTGAAGGCCTTCGCCACGACCGGGGGCATCCGGTACGACAAACGCTGGCCGCCCACCCAGGCGGTGAAGGTGTCACTCAGCTCGCTCACCTGAGGCAGGAGCGGCTCCACGATCTCACGAGCCTCGTCCAGCGTCAGCTTCTGCCCGCGGAGCTCGGCGGCATCCACCAGCCTCGCAGCAGCATCGTCCACCCTGCTGGTGAACTTGGTCGGCACTCGCTCGATGCCGAGCTCCAGCGCCTTCTCGGGGTTCCGCTCCACCAGCTCGGCCAGGGTCCGGAGCGTGCGCTGGTCATCACCGGCTCGGATGAGCCGCTTGATGTAGTCCACCGTTGACTCCAGCGGATCGATGATCTCACGCTCTGAACCCTCCAGCTTCTGGATAGGCTGGCCCGCACCCCGAGCTCGGCCGATGAGCGGGTCCGCCCCCTCGAAGACTCGATCGAGCGGGATGTAGCTGCGGCCCGCGGCTCGGAGGGCGGCGAGCTGCTCCGCCGGCAGACCGGAGGCCTCGGCGTAGTAGGCCAGCGCGTCGTCCAGGAGCTTCGTGATCTGCTGCCCCGCCTGCCTGATCTCCGGAGCTGCTTCACGTACCGCGGCTCGCGCGATGTCGTCCGAGATGCCGGTCGTTATCCCACGCGCGCCGACCTCTGCAGCACGAGCAGCGACCATGTACGTCCGGAGCTCCTGGAGGCGACCCTTCATGGTGCCCAGGATCTGGGTCAGCCCCGGGGTGCCGGTGAGCTCCCAGTTGCCTTCGGGGGTCCAGCGTCCACCACCGAACTGCAGGAACGACTCAGCCCGACGCTCCGCTCCGGCCGTCAGGCGAGCTGCCACCTGGGGGAGGTCCATCCGCGCGAGCTCACCCACGCCCTCAGCGAGGCGACGACCGGCACGCTTCAGTCCCGCAGTCCGGTCCACGACGTCGGTGTAGAGGTCGATGAGGCTGGGCAGACGGAAGCGGGCGGGCTTCCCGCCGACGTTGATCTTGGCGAGCACTGCACGCATCGCCCGGCTGGCCCCCTTCGGGATGCCGGACTCGAGAACGTCACGGCGCGGATCGACGGCGAATCCGCCGCGTTGCCCACCAGGTCCCTCGGTCAGCTTCCGCTTCAGGCGAGACTCAGCGGTACGGGGATCGGGGATAGCCTTGCCGGTGCGCGCATCGATGACGGTCTCGACTGGCCCCCCTGGTCCCTTTTTTGCGTCGGAAGGAGGATCGAGAGCAGCTCGGCCCTTCGGCGCGGGCTCGCTGGCCACCCGGGCCGACGTGAGCTCATCGAGTACTCCGGACCGCTGGGCCTTCTGGGCGGCGGACGCCGGGTTCGCCAGCGCCGACGGGGTGACGTCCTGGGCCATCCCTTCACGGGTGATGCGCTGCAGCTCCTGGAGCTCACCACCGACCCGGGCACCCGGCAGATTTCGCCGGTCTGCCCCGGCACGTCTTTCCGCCCCCTCGAACGCGAGCTCGCGTGCACGACGCTCGATTCCACGGTTGACCACGGCCTCTGCCTCAGCGGCTGGACCCTCTGGCCTGATCCGTTGCGGCGGAGGGGGTGCCTCCGCTCCGGTGGGCACGCGAGCTCCCGGGCGCACCGCTCCTTCGAGGGCCTCCGGGATGACGTCCGGCACACGGCCGGTCTCCGCGACCTCGCGCTCGAACCTCGCGATGGCGTCGGCCGCAGCTCCGGTGGTGCCCCGGGGACTGGCGTCCGATGCGCTTCTGCTGATCCGGGCGGCCTGCTCCAGTGTGGTCTCGAAGCCAGGGCCGAGGGTGACCTGTCCACCAGTACCACGCCTGCTGGCTGGCGTTATCCCCCCGGTCCTCGCTGGGATCTGGGTAGGAGCAGCTTCGGCCTGTCCGCGGAGAGCCTCTGCGATCTCCTCCTGGACGGAGCGCGAAGGGGCGGGTGTCGGAGGGATGTCGCCCGGTCGGGGCAGCAGTCGATCGGGACGGAGCTCGGGAGTGGGCTCACGGAAGTCCACGCGCCGGAGTCGATCGGTCCTGTTGCCCACCTCGACCTTCGGAGCGTTCGCTGTTCCCGTCCCGAGCCTGCGGACGACCGTCTCGGACGCGGCGTCAGCAGCTTCACCAGCACCCTCAGCCAGGAGCTCTTCGAGTTCTCTCGTCGCTGCACGCCGTGCGCCGCGGCCGGCGAGACGACCGAACAGGCTACCGAGCGTCCCACCCGCAACTCCACCGAAGGCGGCACGTCTTGCCGACTCGCGGACGTCGCCCTCGGTCTCGGCCAGGGCGACGGCCCCTTCAGAGGCTGCACCCACCACAGCCTCGCGTGCGCCTACGCGGAGTCCAACCCTTCCGAGACCACCTCCGACCAGGGCCGCGGTGGCCAGGGAGGGCACAGCGGCTGCGAGAGCAGCTTCTATCAGCGCGACCTCCCCTCCGACCCTGGTCCCGAACGTCACGGCGCGCCTCGCCCGGTTCAGGACCCCTGTGCTCTCCTCCCGGACAGCGAGCTCCTCTGCTCGGCGGTCCTGGAAGCGATCGAGCGCCTCACGGTCTCCCCTGATGGCCCTGATCGGCTGCATCAGCAGGTCACCGAGGCTGGCAGCTCCACCGAGGATCGGGCTGACTCCCGGGATCTCCGCGATGTCACGCACGAGGTCCGGCGCACCACCAGGCTCGCGCTCGGGGAGTTCGCCCAGCGCGGTGAAGCGAGCGAAGCGTCGGTCCTGTTCGCTGATCTCCTCTCTGCCCTCGACGTTGGTGCGGGAGCCGGAGGGCCCCAGCACGCCGACTACAGCAGCCTCTCGCTGACGTGGCGTCTCCAGTGAGGCCAGCGGAGGCGTCTCGCCCCTCCGGATCCTCCCAGCGGAGATGAGACGGCTGGCGGCCGGAGACGGCGCGAGGTCGGGGAACCGCTCACGCACGAACGAGGGGACATCCGGACGACCGAAGTCCTCGGGACGCTCGCGTGGGACTACGCCCGTCTCTTCCAGCTCGGCGGCCGTGCGGCGACCCTGGGCCAGTGTCTCCTGGTCACGGCGTGCGGACCGACGGGACTTACGGCGCTGCGCCCTCCGGAGGAGAGCGCGTTCCAGAAACCGACCCGGATGCTGAGGCATCTATCCTCCGATCAGCCCGAGGATGCGGGCCGCCCTCACCTCGTCTATGCCGAGCTCGATGAGCTCCTGTGACGGGTCGGGCGCATCGGCAACCGCGTCGGCCAGAGCCTGGTCGGCAGCCTGATCGATGCCAGCAGCCGGATCTCCCGGTGGCGGATCTTCTCCACCAACACCGAGACGGCGGAGCCGCTCATCGATGAACTCTCGCTCGTTCGCCGGGCGGCTGAGTCGGAAGTTCTCCAGGATGCTCCGCCGGATGGCGTTCTCGTCCGGGCGCTCCAACTCGATCGCTGCTTCCCGCGCCTCGGCCGTTTCGAACTGGGCACGGAACCGGAAGTTCTCCGGGTCCGAGAGCTCCTCGAACGCATCGTTCGCATCACCGAGCTCGCGCCGGACCTGGGCCTCGAAGTCGTCGGTGAATCGCGCCTCCCTGGTGACGCGCTCCGGATCCCGGGCCGTCGGCGCACGAGGAGCGGTGGGCGAGACGCGAGTCAGGCGGGCCTGCCTGCCGCCCTCCTGTCGGCCGATGATGTCACCGATCGTGTCCGGGTCGAAGTTGTCGGGCAGGTCCGCGAGCTCGATGACCTCACCCGCAGCGTTCGTGAGCAGACCAGCAGCGATCAGGGCACGGATCGTGTTGCGGCTCGCCTCCAGGCTCGCTTCGTCACGAGCGAGTCCCGGGGCCGCCTCAGCTGTGCGCTCGTCCTCCTCCATCGCTCGGCGCATGGTCTCGCTGAACGTGACGAAGCCACCACCAGGTCCGCGTCCAACCGAGACGAAGTCCTCAGGCAGGACCGGCGTGCTCGGATCCAGCACGTCAGGGGGGATGATCATCTCCATGTCCGGGAACGGACCTCGAATCACCGGGGCTTCCCCCTGCAGGGCCGACTGTAGCCGGAGCTGGTCCTCGTCCGTATCGCCCGGCAGCAGGCTGATGCCAGGTGTCTGAGCAGCCCGCAGACGGAAGTCGAGGATCCGGTCCTCACGGTCCAGCTCTCGATCCTCTTGGCGCTGTTCGAACTCCAGCGTGGCCCGTCGATCGAGGGCGTCCTGACGTGCGAGCGTGCGGCCTCGCTCGAAGCTCCTGGTGAACGTCGAGAGGATATCGTTGTCGCGGTCGGGCAGGACAGAGGGGCGGAAGGTCATGAGGTGATCGCGTTCCCGATCCGCTCACCGACGATGTTGCCGATACCAGGCACCACCGTTCCGGCCGCGAACCCGAGGGCCCGTCCGAGGAAGTTGCCGAAGCCACCCTGGTCGGCGTTCTCTTCCGCGGTCGCTCGATCGAGAGCTCCACCCAGCAGGTCCGTCTGCTGGCCGAGGAGGTCGGAGCCGAATCTCTGCAGCCCCTGGATGTTCTGTAGCCGCTGCCCGCTCGCCTGGAGCGAGGCCTGGGCGATGGCCTGGCTGACCCTGCGGTTGAAGTCCGTGAAGAGGCTCTTGGCGTCACGCTGGAAGAAGCCGGTGCGGAGGCGACCGGCACCCACGGAGCCGCCGACGAGATTCTCGAACTCCTCACCGAGGCCCTCGCGTGCGTCCGCCAGGAAGCCCTGGCCGAACTCCGACACCGCCTGCGACGGATCGAAGGCCAGCGCGCCAGCCAGACCGGCCTCGCGAGCGGCACCACCCTGGGCCCCGGTCGTGGTGATGAGATTCTGGGCCGTCTGGCGGTTCTGCGGTGCGGTGTGTCTGAAATCGTGAGGCATTTTATGGGATCTCCGCGACGAGGGACTCGCGCACGATCTCGATTTCGAGCTCCACCTGCTCGATGATCAGATCGCCCGCCGCCAGTCCATTGATAGCTTCAACGAGTAGCTGGAACCAGGCACCCCGTAGGGCATTCCGGAAGGCTGGTGAGGGTGTGAGATCGGAGGGTCGTGAGAGACCGAACTCGAAGCGCGTGGTCGTGCGGGCACCGAGGCCAGCCAGCGTGAGCGTCTGACGCTCGTCGGGCTGCCCGCCTGAGCCGTCCAGGGGAACGAAGTCCACGATCGGTGTGAGTCGGACGTCCACCGCCATGTCGTGGGTCAGCGTCAGGTAGATGTTCCGGAAGATCGCCTCGCCTGACGCGCCGGCCGGAGCCACCGCGTTCGAGAGGGCCTTAGGCGTGATCACCACGCCGTCGTCATCGGAACCGAGGTTCGTCTGGAACACGTCGGCCGAGGTGTCAGCTCGTCCGAAGAACAGGACCGGGATCGGGGTGCCAGCCATTATTCCTGCGACCCTGCGAGGGTGGAGCGGAAGTCCGGGGACGCCGTGACGACCGACCAGTAGCTCGGGTAGACCGTTCCGAAGCACGTCACCAAGTGACGCAGCCCCACCCGGATATCCTCGTCGTTACCCACCGGGGTCGGCTGGACCGTGATGCTGCCGAACGTCGCGAACGCAGCGGCCACATCCTCTATGCCGAAGTTCCAGGCATCGGAGCTCGGGTTGAGGGTCACGTTGTTCTGGTACGCGAGCGTCTGGTGTCCTGAAGGTGGGTTCGAGGGACCGGGGCACGACGTGCGACCGATCGGTGCGATGGCGTTCGACCACGCCAGCGTGATGAAGTTGCTCTCCCCGTCACCGTTCGCGGAGAAGGAGTTGTCGGCCGGCGCGTCCGGACCTGCCCAGCACTCGATCGTGACGCTGAAGCCGCCGCCTACGTAGCGCAGCCGGTAGTCGTTCCATCGGAAGTTGACGATTGCCGTGTCGATGAGCTCGGTGGTCCCTGCAGGGAACGGTGAGCCAGCGATCGGGGTGAAGGCGACGAGGGTCTGATCCGGGGTGTCCGGAGGCCCGATGCCGTTGCCGTCCACGTCCTGGGTGCCGACGTTGCCCTCGCTCCGGATGCGACGTTCGATCTCGATCAGCAGGAGCTCGTGGCCCGGCGGGTTCACCCACTCGATCTTGATCTGCTCGTTGCCCGCGCTCGGGACTTCCCAGAGCCCGTTGTTTTTGCCCCGGACGATGAGCTGGGGCTGGCTGACGCTCGTGGTCTCGGTAGTCTGGGCTGCCGCAGGCCAGGTGGTCGGATCCGGATCTGTCGAGCTCGGGTTGAACTGACCGCCGCGCCGATACCTGATCGCGATGTCGTAGGTCGTGAGCGGGACGAGTCGCGGAGGCGGATCACCGATCGTCGTCTGCTGCGAGGCCGACAGGTCGGTCTCCACCTGCTTCAGGATTCCCCACGGTCCAGCCGGGTTGATCCGAGTCCAGATCTCAACGATCTCGCCGCCCGTGGCACCGATGTTGTTCCAGTCGATGATCATCGTATCGGACCCGATCGTCGGGACCGCGGGGGCGTTGAACTCTGGTCCGTCGGCCGGAGGTGCCCCGGCTCCACCCGTGGCCTGCGTGTCGTAGAACTGAGCTCCGCACTGGATGGTCCGGCCGGGCTCGTAGTACGACCACTTCGGGTTCGCGGGATCGCGGAGTGAGAGCGCGTAGATCCGGTCGCCCCACACGAAGTTCACGACTCGAGTCGCCGGGTCGTACTCCGCGAATGCGTTCTGGACGTCGGACTCAGCTGCCAGCGTGGCAGGGTCGGGGCCGTCGAGATCGAGCGGCACGGCCAGGTCCACCGACTCGCCACCGTTCGTCGCGCGTGGCCCCTGAACGCTCCAGAAGAACACGGTCCCCGCCACGCTGACGGCGAGCCGCGAGCTCACGCAGCCGTAGAGAGTGTCCGACGGTCTCACGCCGAACGTGTCCGGGCTGTAGCCGAAGATCTGGTGGGTCTCCGTCTCCTTGAAGACCATGAAGAACGCGCCAGCGGAGCGACACACCATCACCGGCTCGCCAGGCTGCCCGACGTCGAAGAAGGCGTCGTCCAGGAACTGCGTGACGTTCCCAGCTGTCGAGACCCGGACGATCGAGGGGCGATCCTTCTGCGAATCCGATCCGAACCCCCATCCGAAGATGTAGCTCAGGTGCCGAGCGACCCCACGGAAGAAGACGTCGGCATCGCCGTTGCCGTCCAGGTCCGCCGTCAGGTTGTTCAGGAAGGGGAACGTCAGCGAGTCGTAGTACTGGGTGACGATCCGCGCGTTGAAGAACGGCTCATCGTGAGCGATGAACTGCTTCCCGTCCGTGTCCGCCATGATGATGATCGGCGGGTCGAACGTCGCGGTGGCGGGCAGCAGTCCGAAGAGTCCCACGTTGGACGGGGTGGTGCCGTCGATCGCGAGCCGGTTGACCCAGATCTCCTCCGACGCCGGATCGTGAGCAACACCCATGGCGGCGTTCTCAGCCCGTAGGGGTGCCAGGGCTACTACCGGACCGAGGATATCAGCACCGACGTCATCGATGAGGATCGTGGACTCCGTGAGACCCTTCCGGACCTGAGCTCGCCCCTTGTAGAAGTAGAACTCGCGGATGTCATCGAAGCTGTTGGGCGCGACGACCATCACGCCCTCGGAGCGGGCGAGACCCTCCCCGTAGGGAAGCGTGATGATCTTGCGGTCGCCCTCAGCCATCAGCAGTCACCGCAGCCCTGGGTGGCGAACGCGAACGAGCCGGGCTCCGGCTGCGTGTTGGCGGCCAGCGTGGTGAAGGCGGTGGCGGCTCCGGCCCCCGAGTTCGACCCGTCATCGAAGAAGTAGGTCACCCGCATCAGGTAGTCCGTGCCGACCAGCAGCCCGAGGGCGTCGTACTGGAGCAGGTAGACCGCCGTGAAGTCTGAGATGACCGGCGTCAGGAAGAGCGGATCGCCCGAAAGCGTGACCTCCCAGAGGGAGGCGATATGGATCGGCATCAGAGGGCCTGCGGTTGAGTGCCCTGAGCCCCCACCCAGGTGCCCTGAAGCTCCCGGATGACGAGGGACGGCGGGATGAACTCTGCGTCCTGGTCGAGGGTCTCACCCGGCAGCGGGGGAGGCTCCGAGAACGTGGGGTCCGTGCTGAACGACAGGAACGAGATCCGCCTGTCCGAGATTTGGGTCGGGCCGATAGTGGACCTGACCCAGCCGAGCACTGAGTTGACGGCCTGGACGAGCGCGGCATCATCGCCCGCGCTGATCTCGTCGATGTCCCAGACGGTGGGCACCGCAGGCGGCGTGTCGAAGTCTGAGAACGTGAAGTTGATGCGGAACCGGGCGTTCGCGCCCACAGCCTCCAGCCGGAACCGGACCCATAAGTAGAACGGGTCGAATCCTCCGCCAGGAGT
>SMVB01442665.1_pt1 | contig 14081 bp, 10 predicted proteins | sample 2456461 | NCBI WGS metagenome assembly SMVB01 (sample SAMN11095934, study PRJNA526329) | marine sediment metagenome | biome: Marine sediment; feature: Surficial sediment; material: Deep marine sediment; isolation source: Hadal surficial sediment | place: Pacific Ocean | collected 2014-05 | depth... | reverse complement strand
GGAACTCCCTTGTCCTCGCTCTCTCTTGCGAGTGAAACGCTGACGTTTTGGCAGACCAGTCTTGCGGGATCGATTCCACTTCCGGTCCCCGGTGCATTTGTTCGGGCCCTCGACGGTCAGCTGGTGGAAGTGGGCTCGGGCCTTCGATCCTTTCTCATGGGCGAGAGTTTTCAAGGCGGACGCTGGGACTACTATCTCATTTTGCTTGGAATCAAGACGCCGCTCGTGTTGTTTTCGACCTTTGCTGTCGCCGTCGCCGGAGTGTTTCTTCCCGCCCATCTCTCGCGCCTTCCCCGGCGAGAAGTCGCCCTCATCCTGACCTACCCGGTGCTGCTGTTCTCGGTGCTTTCGCTTTCTGGAGACCGCCAACTCGGGGCCCGAGCCCTGTTGTCCGCCGTCCCCCTGGTGCAGTTGTGGGTCGCGATCATGTGGGTCGGAGTCTGGCCACAGCGCTTGCGGCTGGCCGCGACGGGAGTTTCTCTGCTGCTGTTGTTCGCGGTTTCTGCGCGCGCTTATCCCGACTATCTGTCGTACTTCAACCCGCTCATCGGGGGAAGCGAGCAGGGCTATCGCTACGCATCGGACGCCAACATCGACATCGGACAGGATCTCGTTGCGCTCTCGCGCTATCTCGAGCAAGCCGACGTGGAAACCGTGCAGCTACTCTACTTCGGCAGCGTCGATCCAGCGCTATATGGCATCGACTACACGGTACCGACGGGGTACCGGCTCGAATCCGGGCTCCTCGCAATCAGTGTCTCGCTCTATCGCATGAGTTATCAGGTATACGATCACGGTAGTCTGCGCCGAATGGGCCCCGTCGACGTGTCGAGCCTTGGCTCTCGGGTGGCGTCGATCGGCGATTCGATTCACGTCTACCGCGTGGGAGTGGCCCAGGCGGGTGAAGTCTTGCTGCCCCAGCAACCGAATCCGGGCGAAGCGATCGATGAATGAAGCGATGGAACCGGAAGCGAGCACGCGAGGCCCTCGATCGGTGTTTGCAGGGGTGTTCGCAGTGGCGCTCGCAGTCCGGGCGGTCGAACTCTGGCAACTCGCCGACACCCCCTTGCTGGAATTCGTCCTGGGTGACGCCAAGAACTACGTTGCATGGGGCATGGAGATCGCATCGGGCGACTGGCTTGGCCACGAAACCTTCTACCAGGCGCCGCTCTACCCGTACTTCCTGGGGACGCTCTTTGCCGTGTTTGGCGAGGATCTGTTTGCTGTTCGGGTTTTCCAGTTGTTTGTCGGGGCAACTTCCTGCGGTCTGTTGAGCCTCGCGGGATGGCAGTTCTTTTCAAAGAACGCGGGGATTGCGGCCGGGCTCATGCTCGCGTTCTATGCACCGGCAGCCTATGCCGACCTGATGCTTCAAAAATCGGTGCTCGACATTTTCTTCGTCTGTCTCTCCCTGTGGCTCTTGAGCCTGATCGCGACCCGGGCCGGCGCAGCACGCGCGTGTTTCGGCCTGGGTCTTGCGCTCGGGACCATGACGCTCTCGCGAGAGAACGCGATGGTGTTTCCGTTTGTGCTGGTGCCCTGGCTGCTGCTGCGACGGGACCTCGAGCGTCGCGAGCGCCGGATCTTCGCCACCGTGTTCTTGTGCGGAATCAGCCTCGTGCTGTTTCCGGTCGCCGTGCGGAACTGGACGGTCGGCGGAGAGTTTCATCTCACTACATCCCAATTCGGCCACAACTTCTACATCGGCAACAATCCCGCCGCAGACGGGACCTATGCGCCGTTGATCGTCGGCCGTGGAGATCCGCGAATAGAGGGACAGGACGCGATCGACCTGGCACAGAGTGCTTTGGGCAAGATCCTCACCCCCTCCGAGGTTTCGGGCTTCTACACCGAGCGGGCGCTGCGCTACATCATCGAGGACCCGGTCGACTGGCTGGCCCTGATGTTGCGAAAGGTCGTGTTGGTCTTTACCTCGATCGAGATGGTGGATACCGAAGATCAATACACCCACGCGGAATCGTCGTGGCTCCTCTATATCACGGGACTGGTGTTTCACTTCGGTGTACTGGCGCCGCTCGCTGCCCTGGGTACGATCATCACCTGGCCCAGGCGAAAAACGTTGCTGCCCCTGTACATGCTGTTTGCAAGCTACACGGCAACCCTGGTCGTCTTCTACGTATTCGCTCGCTATCGCCTGCCTCTGGTTCCCTTTCTGGTCCTGTTCGCGGCGGCCGCAGTCGCCGAGGGCAGGGAGTTTGTGGCCGAAGCAAAAGGCGCGGGTTTTGCCCGAGCCGCGCTGGCAGGGTTTGCGGTCGCGGTCTTTTGCAACTGGCCGATCGCGGACAAGCAACACATGCGCTCGGTTACCCACTACAACCTAGGCAACGAACTCTTCGCGGTCGGTCGGTTGGACGAAGCCATCGCAGAGTTCCGCACAGCGATCGAGCTCGACCGGGGCAACGCCTTTGCAACCCACAACCTCGGTGCAGTTCGGGCGGGTCAAGGAGAACTCGCAGCAGCGGTGGTTCAATACCGAAAAGCATTGGCGATCAATCCCGACTACGTCCAGGCTCATTTCAACCTTGCGCGCAGCCTGCTCGAACTCGGGAACAGTGCGGACGCGATCCAGCACTTTGAAGTTGGACTTGGGATCGAGCCGCGCCACGCATTGGTTCACAACGAACTGGGCGAGATTCATCTCGCCCAAAAAGAGTGGTCGAAGGCAATCGAGCGCTTTGAACTTGCGCTGGGCTTGCAACCGGACGCGTTGGCGGCTCGAGCAAATCTGGACAAGGCCCTGTCAGGTTCGCAAGGGGACTGAGGTCGCCTCCTGCGGGCACCTGCCCCGAGCCGCGCAAGTTTGTTAGCCTGTCGCGATGCGAATCCGGCAAACCCGACTTACGAAGAACTTGGCGAAGAACTGGGCGAAGAACTTGGTGAAGACCCTGAGCGTCTTGGCGTTGACCGTCGCACTGTGCAGCCTCCCCCGACTGGAGGCCAGGGCAGACGATACGGCGGACGCAGTTCAATCCGTAATCGAAGTCGGGGTCGATCTCGTGCTCGTTCGTCCACTGAGCGTCTTGCAGTTGATGGCTGGAGCCGCACTCTACGGTCCCGCCGTCGCGATTTCGTTCATGGACGGGCAAAGTTCGCTCGACGAAGCGAGAGAAATTTTCATCTCCATTCCCTACGAGTACGTGTTCGAGCGAGGGCTGGGCGATTTCTAGTCTGGAGTCGTCCCGGAGCCGGCCGCTCGAATCTGGGTTCGCAGCACACGATCGCGCCACTCGGCAATCTCACCTTCGGCCTTGATCTCGCGCAACATCAATCGGACGCGATTGCGCAGCCCCGAGTTGTTGCTCTTGGATCCTTTCAACTTGATGCGCACCAGGGACGCGATCGCAGCCCGCGGGTCGTCGTTTGCGATCGCCGCGCGCGAGCGCAACAGCAACAGGCGATTCGATCGCGTAGCGCGAAAGGCGTCGTCGACGATTTCGATCGCCGTTCGAACCTGAGCCGAGTCTCCGGACTCGATTCGCCATTCGGCCCGGAGAATCACGGCTTCGAGATAGAGTGGGTCCGTGGGCGTTAGCTCCGCAAGCTGTTGATCCAAAGGCACGACGCCCTGCCAGTCGCCTTTGTGGCCGAGCAGCGTCGCGTCGATGACACTGCGTTCCGCGGGCCGAAAGCTGTCGCCGGGTAGCAGGGGGTCGACCATGCCCCCGGCCGAGCGCGCAAGGTTGTGTCGTAGCAGCCGCGCGCGAACCCTGGCGTCTCCCGAGTGACGCTTCAAGAATTGTTCGAATTCCGCGGTCTTCCCCGTTCGCAGCACCCGAAGCGTCTCGCGGTCCTTCGGTTTGACGAGGTGCTGGGCGAGTTCGCGAGCGCGTCGAGGTTGGTCTCGGGAAGCCAGGCCCAGCACCAACTCGACGCCGTCGAGTTGCCCCGCGGCGACGAGTCGCTGGAGTGGGTCGTGAGCTGCAAAGGCGTTTTGGATCTCGAGTTGGCTTTCGGCTTTCTCGTCGGCCGAAAACCGGACGACTCCGGGAGATCTCATCTGCAACAGGTTTCGATCATCTGAAGTCCGCTCGGCATTTTGAGCAAACGCGACGCTCGTGTCGGAATCCATCAGCAGATAAATGGCAAAGTCCTCGCGGGTGTAGAGCCCCGTGCGCCGGGAGAGGTCCGGGTCGCGTTCACGCAGCGCTTCGAAATCGAGTACGACGGGCAGTGGCGTGTTCGAGGCGACAAATAGAAGGTCTCGATACACCTGAACGTACGCGAAGTGCTCGAGCAAGGTCGCGATCAGGGTCTTCATCAAGTCGAGATCGATGAAGGTTCGACCGACCCATTGGACGAACACACCGGAGTCGTAGAGATGGTCGGACGCCAGTTCGAAGAACTCTCCGGTGTAGAGATGCGCCGCACCCCCGGTCCAGGGATGCGAGGCTTGCGCGGCGATCACATCGAACTTCTGGTCGCTCAGGAAGAGTGCGCTGCGGGCATCACTCATGTGTAGGTGCACTCTGGGGTCGGCCAGGGGATCGACTGCGCGCCGGGGGGAAAGCCAACGATTGGCCGCGACGACTTCCGGCTCGAGCTCGATGACATCGATCCGTTCGATGTGCAGAGGGATCTGTTCGAGGCTCACTCCTCCCCCCAATCCGACCACCAACATCGAGCGCGCATCCGGTCGCAGCAGCGGCCCGATGGCCCCGAGCATGACTGCCGTCATCATCTTGGTGGGAGGTTGCCCCGGTCCAGAGATCATCGATTCCGGCAGGCCGTTGGTCGAAATTTTCCACTGGGTCGGTGTGTTCTGGGTCAGCAGGACCGTCGCACTGCGGCCAACCCGATAGAAGTCGATAGGCGCGGGCATAGGCAGTGCACTGCGATTGAGCGGGGCACTGCGCAGGACCTGCCAGGGTTCGCCGGGCAAGAGCAGCACGACCAACAAGGCAGCAGCGGCCGGGATGGCGAGGAGCCACTTTGGCTGTCTGCCGAAGCCCAGGGCAGCAGCCCCGATGGCCAAGTTGAGTGTGATCCCCAATGCGATCGTGCCCCGAAAGCCGAGTTCCGGCAGCAAGAAGAACGCTGCGCCGATCGATCCCGCGATCGCTCCAACGGTGTTCCAGCTGTAGACCCGAGCGCTCGCCGGCCCCGCGTCCTCGGCATCCCGAGCCAGCACCCGGACCGCGAAGGGAAAGGTTGCGCCGATGCAGATCGCTGCGGGCAGCAACACCATCATCGCAAGTGAGACATCCACAAAAAGATCGCTCGCGCCCTGTAGTAGCTGGATCACCGATCTTGCGTGATCGATCGCTCCAAAGGCGGCGCCCGTCAGCAGCGCAATCCCCACCTGCGCCCATGCAAACAGCCGCAGCGCCCGGGCAGGCGTGTTGGCGAGCCGACTTGCGGCCGCGGAACCGAGGGCGATTCCGAGCAGAAAGCTCGCCAGCATGGTGGTGAACGCGTAGATGCTTCCGCCGAGCAGCTGGGAGAGCAACCTCGCCCACAGAACTTCGTAGGCAAACGAAAGAGCACCCGAAAGCAGAATCAGAGGCAGAATGAAGTGTGGTTTGCGCGAGACGCTCCGACTCGTCACCTCTGCTGCTTCTTTGCTCGACTCGCTCGTCTCGCTGGCGATGGCTGCAACCGTGTTGCGGACAAGCAGCATGGCGATCAGAAACACGAACCCATTGACCGCGACCGCGACGTACACGGTTTCGCGTATCCCGAGGGTGGGCAAAAGCACGAAGGCTGCGGTGAGTGTCCCCGCTACAGCGCCCGCAGTGTTGATGGCGTATAGCGCTCCAATTCGGGGCCCGATCTCCGCATCGTGACGCACCGCCTGACGCGAGAGCAGCGGCAGGGTGGCGCCCATGAAGGACGTGGGAATCATCACGATGACGAAGGTCGCAAGCAGATAAAAAGCAGAGATGGCCAGTGGGTTGTTTTCGCCGAACTCGCTTTGCTGCCCAAACAGCGCGATCAGCAGCTGGGTCGCACCCCATAACGCGGCTGGCACGAGTAGCGCCGCAATTCCGATGCCGAGTTCGAGGAACCCGTATAGCGCCAGCGGGCGCCGGGTTCTCGCCGCGATGCGACCGCCGACCGCAGCCCCTCCGGCAAGTCCCGCCATGTAGGCCGCGAGCACCGTCGCAACTGCGAGTTCCGAGGTGCCAAACACGAAGGAAAACTCTCGGGTCCAGGCCGTCTCGTAGATCAGGGCCGCGAAACCGGAAAGGAAGAAGCAAGCGGCGACGATAATGAAGGAGCGATCTCTCATCCGGGGCGATGTCGAGTGCCCGCCATCGCCGGCTCTACCAGAGTCTGAGTGACGATTTGGTCTTCGTCGCGCGTATGCGCTGCAAATCGCTGCGCCGTCGACGTCTCATTCTGCGCTGAAGTGCTTGCCGGCGTGTTTCGATCCTGTTTTCGTCCCGCTTTGCTTCGCGTTGGCCTCGGAACGTGCAAAAATCTTCGTAGGACTTGATCTCGTGCTTGAGTTCCCGGGCGACCAACTCGATCATGATCGCATCGTCGATGAACCCGATGCCCGGGATGCGGTCCGGGATCAAATCCTCTGGATCTGCGAAGTACGCCAGGGCGTCCAACACCCTGGCCCGATCACGCCCCTCGAGACGCCACTGCGTGTCGCGCACCATATCGACCAGTTTTTCGAGAGTCGTCAGGCGAATGCGCACGAACTCGGGCGAATCGGCCGCGATGGCCTCACTGACCAGGGTCGAGGCGCTCTTGATCAGGTGCTCTTCGTCTCGCTCGCTGCGGTTCGTGCGCGTGCGCTGGAGGCGTTCGCGAAAGTACTTGATGTCGCGCTTCGTGAGTTCGAAGCTGACTTTGATCGAGGACTCGTTGGTCATGCAGGTCTGTTCCCTCTTTGGCAATTCACTAGTCGATGATATCCGCCGCGATCGAGACGTTGGTGACACCCGCGAGCCGGGCCGCGTCCATCACCTGGACCAGAAGGCCGTTCTTTGAATCCCTGTCGGCCTGAATGATCACCGCGCCCTGGGGATTCTCGGCTCGCAGTCGTTCGATGTTGGCGCGCAACGCCCGGGGGTCGACCTCGCGGCGGTCGATCCAGATTGCATTCTTTGCGGTGATCGCGATCAAGATGTTGCCGCGCTCCTTGCGCACTGCGGTGGCTGCGGACGGACGGCTGATGTCGATACCGGATTCCTTCACGAAGGATGCCGTCACGATGAAGAAGATCAACATGATGAACACGACGTCGAGCATTGGAGTCAGGTTGACTTCGCTCTCGTCCTGCTCGGAGTCTCTACGGCGTCTTCTCATGATTATTCCTTTGTCTGGTCGGCTGTCTAACGATTTGGCTCGAAGCGATCCGAGCAGGGTTCAACTGGCCTTGGCTTCTCTTTCGAGGTGATCGAGCCATTGTTCTGCGTCCTTGCGGGTCTTCTCATGCCCCGTCGCCTCGATGAAGGAGGATTTTGCGCGAAACGACTGATTGTCGTTGTAGTAGGCAATTCCGCGCAGGAGCATGGCGTTTCCGGTTCGTTTGAGATCGCCTTTGTCGAGGGCGTCTTCGAAGCGAGCCGCGGCGAGGCTCCATTCTTCTCTTTGCAAGTACACCTGGCCAAGCCGGACGTACAAGTCTCCGTTCTCGGCGACTTTTGCGGCGAGTCGGAGCGGAGGAAGCGACTTCTCGAATTCCCGCGCCGCGATCCAGCTATTGGCGAGCAACTCGAGAGATGCTGGTTTTTCCTCGATCTGGCCTTCGGCGAGTCCTTTCTCCAGGATCCTTGCGGCCGGGTGGGGCAGATCCGCGTAGAGGTAGGAGCGAGCGAGACGGCGCAGTTCTTTGTCCTGGGTCAAGAACCCCTGGGCATAGGCAACTTGTTGGACGGCAAGCGAAGCGCGATAGTCATCTTGAGCGCCGTAGATCAGGCCGAGCTGTACCCAGTAGGCTTTCTTGGGGAAGAGCACGACCAGTCTTTCAAAGACCGGAGTTGCATTTGCGTAGTCGCCCCCCTGGATGTACAGCGCCGCCAGCAGCTGTAGCCAACCCTCTTTGGGTTGTTCTGAAAGTGCCAGCGCCATCTGGGTGTTGACGATGGCCAGCGCTGAATTTCCCAGTTGATAGTTGGCGATCCCGAGCAGATAAAACGCTGCCGGGTCGGGAACCGGCGTCCACCGGAACCAATCATAGAGGGCGTCGATGGAGTCTTCCCAGCGGTATAGACCCGCGAGGAGTTGGGCGATGTTGAAGCGGAGGGTGATGTCTTGCCGGACGGGCATGATGTCTTCGGCCAGCACTTTGCGAAACCCTTCGATCGTGGCGTCCAGATCTCCCGTCGAGTAGCTGAGCATGGCTTCGATGCGAAAGACGGATGCGCGTTCCATCGCGTTCAGCCGCTTGGGATTGAGCTTGCGAATCAGTCGGAGGCCTTCCTTGGGGTCTTCGTCCTGAGACTCCATCGCAGCGTTCAGGTACCGCCCGATGCGAGAATTCACCCGATTCGAAAACATCCGGGCCATGCGCTCCCTGCCGACCTTCTCGAGATCGACGTGTCCGTTGTCCAAAGGCGGACCGGGGAGAGCGAGTGTGAGAGGCATCAAACTGGCGGCGGGATTCGAGCCGGCGGTTTTGGATTGTTCTCCCGGCTGTTCACCCGCAGTCTCCATTTCGGCAAGTGCGATGCTGGGGAGGGTTGTGGCGAGCGTCCAGGCAAACAGGGAGAGCAAGACGAAGTGCTTTGTCATCGCCGACCCTCCTTGGGCAGGGTGAATTGTATGCGTATGGTTTGCCCTGGACGAGAGACCGGAGATCCGTTTTCTATCTTGGGGTTGTAGCGATACTTGCGTACTGCACGAACGGCTTCGCGGTCGAAGATGTAGGGTGGGTTCGATCGCATCACCTCGACATCTGCCGTAGTTCCAACCCGGGTGATGGTGAACCTCAGGTCGACGTGTCCCTCGATCCTCTGTTGCAGGGCCCGGGGCGGGTAATTGGGATCGACGCGCACCAAAGGAACGGCGTCGCGGTCGCCCCCCCCGGCTCCGATAATGTCGGTGGCGCTCTCGAGTTCCAGCCCGGTGTCGAATTGGGGAATGATTTCGCCGACGGCGTCGCTCGGGTTCATGTTCTTGGCGAGGTTCATCTCGGGTGGCGGTGGCTGTTGTTCGGGCTTTACGCGCTGGGGTTTTTCGCGCTTCTTGATCTCCGGGGTGTTGTCTCGCTTGAGTCTCACAAAATCAATCGTGAGGGTGGTGCTCGCGTCCTTGAGTTCGCCCTTCACGTTGAGCAGCGCTTGCATGATCCAAAACAGAGCGAACGCCGTCACCCCCCCACCCACGATCGCGCCGAGGAACCTCTGCGGTCCTCCTCCCCCCTTGATTTTTTGACCGATCACGTTCATCTCTCAGCCCTCGCGCTCGGTCTCGAGACCGTCTGCCACGCGCTGGGCCTCGTCACTGGCGTAGCGTCGGAGTTGGACGCTGAAGATCATGCCCGAGATCGCGGTCACCATGCCGGCCATCGTCGGAAGCGTTGCCTTGGAAACGCCGGCGGCCATGCCGCGTGCGTTGCCGCTGCCTCCGGCCATCACGTCGAACACCTCGATCATACCCGTCACGGTACCCAGCAGCCCGAGCATCGGCGCCACCTTGATCAGGGTCTGGATCGGGTTGAGGCCGCTCATCAGCTTGAGCCGCACATCCGATATCAGCATTCGCCGGATGTGGCCCGCCTCCCAGGATGAACGCTCGCTGCGTCCGTACCACAGGGCCTTCACCCTTGCGACCTCTTTCCGGTGCAAAGTCCGGAAGTACCAGAAGCGCTCGTAGATCAGGGTCCACATCACCGCCGTGGCGAAGGCGATGACGAGCAGGACGTTGCCCCCCGTCTCTACGAAGTCTCGGACTTTGCCGATGAACTCAAACTCCAGCACTGTCGCGTTCCGACCGAGAGGCGATCAGGCCTGCACTCTGTTCGTCGAGCACGTCCATGATGTAGCGGGTGCTGTTCGCAAGGGTGTCATATAGAAGCACAAGCGGAATCGCGACGATCAAACCCAGCATCGTCGTGACCAGGGCCTCGGAAATACCGCCGGCCATCATCTTTGGATCGCCGGCGCCGAACAGGGTGATGGCCTGGAAGGTCTTGATCATTCCGGTCACTGTCCCAAGCAGACCGAGCAGGGGTGAGATGGCGGAAACCGTCTTCACCAGCCATATGTAGCGGGTAATCGACGAAGACTCTCGCAACACGGCTTCGTCGAGTTTGAGTTCGAGGGTTTCCGCGTCGATCTCGCGATTGTCTTCAAAGACCGAGAGCACCCGGCCGAGCGGATTGCCCTTGTCCACGTAGTCGCTCTTCTGTTGGGCCGTCACCTTGCGGCTTGTCGACAACACCACCACCCAGCGCCAGATTCCGAGCAAGAACGTGAAACCGCCCAGGGTCAGGATCACGTAGCCGACCCCACCACCCTGGGTGATCCGCTCCTGGGGGCTCGGGGTATCGGTCAACGCGTTGAGCAGTGAACCCCGGGAGGGATCCAGCGCCAGTACGGCGTAACCGGTCTCGAGGTTTTCGAACCCGCTCACGGTGTTGAGATACTTGGACGGGGGCTGTCGGGTGAGTTCGCGCAGCTTGTTCTGAACCGGCTCCCAGAGCAGGTACTTGCCCCTGGAAATCACAGCGAAGGGTCCAGCGCGCACGACATCGCGCATTTCGGTGTTGCCCTCAGTGGTCAAAACCGCGGTGTTGTAGCGAACCACCTGGCCTTGCTGGGTCATCTCGCGCTGCAGCTCAAACCACAATGCCTCGAGATCTTCCGTCGAGGGCAGCTCCTTGCTGCGCCCCAGGCGGTCGAGCAATTCCCTGCGGTCACCGAGCTGTGAGCTGATCAGCGAGTCCCAGATCTGGCCACTGGTGTCATTGGCGACTTGTCGCACCACGCCGAAGAGCTCGCCCATCTGGCCCAGCTGTTCTATGAGGTCCGCCTCGAACTCGCCGATGACGCGCTCGTTTTGGTTGTACGTTGTCTCGTACTCCAGGCTGAGTGCTTCTATGTCTGCCAGGGTTGCCTTGGCCTCGGCGAGTAGCTGCGCCTGATTTTCCTTCTGTTGCTCGAACTCGCGTTCCCGGCGCAGGTTCTCGGCCCTTTCGATCTGCAGACCCTTCTCGACCAGATCGAGAAGTTCGAACAGCGAATTGGCTTGGGGTACGACACGGCTTGTCGGCGCAGCGGCCGCGCCCTCCTGGGCGATGGCTTGGGTGACGGCAAAGCTTCCCGTCAAGCCGAGAACACAGACTACAGTTAGGCACGTTTTTGAAAGATTCATTGATTCCTACCCTCGCCCGTCGACCGGTGCGGGCAACGGCAGGTTGATCAGGTCAGGTGCGGCCTGCTTGCGGGCAATGCGAAGTCCCTGGCGCAGTGCCGTGCGGTGACTCGAGTCCAGCGCGACCCAGCTGCGGGTCGCCTGGTCCCAGCGACCGGCAAGCGATTCGTCGAGCGATTGATAGACCAGTGCGATCCGGCCAAAGCGCAGAAAGTCGACGGTGATCTCTTTGTCGCCGATTTTTAGCGATGACCGGTAGGCCTCGATCGTGCGACCAAATTCGTTCTCGATCTGATAGGCCTCCATGATGTTGCGAAACTTCTCCGGAGTCGTGACGTCCGCTCGCTCCAGGGTCTCGCGCAAATTCGCATTCCGGTCGTTGCGCTCCTTGAGCAGGAACGGAATGTCGAGCGCGACGAACTGTTCGATCGCATCGACCATGCGGATCATCAAAGGGGTCACGCTGCGGCCGACACTCTGCACGCTGCCGACCTGGCCTCGCAACGAATGCATCTCGGTTACCTGAGAATCGATCAACTTGAGGATCTGTTCGTTGTACTCGTTGATCGAATCGATCTGCTTGAGCGTCGTGCGAAACTGGCTCAACAGACTGTCGGTTTCGTCGCTGATCGTGTCGATGCGTTTCTGCATCGAGACGGCGTCATCATTGCCCGCGGAACGAATCTCGACGATTTCGCCGAGCCCGGCCTCTTCGGCGACCGCGATTGCGCCGGCCAGGAGAGGCATCGCTCCCAGGCCGATCATCGCAGCTACAACACGCGCTGACCCATTCATGAACTCTCTCCTAGAACCATTTTAATTCACCGCCTGTCGGGCAATGTCCGAAGCAATTCGTCTCGCATTTGGCTTTGTCTCGAAGCGTCGAGCGCCAGCTTGTTGCTCTTCGTGCTCTTCGCTCACTCGCTATCAATGCACTGTACCGAGACTTCCGAGATCGCCCAGTCGGTTGATCTGCAGTGTTCTTCACCCGAAGTCTGGCCGGATGAGCAGTATGACCGATCGCTCCAAGCCGTGCACCGCCCCATCTCCGTTCGAATTTGCAGACCTCGCGTCTCATCTCCGGCGTGGGCGCGATCGCGGACACGCCTCGAGGCCTTCCACCGCGCAGACTCCTAGCGAACCTCTGGTTCGACAAAATTGGTACCAATTTGCGCCAACTGGGCCCGAGACATCGCCGGAAGTATCGCGACGACGGAGGCGCGTCGGTTTTTCGACATTGTGGGGAGCTGTCGGGCGGTAGCGACCAACATGCGCGAGATCGCGTCAGTGGCGGGCGCGAACGTCGACAGTTGCGCGGCGGCTGCCTGCGCTTCTTCAAAGCGGCTCCGATGAAACAGCGACCAGACAAGCCTGCGCGCGGCTTGCACCGCGTGAGGATTGGCGCGGAGTGTCTCGCGGTCGATCGCCTCCGCACGTTGATACAGGCTCAGGGTTGCGTAGAGACTGGCGAGTCGTTCCTTGGCGACGTTGCGGCGCGTGGGGTCCGGCACCCGGGTCGCTGGTTCCCAGGTTGCGTAGTTCGCCGGGATCAGGCCGTGCTCGATCGCCCATGCGGGGGCCTCACGGATCACCTGTGCCACGTCGAATCCAGGGTCGTCGCCTCCAAACGGCACGCCTGCGTCGGCGTAGTAGGCGCGAACCCGCGCGAGGTTTTTGTGATTTCGGGGGTTGTCTCGCAGGTAGACCGCGGACGAGAGGCTGCGGAACACGAGCAGCCAACCCGGCGTATTTTCGAGATGGGTCGTCGTGCTGATGACCGGTCGACCCGGCAACGAGAGTCTGGGGGTTCCGGTCGCGAAGAACACGTCGATATCGTGCCGGTCGAGCAGGTCTTCGAAGCTGATCTCCGACTGAAAGGCTCGACGCTTGATCTCGAAGCCCGCGTCCATCACTTCGATCGGAACGTTGAGTGAACCATTGACGAAGCAACGCAAACCCGGCGCCAGCCAGTAGCCGAGAAAGTTGCCGCTCCAATAGTCGTTGAAGAGGTTGCCCTCGAGCTCGCTGTCTCGCAGGAACCAGACCGCGTGGGCATCGTTCTTGGCCGCGGTGTAGGGACGCGCATAGGTGTCCAGGCGCACGGCCTTCGAGATCATTGGCCAGGCTCCGTGTGCGTAGAACCCGTAGACCAGAAACAGGCTGAACAAAGCGCCGCCGATCACGTGGACCGGTCGTAGCGACAGGCGAAACAGCCCGAGGACTCGCGCACAATGACCGATCAGCAACAATGGGAAGATCCCCAACCAAAGGAAGCGCACGGCCACGAGCATCCCGACTAAAGAGACGGCGGCCACTCCCACCAGGGCCGGGTCGATTCCCTCGCTTTGCGTTTGGCTTTTCGAGTCGTCTGACCCGGACCGCGTCGTGTGCAACCGCAACACCAGTACCACTGCGATCGGTGTCATGCCGAGCAGACACCAGACGATGACCCAACTCAGCAAGCTGGGAGGGAGATTTGTCGGAGGCGCTGCGAACAGCGCGATGCGGGTCCATTCATCTGCAACCAGAGCCAGGTCCGGGGTCGCGCCTCCGGCGGAGAAGTATAGAAGGTGGGGAGCGGCTCCCGTCGGGTTCACGAACGTCGCGAGCAGACCGAGCATCAGGGCGATGGACAAACAGCGCAGTCGTGAAGCTTGCTCCGCTTGAAACGGTGGGCCGACAACTCGCGCGAGCAGGAGTCCGCCAATTGCCGCAGCGATCAGGATCGGTCCCAATGCAAAGCCCGCATGCCCGTTGGCCCACAGGCCCAGCAACAAAACGGAGGCGGC
>SMVB01221323.1_pt1 | contig 14081 bp, 14 predicted proteins | sample 2456461 | NCBI WGS metagenome assembly SMVB01 (sample SAMN11095934, study PRJNA526329) | marine sediment metagenome | biome: Marine sediment; feature: Surficial sediment; material: Deep marine sediment; isolation source: Hadal surficial sediment | place: Pacific Ocean | collected 2014-05 | depth... | reverse complement strand
TCGGCGCCATCCAGGTGCGCCGCATGCGCCACGGCCTGGCCGCCGGCCTCACCGCCGACGCCGCGGGCATCGCCGCCGCCGTGGTCATCTGCCTGCTGCTGTTCGCGCCGTGAGGGCGGGGGCATCAAAAGACGTTAACCTTATGTCTGCTTTTAGCCACAAGCGGACATAAGAGGCCTACAACCCTTTAAGCCATTTGATTATCGCATCCTCGCCTTTTTGAGCCGTTACACGATGCCCGCCCGGCACTTCGATATAGATACTTTTTGGATGGTCAGGAGCCTCATTAAAAGCGTAAGTCGCGTCATGGCCCCATTCCAGCATGGGGTCTTGCTTGCCAATAATCCACATCAGGGCAGTGCCCGGTTTCAACATCATAGCGTTGCTCGGCATGACGGCTGGGCCAGCGGGATCATACCAACTCAGGTAGTCCTTCGCCTTGGCGCTGACCTCTGACGTACTTCCCTGGTTAGTATCCTTAAAGTCGAAGGTTTCGTTGCCCTTGCCCTCATTGACCAATTTTAACGCTCGCTCCCAATCATCATCCACCCGTGCCCGAAACCCATTCAATTCCGGCACGTGTCCCGGAGCGATGGCCAGAATACCGGCGATCCCTTTACGGCGCGCTCCGTAGCCTATGGCCGCACTCGCACCGAGGCTGTGCCCTCCAACAACTATTTTCTTTGCGCCCTTGCTTTTCAGTTCCGCCACATATCCGTCTATTTCCACCGTGGATTCATTAAAGCTTTTGTCCCAAATTCGTAATTCGTGCCAGGGCATATCAGGTGCGAGAACGATAAATCCATCACTTTTCAAACTCTCCGCAAGTTTGCCTATAGGTGTCGTTTCATCAGCAGTGGCTCCCTTGCCATGCATAAGGAGGACACCGACACCGTTGTTGGCCGAGACGGAATTTTGCGGGGCGCCAACCAACACAAGCAGCGCAAACGCCGTAATCATATATTTGAGAAATTTGAACATTTCAGCCCCCATTATTCTGTCGCACAACATCCTAGCGGTCGCGCTGGAAATGCTACAGTCGAGCACTCTGAAAGGCAAATATGAAGACTGATGAAGCAGCCCTTATGTCCGCTTTGGGTCAAAAGCGGCCATGAGGTTAACGGCCTGGAGGAATTCATCTCGGCGTTAACTCAGCGCGCGCCGAAGACCTTTTGCAGGATCGCTGTCGTTCGTTTCGCGGGGTTGTCGCGGATTGCCGCCTCCTCGCGTCCGAGATACAGGAAAATGGCATCGATCGCCTTTTCCAGCACGTACTCAGTGAGGTTTGCTCTGACGTCGGGGACAAAGGGCAGAGCCCGGTATTGGCCCATCATCCTATCGTAGGTTTGAATTGCACCGACCCGTCCTAATTCGTCGCTGACAATGGGCTGCATGTCCTTTGCCAAGGAGCTCGACATCTTGCCCCGGAAATACTGGGTCGCCGCGTCCTTGGGGCCGTTATAGATCTTTTGCACGTCATCCAGGGTCATCTGGGTGATGGCATCCCAGAACAGGCGCTTGGCCCGCGGCGTGGCGGCTTCGGCGGCACGGTTCAAGCGCAGCTCCAGGTCATCGGCCATGGACCCCATCCCGAGCGGACCGAGTACACTTTTGACCTTGGCAAGGGTTCCTGGCAGGGGGATATGAACATCGCGGCTTTTGTTAAACCCGTCGGCCTTTCCGAGAGTGGAAACAACCCTCTCCGTGCCGACTTTCAGCGCATCGACAAGGCCGCTGGCGATGTCGGCGTTGCTGAGCACGCCTGAACTCTTTGACCCGCCACCGAGGCCCCTCAAAAAGTCCCCGCCTTTGTCCAGCCAACCGCCTTGGGCGATGACATTTGAAACCGGCGCACCGACGAGAATAGCGCCCAGCACCACTGCGATAATCTGTCTCATGTCCTGTGCCTCCGATACAGTCGCCAATTATTGAACACGCCGCATCATAGCTTTTCTATGGTTGAAAGTTAATGTCCGCTTTGGGTCAAAAGCGGACATTAGGTTAACGGGCTATGGAGCCTTCATTTCGGCGCACCCGTGCCGGCGACCGGTTGCCAGTGACGCGAACTCCACGCCACAAACACCTTGTAATCGGCATCGCAATGGCCCATATAGTCGCCGTGACGGCTCCGCAGCCGGTTTAGCGAGTGTCCCGCCCAAGGGCGGCTGAAACCTTCTCCTAATTTGTTGTGCGATCTTTCACCCCGGGCGCAGGTGCGTTCCGGGCTCTACTCACTAATGAAAGCAAGACTATGACAACAGGTACTGTGAAATTTTTTAATGCGACGCGCGGCTTTGGCTTCATCGAGCCGGAAGACGGCTCAAAGGACGCTTTTGTCCACATTTCCGCTGTTGAGCGCGCCGGACTGAGTTCTCTTAGCGAAGGGCAGAAGGTCTCCTACGAGCTTCAGCCCGGACAGAACGGCAAATCTTCCGCCGAGAACCTGTCCATCATCGAATAACCACGCTAGACACCGCCTCCAACTTCAGTTGGGGGCGTGTCCTCCTTCCTATTCCGATATAACAAAGGCAGGGGCATCCGCTCGGACTCTTGTCCCGTTCAGATGGAGGCTGAGCCATGGCTCGCAAGAAAACCAAGGGCAAGGGCGCTGCGTTCATGGCGTTCAACGTGATCTACGAAGACGGCATGTTGACTTCGAACCGGCGGGTGTCGAGCGAGTTGCTCGACCAAACCTTCGGCGGATCCCTCCAGGACTTGGCTCGCTCCGCTATCGAGGACCAGGACAACGAGATCGCTGAACGCGCCGGCCAGTGCCGCGCCAAGATCAAGTCCATTGTTCGGGCCTAACGTCCGCTTTGGGTCAAAAGCGGACATAAGGTCAAAGTCTTCTATTAGCCAAAATTGGACATTGCGCCCCCATCGGCCCGGTCCCAATTCACCTCTCCCACGGGCGCCCCTTCCCCGGCCGCAGCAACGGCGCTAAGTTGGGGTCAACCAAGAACCCACCCCAGGGAGGACCCCATGGCATTTTCTTCTTGGCGCGGCTTGATCGGCATGATCAATCCCACCATGCGCCCCGGCATGACCGAGGAAGTGATCCGCCTGTTGCCCGAGGGCATCGGCATCATCCCGCTGTTCCTGAACATCACCCAAGGCACCCGCGAAGAATTCAAGACCGTCATGGCCGCCTACGAGGAGCAGATCCAACGCCTGGTGCCCCAGGAACCCGACCTCATCCATCCCAACGGCGCGCCGCCTTTCATGATGCTTGGGCTCGACGGCGAGGCCAAGTTGGTGCGGCGCTGGCGGCGCAAGTACGGCATTCCCATCTTCACCGCCGGCCAGAACCACATCGCCGCCCTGCGCGCCCTCAAGATCAAGAGCTTCGTCGGCGCCACCTATTTCACCGGCGCCATCAACCAGACGTTTAGCCGCTATTTCAAGGACGCCGGGTTCAGGGTCAAGGGCATGGCCGGCATCGACGTTCCCTTCGACAAGGTCCAGCAACTGTCCGGCGAACAGATCTACCAGCACATCAAGGCCGCCTTCCTCGCCCAAAAGGGGGCCGACGCCATCTACATGCTGGGCTCGGGCTGGCGCAGCCTCGACATCGTCCAGGTGCTGGAAGACGACCTGTCGGTGCCGGTGATCCATCCGGTGTGCGCCCGGGTGTGGGAATTCCAGAAGCGCCTGCACGTCCGCGAGCCGCGCCAGGGCTATGGGGTGTTGCTCTCGGAACTGCCCTGAGCCGCGTCAAGGCGGCGTTCCTCGCGGGCAATGAGCCCGGCGAACAACACCACCCCGGCGCCGGCGCCGGCGAACACCAGGGCGCCGGCCTGCCAGCCGCCGGTGAGCGCCACCGCCGCGGCCACCAAAGGGGGGCCGGCGAACTGCCCGAGGTGCGAGCCCTGGATGATCAGCCCATTGGTGGCGCCGATCTGGCCCGGGCCGGGCGCGAAATAAGGCGCTGCGCCGAGGATCGTCGCCGGCACCACGCCGACGGCCAACGAATAGACCAGGCAGGCCGCCAGCCGGGCCCCGTCGGGCAGGAGATCGAGGAAGATCAGCGGCCCGGAAAGCGCGATCACCGCTCCGGCCATGGCGATCACCGGCCCGCGCGGCACTTGCCTGTGGACCAGCCAACCGCCGATCAGGTTGCCCGGCAGGTTGATGAGAACGGCGATCACCGTCACCAAGGCCGCGGTCCGCACCGGCAAGCCGCGTTCCTCGACCATGAAGGTCGGCAGCCAGGCCATCAAGGCGATCCAGGCGAGGGTATAGAACCCGAAGCAGAGCGCCAGCAGCCACGGCCCCCGCGCGGCCAGGGTGATGGCCAGGTTGCGCCAGGGATGCTCGGGCCGCCCGCCCGGCGCGCCCAGGCCGGGGCCGCCGCGAAACACCAGTGCCATGACGGCGGCCCAAATCACCGTCAACGCCGCCAGCACCAGCCACGACCCCCGCCAGCCGGCCCATTCCTGGAGATAAGGCGAGACCGCCAACATGGCGCCCATGCCGGTGGGCATGAAGGCCCCCCACATGCCGACGCAAATTCGGCGGTCGGCCGGCGCCGCCGCCTGGGCGATGATCGACGGCGCAGACACGATGGCGGTGATGTAGCCGAACCCCTCGACCAGGCGGGTCGCCAGGATCGCCGACGCCGATTCTGCGCCGGCGCCGGCAGCCGACCCGGCGGCCAGCAGGACCATGCCGCAGACCGAGAGCCGGCGATGCCCGAGACGGTCCGAGGCCAGGCCGGCGGCCATGCCGATGAGAATTCCGATCAACGAGAAGAGCGACACCACCCAGCCCGCGGTCACCAGGTCCATGGCGAATTCGGCGCGCAATGCGGGCAGGGCCGCGGGCACCTTACCGATATGGGCGGCGCCGATGATCCCGGCGCCGAAGGCGGCGATCACCACCGGCCATTGGGTGGGCCGGTGGGTGGGCCGGGCGCCGTTCATGGACGCGGGGGCGGGGCGGACGGTGGGGACATGGCGGCAAACTAGCCCCGCCGCCGGCCCTGTCAATGATCGGGGTCAATGATCGGCGTCAATGATGGGCGTTAACCATCAATGGGGTTACTTCGCCGGCGCGGGCTCCGGCCTGCCGTCGGCGTTGAGCGGCGAACGGTCGGCGTAACCGATCTTGGCCTTCATGCGCCCGCGTTGGGCGAAGGTGGCGGGGTCGCCCTTGATGCCGTGGCCTTCGAGCATCCGGTTCATGAAATTGAACATGGCGCAAACCGTGATCGCGTCGTGCAGGGCGCGTTCGCTCCAGCCCGCGGCAAACACCGCATCGGCGTCGGCCTGGACCATCTTGGACGGCGTGAGCGTCAGCTTGCGGACGTATTTCAGGACCGGCTTGATCTTGTCATCGACGCCCGAGGTGTCCACGTCCTCCATCAACCTGGCGAACCCGTCCTCGGCGAAGCCCAGCGCCATGGCCACCTGGGAATGAACCCCGTGGCAATACTGGCAGGTGTTGACGCCCGACACATAAGCGGCGATCAGCTCGCGTTCCTGCAACGAAAAAGCGCTGTCGCCGCGCATCAGGTGTTCCGAAAGATCGTGCCAGCCGTGGTACCTGTCGGCGGCCATGGCGAAGATGGTCCGGACATTGGCGTCGTCGGGCAGGGATGGAAAAAACGGCATGGCGATGTTCCTTCGGTTCAGACGTTCATGCGGGACATCATGCGTTCCGGATAGCGGGTCCCGGCCACCGCGCCCATGGGGCAGATTTCCTCGATACGGGCGAGATCGCCGGCGCTAAGCTCCACGGTGAGAGCCTTGAGGTTGTCCTCCAGGTGGTCGCGGCTCTTGGACGACGGGATGGGGATGATGTCGTCGCCCTGGTGGAGGATCCAGGCGAGGGCGAGGCACGGTAGGCTGATGCCCTTGTCGCCGGCGACCTCTTCCAGGCGGGCCAGGAGTTTCGCGTTATGGACCATGTTTTCCGGGCTGTAGCGCGGGTAATCGCGGCGGTTGTCGCCCTCGGGAAGGTCATCGGGGCGGTGGATCTGGCCCGAAAGGATGCCGCGGCCCAAGGGCGAATAGGCCATGAATCCCATGCCGTGTTCGCGCGCCGCCTTGAGGTTGCCGAATTCGTCGGCGTCACGCGAGAAGATCGAGTATTCGAACTGAAGGGAGGCGATGGGGTGAACGGTCCAGGCCCGGCGGATCGAATCCGGCGAGGCTTCGGACAGGGCGATGAACCGCGTCTTGCCCTCCTCCACCATGCGCGCCATGGTGCCGACGGAGTCCTCGATGGGCACCTCGCGGTCGACCCGCGACATGCACAAGATGTCCAGGCAGTCGATCTTGAGCCGCTTCAGGCTTTCCTCGCAGACCATCCGCAAATACGCCTCACCCCCGGCGCCGCGGTTGGTGTCGCCGGCATCCTTGGGCGGCGGCGCGCCCGACTTGGAATGGATCACCACCTGGTCGCGCCGCCCGGCGATGGCCTTGCCGATCAGGGTCTGGTTGTGGCCCGCGCCATAGGAGTACGAGGTATCGAGGAAATTGACGCCCAACTCAAATGCCCGGTGCAGGGTGGCGATGCACTCATCATCGTCGGCGGCGCCGTAGCAGCCCGACATGCTCATGCAGCCGAGCCCCATGTTTGATACGGTGTAGCCGGTGACGGACCCGAACGGAATCATCTTCATGGATGGCGCCCCCTTCCCAACATGGCCGGAATTGATTTCGATTATCGCATTCGGATCAAGGACGACAACAAGTATTCAATCTAGCGATTAGTCAGGCGTGCGCTAGCGCTAAATTTGCCGATATGTGCTTAGAGCCCCTCAGGATTGCCCTTGAGTAGCGTCCATTTTCGCTTCCCTAAGCCACCGAGCCCGTCCAATTTCACCGTGTCGCCTACGACGCGTAAATTGTTTCCACAATTTTCAGCGCGGGCACCCTTCGTTAGCCCTTGCCAACAGATTTTTCCGGCAGCTGTAACGCTCCAAGACCCATCAAAATCCCGTATTTTATACCCCCCTTTCTTTTTCTCTCTCTGCTGTTTAAAACCCATTGCGGATACATTCTTAAAATATATCCACGTTTCCCGGCTTCTCCGCTTACGACTGAGGGTTTCACGAAAAACCGTGTTACCGATGAGAAGCTTCTTGATCTGCTCACCGTTCAACCCCTCGGCGGACGCAGAGGGAACATCTAAAAAAGGTACGGTGATTGCCATAATGCCTATCACGATGAAATTTCTCATGACCTTTCTCCCGTACTGATTGTTGGGGGCATTAAAAAACCGTCCTTTGCAGCTATACCAGGAAACGACGAGTTTGCTCAACCACAAGGATCGGCCTGCCTTAACGTCGGACGCCGCCCGAAAGCATCAACGCCCTAGCCGCTGGCCCACGGCCCCCGACAGTGTCGAGTGGACGTGGTCTCGATTATCGGAATTGCCGCCTTTACTGGCCCCGCCGGTTTGTGGCAAAATGCTTATCAATCTACACAAATGAACCAAGGGCCTCCGCCCCAGGAGGCCGCGGGGCATGACCAGCCCGGGAAGGGAAGATTGACATGCGCGACGTTCATACCCTCAACAGCCGCTCGGCCGCGGTTAAGAAAAATCTCGACTATCCGGTGATCGATGCCGACGCCCATGTGCTGGAATGCGAATGGGCGCTTCTCGATTACGTCCGCGATATCGGCGGCCCGAAGATCGCCGAGAAATTCGAGAAGGGCGGGCGGCCGGGATACACGTCAAAGCATCGCTCGATGTTCTGGGCGGCGCCGTCGGGCAAGTACACCATCGACCGCGCCACCTGCATGCTGCCCCGGCTTTACGCCGAGCGGCTGGAGGACGCAGGCATCGATTTCGCCATCATCTACACCACCTACGGCATTTCCGCCAACCAGGTGCGCGACGATGAAATGCGCCAGGTCCTGGCCCGATCGCTCAACACCCTTTACGCGGAAATGTTCGACGACGTGAAGGACCGCATGACGCCGTCGGCGATCATCCCCACCTGGACCCCCAAGGAAGCCATGGACGAACTGGATTACGTGGTCAACACGCTCGGGCTCAAGACCATCACCATCTCCGGCGAGGTGCGCGACGCGGTGCCCGAAGTGGCCGCCGTCGACCCCAAGCTCGGCGAGCTGACCCAACGGGTCACGTCGATCTGCATGGAGCCCAGGGACGGCAACGACTACGACCCGTTCTGGCAGAAATGCGTCGACCTGGGCGTGCTCCCGGCCGGCCATTCCGGCGCCCAGAAGACGGCGCGGCGCCAGTCGCCCGACTGTTACTCCTTCAACCGGTTGGGCACGTTCTCCGTGGGCAACGAATTCTTCGCTCGCTCGCTGTTCTTCTCGGGCGTGCTCAAGCGCTTCCCGACACTGAACTTCGCCTTCCTCGAAGGCGGCGTCGCCTGGGCGACCCAGCTCTACAACGACCTCATGGAGATCTACGAGAAACGCAATCTGGAGTGGATCTACGAGCATCAGGATCCTTCCAAGCTCGACGTCGCGCTGATGGAAGAGATGTTCGAACGCTACGGCAACATGCCCTACATGACGGCGGAGAAATGGCGCGGCTGCCAGGAACTTCCCCAGTCCCAGAAGATCGAGACCCGCCCCATGAACGATTACGAGGCGTCGGGCGTGACGTCGCGCGAAGACATTCGCGACCAGTTCGTGCCCAACTTCTATTACGGCGCGGAAGCCGACGACAAGATGACGGCGCTGGCCTTCGACAGAAAGCTCAACCATTTCGGCGTCAAGCTGAAGGCCGTCTTCTCTTCGGACATCGGCCATTGGGACGTGCCCGACATGTCCGGCGTCCTGCACGAGGCCTGGGAAATGGTCGAACAAGAGACCATCAACGAAGACGACTTCAAGGAATTCGTGTTCACCAACACCGCCGAGATGCACACCAAGATGAACCCGGATTTCTACCAGGGAACGGTGGTGGAAGACGCGGTGGCCAAGGTCATGGCCGAGAAGCGGCCCAAGGGCTCGGCGTCGGCGGCCGAGTAACCGCCGCGCCCTCTGGTTCTTTGCACGCCCTAGGCGTGACGGGCGGCGGAGTAACCCTGTCCCCCTCCCTGGCCCATTGTCCGGTTGGTGTTTCCCGGTCTGTTCAGATCCCCCCACCCTGTCCCTCCCCCACAAGGGGGGAGGGAACCCCTGAGATGACAGCCATGCCGAGTTTCTCTCCCCCTTGACGGGGGAGGGTTAGGGCCGAGTTTCCCTCCCCCTTGACGGGGGAGGGTTAGGGAGGGGGTGAGGGAAGGTTAAAGGGCCTGGCCGCTAATCCACGCCGGGTAACCGCCGCGCCCACTCGCGGTCCTCATGGTGAGCCTGTCGAACCATGGGGGCTCATCGCTCATCCTTCGACAGGCTCATCCTTCGACAGGCTCAGGATGAGGGCTGGCCGCTAATCCACGCCGAGGAAAGCCGCCGCTTCCCGGCAGGCCGCCCCGGCGGAATCAACGTCCAGCGATGGGTCCCACAGGCTTCCGTTGAAGCGCCCGCCGGTGTGCCCGTCGGAACGAGGCGAGCACAGCCAGATCACCACCGGGTTCATGATGTCCACGGGCAGGTAGGTGCGTCCCGGCTTTTTCTCGCGTTGGGGATCGGAATCGCACGCCCCGCCGGGCAACAGCGCGTTGCAGGTCACCCCGGTGCCGGCAAGGTCCTTGGCCCAGATATAGGTTTCCGCGTCGACCGCCGCCTTGGTCACGCCGTAGGGGCTGTTCATGTGGCCGGAGAAATTATGCACCGAGGTGGTGAGGTTGATGATCTTGCCCTGGCCTTGGACGATGAAATGGGGCGCCATGGTCCGCGCCATAAAGAAGGTGCCGGTGACGTTCACTTCCACCGATTCCTTATAGATGCGGGGGTCGGTCTCCCAGAACTTAAAGGAGTTTCCCGACGCCGGCAGGCCGGGGCCGCGATGGGGGCGCCGGGCGTTGTTGACCAGCACGTGGAGCGCGCCGAAGGCGTCCATGGTCCGGGCCAGGCAGGCGGCGGCCGACCCCAGGTCGGTGATGTCGGTTTCCACCACCAAATCATGGCCCGGGCCGGCGATGCCGCGGATTTCCGCCGCCACCTCCTCAAGCCCCGCCACGGCCGGCGAGGCCAGCACCAGGCGCGCGCCGGCTTGGGCCAAGCCCAGGCTCATGGCGCGGCCCAGGCCGCGGTCGGCGCCGGTCATGATCACCACGCGGCCGTCGAGGTCGATATCGGGCAGTTCGATTTTGGCCAAATTTTCCTCCCCTGTGGTTTTGCTCTTGTGGTCCGTCGGCCCCGACTATAAGCAGCCCCTGGCCATGGCGAAAGGGCGGCGCTATCTTGGGCGCCATGGCTTCCCCCCGTTTGGCGTTTTCCGCCCTGCTCGCCCTGATCTCTCTGATCGGCCTCCTCGCGGCGCCGCCCATGGCCGTGGCCCAGGGCGGGACGGGCCTCTCGTTCCCCCTGGAAAGCTTCTCGTTGCTGGTGGAAAACGACAGCATCAGCGGCACCGACCGCCATTACACCAACGGCCTCAAGGTCAGCATATTGTTGAAGAAAGACCGGCTGGAAAAATTCAGCGGTTGGCTGGCCAGGACCCTGCCGCTGTTTCCCGACGGCGGCGATCGGCGAATCGGTTTCGCATTGGGCCAGAATATCTACACCCCCGGCGACATATCCGTGGCCACCCTGCAGACCGGGGACCGCCCCTATGCCGGCTGGCTGTACGGCGAGTTGGGGTTGACCGCCCAGACCGCCGACCGGCTCGATTCGGTGGCCATTTCGCTGGGCGTGATCGGCCCCGCCTCCCAGGCCGACGATGTCCAAAAAACCTGGCACCGGGCGTTCAACATCACCCGCCCCCGGGGCTGGCGACACCAGTTGAACAACGAACCGGCGCTCAACATCACCTATGAACACGCCCGGCGCTTCGCCTGGCCCCGCACCCCGGCCTTCGGCCTCGATACCGACTTCACGCCCCATGTGGGGCTCAGCCTCGGCAACGTGTTCACCTACGCCGCCGCCGGGTTGATGACCCGCCTGGGCGAGGATTTCGCGGGCGATTTCGGCGGCCCGCCGCGCATCCGCCCATCGCTGCCGGGCGCCGCCCATTTCCAGCCGCCCGCCGGCGGCTTCGGCTGGTACCTGTTCGCCGGCATCGAGGGCCGCGCCGTGGCGCGAAATATCTTCCTCGACGGCAACACCTTCACCGACAGTCATTCCGTCAACAAGAAAATCTTGGTGGGCGACGCGCAGCTCGGCCTCGCCCTCATCTTCCGGCGCTTCCGCATCACCTATACCCAGGTGCTCAGGACCATTGAATTCGACGGCCAGGCCACCCCCCACCATTTCGGCGCCATCAGCGTGACGGCGAATTTCTGAGGCTGGCCGCGGCTAGGCGGCTTGCTGATCGGCGTAGGCGCGGTCGCCGGCCACCACGGTGACCGCGGCGCCCGGCCATGCCGGCCTTCACCGAAGCGCCGGGCCTTGGTAATCTCGGGCCTCGGCCGGGGGCGCGGATTGCCGCGCCGGGGGCATCGATTCAGGGGAGGACGACATGGGGGACAAACTCGCCCTGATCGGCGTCGGCAAAATGGGCCGCGCGTTGCTGACCCGCATGCTGGCGGCAAACCACCAGGTGAAGGCCTACGACATCGCTGACGAGCCCATGGCCACGGCACGGGCCATGGGGGCGGCCACCGCAACGTGCTCGGCCGAGGCGGCGCGGGACGCGGCCTTCGTCCACGTCTTGGTCCATGACGACCAAGAAGTCCTGGACGCCACCTTGGGCCCGGGCGGCGTGCTCGAGGGCGCCGGCGCCGGGGCCACGGTCTTGCTGCACTCCACCATCCTGCCCGAGACCACGGCGCGGGTCGCCGAAGCGGCGGAGCTGATGGGGGTCGATGTGGCGGACGCGCCGATCACCTCGGTTCCCCGCCGGCTCGAGGCGGGCGGCGGCACCTTCTTGGTGGGCGGCGCCGACGACATTGTCGCCAAAATCCGCCCGCACCTGGAATCCGTGGGCAAGGCGGTCTACCATTTCGGGCCGCTGGGGTCGGGCAACGTCGCCAAGATCGCCAAGAACCTGACCAACGCGGTGGAGCGCGTGATGTTCGCCGAAGCGGTCGAGATCGTCCAGGCGGCGGGCCTGGACGCGGTGCAATTCCTCGACATGGCCCGGGACGTGACCACCGGCGCCACCATCGAACACTGGGACAAGGTGATCCTGGTCGCCGACGGCCACGCCGGGCCCCAGCGCGCGCGGGGCATGTTCAGCAAGGATATCCAGCATGCGGCGCGGCTGGCCGCCGAGTATGGGCTCGAGGCGCCGGTCACCCGCGGCGCCGCCGCCGCCGCCGCCAAGTGGATCAAAACCTGGGCCGAAGAGGCGGACCAGAGGTGAGCCCCCAAGGGGTCGCCCACGCCGCCCGGACCGGGGAAGCCCATGCCCGCCGATCGGTGCGGCATGGGGGAAATGCCGCCTGAGGCGGGACGTTCAGCCGCGGTTCGCCTTGCCGACGAAGCCGTCGCCATGGCCCGCTTCACGGGCCGCCCAACCGCCGGCGACGCGCCCGCTGAAGATCGACGGCCCCAGCATGGTGCCCTCGAGACCGGCACTGCCGTTGATGTGGCCGCCGGCCATGCCGCAGGCTTCGCCCGCCGCGTAGAGCCCTTGAATGGGCTCGAAGTGCTTATCGAGCACGCGGCATTCCAGATCGGTCTTGATGCCGCCGAAATTCTTGCGCGCCAGTGGGAAAAATTGAATCGCGTAATACGGTGGCGTGTCGAACGGCTTCGACGATTTGAGCGGCTTGCCGAATTCAGGTTCTTCTTCAAGCCCTTGGCGGCAGGCTTGGTTGTAGCGTTCCAACGTAGCGACGAAGGTGGGCACCGCCACGCCGATCTCCTCGGCCAGCCCGGCCAGGGTGTCGGCCTTCTTGATGAAGGGGGAATCGGCCAGCAGTTCCTCGATTTTTTCGCGGTTCACCTTGGCGCCATCCCGGTAGTACGGATCGGCGACTTCCAGGCCGGCTTTCATGGGCGTATCGACGATCGCCCAGCAGTGGCGCGGGGTCTGCGCCAAAAGCGCCGGGCTGGCGGAATTGCCGCCCGATAGGGCCTCATTGTGGAAACGGCGGCCCTGTTGGTTGACCCAGATGTAGCCCGGGATCTGCCGGCAAACCAGGCCGCGCCGCTGATTGGGATCGCGGTAGTCCGGGGTGGAATAGGCATAGAACCAGACGTGGTCCATGTGGGTGAGCTGGCCCCCCACCCGGCGCACCAGTTTGTGGCCGGACCCCGTCGAACCGGGTCCCGAGCCTTCCAATATCTTGTCGCCGCAGAGATCGGGCCTGGCTTCGAGGATCATGTCCAGATTGGAGTTGAACCCGCCCGTGGACACCACCACGGCCTTGGCGGCGACGTCCACCGCCGCGCCTGTTTCAGTGTTGATTCCCTCGATACCGGTGACACGCTGATCATCGAATTTAATCCCGGTGATTTCCGTGTTGGCCACCATTTCGCCGCCCCGGCCGCGAAACCCGTCGATCATATGGGTGGTCAGGCCGAGACCGCTCCTCTCCGCCCGGGTCCAGCGCATGACGGAGTTCCCTTCCTGGGTTTTCATGTCGACCCATTTCACGCCGAGGCCTTCGGCCCAATGATAGAGGTCGTGCAGGGAATGCTCGATGTAGTACCTGGCCCAGACCTTGTCGACGCTGGGGCCGCCCCATTTAACCCAGTCGTCGAAGGCCAGATCCGGGTTGTCCTCAATGCCTTTTTCTTTTTGCAATGGGGTGCCGACGATCATGCAGCCGCCCCCCGACGTGATGGCCGCACCACCGAATTCCGAGGCCATTTCGAAGGCGATGGCGCGGGCGCCGGCGTCGCGCGCCTCGATGCCGGCCGCCAGTCCGGCGCCACCCGAACCGATGATCGCGACGTCGGTCTCGAAACGTTTAACCTCGGCCATTGGTAGTGCCCCTGTTCAAGCAAAGCGTCATAAAATTCATGGTCACCCTCGACAACGCAATTTAGGCGGCGGTCAATGCATGGCCGAACCGCCGTCCACCACCATGGTCTGGCCGGTCATGAAGTCGCTTTCCGCCGACGACAGGAAGACCACCGCGCCGGTCAGGTCCTCGG
>SMVB01186606.1_pt1 | contig 14082 bp, 13 predicted proteins | sample 2456461 | NCBI WGS metagenome assembly SMVB01 (sample SAMN11095934, study PRJNA526329) | marine sediment metagenome | biome: Marine sediment; feature: Surficial sediment; material: Deep marine sediment; isolation source: Hadal surficial sediment | place: Pacific Ocean | collected 2014-05 | depth... | reverse complement strand
GAGTCAAGCCCAAAGTTAGTTGGAATTCTCCACGGCTCCGGGGTTCAAATTAGGCGACTTTCGTCGCGGGTGGTGTACCGATATTCAGGGCCCGTCGCAGGGCCGCACGTAAGCGAGGCAAGTGCCGATAGCCCTTCACTTTCCGGAGTCGCGGCTCGATATCCAGCAACGCCGTGGCCAACCACCGCTGTCGCTGATTCGAGTTTGTCCACCGAGCCACCTTGGCACACCGTTCTTCCACCAACGCATTCATCGATTCCAGGCAATTCGTCGTCTTGAAGGAGAGACCTAAGAGGGCCAATACCCCCAGCCGATGTAAGGTCAACGTCTCCTCCAGCCCTTCGCCCAAGCTCCGGGCGGCTGATTGGTTCCAGTTCTCAAGCTCCCGCTGCAGGCGGTGCAACGCGCTCTGAGCTTCCGCATGCGTGGGCCGCTGATACGCGCGTTGAAGCCGTCGGCGCCAGGCCGCCTGGTTGCTTTTGGGCAAATGCCGCACCACGTTCTCGCGCTTGTGCCACTGGCAGCGTTGGACCACAGCTAAGGAGCCAAAGGCCTGCCGCACGGCGGCCCGCAAGCCTTTTCCTCCATCAATGATGACCAAGAGGCCTTGAGAGATGTCGAGGCCGCGGTCACATAATGACTGCAGGAACGGCGTCAAGACCTGTTCGTTTTCGGTCCCCGTTTCGACAAACCCCAGGACGTGCTTCTCGCCCGTGAGCGTGATGCCAACCGCCACGACCATCGTCATGTCGGCGAAGGTTTTTCCATCGAGAAACACGGCCACAATGTCCAGCTTGGACAGGTCCCGGTCCTGAAGCGCCTTCAGCTGCTTGGCACTGGCTTGTGTAAACGTCCGTGATACCGTCGAACTCGATAAGCCAATCGCGCCGGGCACCGCGGCCGCCGCGGCTTCGTAGTTCCGACACGAAATCCCATACAGCACCCGCTTGAGCAGGATCTCATCCACCCGGCCCGTGCCGCGGAGATGGGCCAGACTCTGTAAGGGCAGCTCCCCACCGGCGACGTGCTGCACGCGAGGGAGCCGGAGGGGATGCCGTTGACCTGCCAGCCGGACACTGCCAGGATTGCTCCCCGAACGTCGGCCGGGGAACGCGCGGGACTTCCGTTCATACCATCGGCCAGCCAGAGTACAGACTTCCTCCTCCAAGAGCTCGTGAATCCGCATCAGGCCCAAGGGAATGAGGGCCTGAATACACGCCTGCTTGCTGTCCACATCGAAAGCCTCATACTGATCCGGTCGAAGAAGTTGCACCGGTCCTAAGCGGCGCGTCTTCTTGCTTCTCTTAGTCGTTTTCGCAATACTCCTCATGAAGGGGCTTCTTTCTGTTGCTGGACAAGATGTCGGTTCTTAGTCGAACGCCATCTCACCACAGCGGGGGGAGCCGCTTCAAATTCCACCTAACTTTAGCACTCATTCTGAATGTGCCTCAGCAACTCAATGCGGCTTTGCCTGCCCCTGGGAGCCGTGTGGGCTATCATCCTTCCCAATTTGTCGAGCCTCTGCTACTGATGTTGCACGGCGGGGGGCGGACCCTTGAGGATCTGCGCCAGCTTCGTGAGGACGCAGGCTTGCGGACGGTCTTACGCTTCCCTGTCCTCCCCAGTGCCGATGCCACCGGCGATTGGCTGCGGCGCATGGGGGAGAAGGTAGGCTTGGTAGACTTAGCCGTCGTCAATCAGCAGCAGATTCGGCGGGCGTTAAAGCGGGACTTGATCACGGACTATACCCTTGATTTTGATGCCACGCAGATTGTCGCGGAGAAGCAGGACCCCCACTAGACGGTATAAAGGGGGAGCGAGGCTATATGCCCATGCTGGGGCATTGGCTGGTCATTGGGGAGGAGTTTCGTGAAGGCAATGAGGCCCCGCCTCCCGCAATCTCGAATTCACTCAGGCCTGTGCGGCCCAGATGCCGAAGGTCAAACGGATTGCCCATGTGCGGGCGGATAGTGCGGCGTACCAAGCGGAGCTGTTCAACTGGTGCGAGGAGCACGAGGTGCCCTTTGCCATTGGGGGCGTACAGGATACCGCCGTGCAGGCCGTCATTGCGCGATCTCTGACACGCAATGGCAGCCCTATCGGGACGGGCACCTCGCCGAAACCGTGCATTGTATGGCCAAGACCACGCACGCCTTTCGTCTTATCGTGTTACGACGGCTCGTGCAACAGGACCTGTTTGCCGCCGAGGCCCCCAGCCTGCGTGATACGCTGATTTCCACGAATCGCGAGGGCACCCCCGAGGAGATTGTGCGGTGGTATAACCAACGGGGCGAGACCAGCGTGAATCGCATCAAAGAACTGAAGCGTGGCTTTGGGATGGAACGGCTGCCGTGTGGGACCTTCGCGGCCAATGCCGTCTTTTTTCGCATCGGGGTGTTGGCCTATAATTTGTTTGTGTTGTTCAAGTTGTTAGCGTTGCCCTCTGCCTGGCGTCGGTGCCAAGTGTGCACGGTACGCTGGCGCTTGTATCAGATGGCGGGCAAAGTGGTCCGGCATGCCGGTGCGGTAATTCTCAAGGTGCAGCAATGGTTATGGGGCCTGTGTGAGGAGATTCGGACGCGCTGTGCGGAAGGGAAGCCGTTCAGCCGTAAGCTGAGGCCGGAGTGAGCACAGAGGAGAAGGAAGCCTGAAGGGAGCAGTCTGCCCACACTAGGCCGGTCGAGTCCATGATGGGAAAGCAAACCTCTGGAGGTGGCCTAGAATCCAGCCAGATCATTGACAAAGCGATAGCACGAGGGTGTGAACCAGGTGGATAACGCCACAGGGACTTTGTTGTCCAAACCCATCGCGGATCTTGGGGTGTATGCCGATATTGACTATAGAAGGGAGATACTCATTTTGCTAGGTTTTGTCACAGCTTCAAGGAGACGTATGGTAGTGTTCAAAGTCGTGTAAGTGGTTGATGAATCGTCAAATATGAAAAGTCTAGACATCATGGCTAGTCTTCTAAAAGAAGAGAAAGGGAGAATGATGGTATTGGGAAGGAATAGTGGAGTTGTCATTTGCACGATCTTTGTGTCAATTGGAGTCCTCATTCTTCTGGGAGAAGTGAGTGTTCGTCTTTTCGTAAAAAACGGGGATGTCACTCCTGAAGTGCTTAGGCACCGATCTGTGCAATATGAGCCGGCTATTTTTGCCAGGCATGTGTTCAAACAGGAAGTGCGAACCATCAAGCATGTCTCTGGTAGTAAGAAAGGGGTTGAGTGGGAGATCAATGAAAAAGGGTACCGTGGTCAAAATTTTGAGATGGAAAAGCCTGAGGGGGTGATCCGGGTTATTGTGTACGGTGGATCTGCCGTTTTTGACATGATGGTGTCAGAAGGAAAAGATTGGCCACATCTCGTACAGGAAAAATTGCGTGAGTCAGGTTTGGCGAATGTGGAAGTCATCAACGCTGGTATTATGGGACACACTGCACTTGAGTCTGTAGGGAAACTGTTTACGGAAGGTTTTGCGTTTAAGCCAGATTATGTGCTGATCTACAATGCTTGGAACGATATTAAATATTTGAGTTCACAGAAGACGGTTCTGCGCACCCTGCGACCATCTGCCGAGCGATTTGATACGCGAATCAATTACAACAACATGCTCGACCGTTGGCTGTGTGAGGGATCGCAACTGTACACTGTGTTACGAAGGATTTACTACAAAACAACATTGAAGATAGGGAAAGAAGGTCTGTTCAAGGTGGAGGATAAACAATTGGGTATCTCAGAACTTAACGCCCTAGGTTTTCGTCAATATCAGCTTGCCATGGAGGTTTTTGTAGATCTGGCTCGGAACATTGGAGCCAAACCTATTCTCATAACCCAAGCCCGCCTGGTACAACCAGATAATACGCTCGATCAGCGAGAGCAAATAGATTATTACCATGTTGGGCTCACTCATGAGGCGTTGGTGGAGACATTTGATAGGTTGGATGCGATTGTTCGGGATGTGGCCGTTCAGAAAGATGCACATTTGATTGATGCCTCCGCGCACCTTTCCGGAAAGGAATGGGCCTTTTATGACCATGTCCATCTTGGTCTCTCGGGGAAAGGCTCTGAAGCCCTAGCCCAATTCGTAGCAGATCGCCTTCAAGATGTATGGTCTGAGGAGGAATCCATGAAAGCTCAAAAGCGTTTTTTACACTAAATGCTAATCCGGTTGACTCCGGTAACCAGATAAATCCACACTCTGAGGGTGAGTAGACCGGAATATCCCAAGACCTTCAGAGAGTGCAGTCAAGTATTTTCAACGGAGCAGGCCTGTTTAGACCACCTGATTTGGATTCTCGGTGGCCCAACTGGTTTCAGTGTCCGAATTGCGGGAGCTCTGAGGCGTGGCTGAAGAAGGGGCGATGTGTGTACGAGTGTAGGACGTGTAGCCGGCAGACGGCACCCATGGCCGGGACGATTCTGCATCGTTCCAGGATCCCTATCCAGGAATGGTTCTGGGCGGCTTACCTTGTTGCGATACACACTTTAGGGATCAGTGCATGACAACTGCAGGACAGCTGGGGGTGTCGAGTTATGAAACTGCGTGGTATCTCCTGCGGCGTTTACGGCAAGGTATGGTGAATGATACCCGCACTCCATTGGTTGGGCTGATCGAAGCTGATGAGATGATCATCGGGGGGCCAGCAACCGGCAAGAAAGACCGAGGTGTGACGCAGGCTGTTCACACCCTGGTGATTGGCGCGATTGAGGTTCTGCGGTATGTTGCCAAAAGCGGCATGGGCAAAGAGAAGGCAGGACAGCTGCGGCTTCAATGGATCACGCATGCCAACCCCCTCGAGTGAGTGCTAAAGTTAGTTGAAATTTGAAGCGGCTCCCCCCACCTGTGGTGAGATGGTGTTCGACAAAGACGCGCCATCGGTATCAACAGAACAAAGGAGCCACTTCATGAACCGTATTACGAAAGTGACGAAGAGAAGCAAGAAGACGAAACGGTTGGGCCCCGTGCAGGTCCTCCGACCAGAAGAGTATGCCGGGTTCGATGTGGAGACGAAGATTGAATGTATTCAGGCCCTCATCCCCTTGGGTCTGATGCGGATTCGCGAGCTCTTAGAGGATGAGGTGCGGACATTGGCTGAGATCAAGTATACACGAAAGGCCGCGTCAGGGCTGCCCGGGTACCGTCACGGGAGCAATCCCGGGAGTGTCCAGCTGGCAGGGCAACGGCAGCCGTTCAAGATTCCTCGTGTCCAATCCGTGCAGGGCGGCGGGGAGATCCCCTTAGAAAGCCTGGCGCACCTCCGTGGCACCGGTAAGCTGGATGAGGTTCTCCTCAAACGAGTGCTGTATGGGATTTCCTGCCGAAACTATGAGGCGGCCGCTGCCGCAGTTCCTGGAGCGATTGGCTTGTCGAGTTCCACGGTATCGCGGAGCTTTACCCAGGCCAGCGCGACGCAGCTCAAAGGCCTGCAGGAACGCGACTTGAGGGAGTTGGATCTTCTGGCCATCTTTCTTGATGGCAAGACCTTTGCCGACATGACGATGGTCGTCGCCGTCGGGATCACCCTCACGGGGGAGAAACACGTCCTCGGCTGTGTGGAAACAGGGACAGAGAACGAGGGAGTCCTCACGCCCTTTCTCCAGGAGTTGGAGGAGCGAGGCCTCACCAGTTCGCAGGGGCTCTTGTTCATCATTGATGGGGGGAAAGGTCTGCGAGCGTCCGTGCGACAGGCCTTTGGGACTTCCGCCTTGGTGCAGCGATGCCAGTGGCACAAACGGGAGAATGTCGTCAGGCATGTACCGAAAAGCGACCAGGCCACCTGGCGGCGGCGACTCCAACGAGCGTATCAGCGTCCAACCTATGCGGAAGCCAAAGCCGCGCTCATGCGCTTGCAGACGGAACTGGAGGGCCGCACGCAGTTTAGCGGAAGGCCTGGAGGAAACGTTGACCTTGCATCGGTTTGGGGGTGTTTGCCCTCTTGGGTTTGTCCTTCAAGACGACGAATTGTCTGGAATCCATCAATGTAGTGGTCTAGTTGAATGGGACACCTGGAAAAGGGACAATACCCGTCAGGAGGTGTGTTCAATGGGCATAAGACGACGACAGGACACAGCCGAATTCAAACGAGACGCCGTGGCCCTGGTTATGGAACAAGGCTCCACCATGACCCTGGCCGCCCAGAATTTGGGGATCACGGCCAAATTGCTCTCGCGCTGGAAGCGCGAACAGCAGCACCATCAGAACGGCGCCTTTCCCGGCCAGGGGCCTCAAACGCTCGAACACGCCGAATTGCGCCGGTTACGCGAGGACAATCAGCGGCTGCGGATGGAGCGCGCCATCGTAAAAAAAGCGACGGCCGTCTTCGCCACCCCCACCATTTGAGATATCCCTTCCTTCACCGCGAACGGCAGACGTATCCTATACGGCTGCTCTGGGCCGTCTTACAGGTGAGTTCCAGTGGGTATGATCGGTTTATGAAGCGTGGAGGAGGCCGGGCTCAGGCAGATCCAGCGTTCATTACTCAAATCCAGCAACTCCATCGGGCCTCGCGTCGCAGCTATGGCTCCCGCCGCCTGAGTCAGGCCTTGCAGCAAGCTGGGCATGCGATCGGACGCGATCGGTCGCGGACCCTGATGCGCCAGGCCAACCTGAAGCCCCAGCGTACGTGGCGGTGCCCGCAGACGACAGAGAGTCGCCATGCCTTGCCCATTGTCCCTAATAGACTCAACCGCCAGTTTGCGGTGGCGGCGCCCAATCGCGTGTGGGGCAGTGATAGCACGGCTCTCTGGACCCAGGAAGGGTGGCTGTCTATCGCGATGGTGGTCGATCTGTTTTCCCGTAAAGTGGTCGGCTGGGCTTGTGCGGCCTCCATGGCGACGTGTTTAGTCACAAGCGCATTGCAGATGGCCATCGGGCAACGCCAACCAAAACTCGGCCTGCTGCATCATTCAGATCGCGGCAGTCAGTATGCCAGTGCGGAGTATCAAGGCCAGCTCCGAGATGCCAAGATGATGTGCAGTATGAGTCGGAAGGGTAACTGTTATGATAATGCGGTCGTGGAACGGGTGTTCCGGAGTCTGAAAGAAGAAGGCTTCACGGATGACCCACCCGACACACGGGCCGAGGCCACGTTGAGCGTGATTGATTACCTGGCGATGTTTTATCATAGTCAGCGGTTGCATTCGACTCTGGGCTATCAGAGCCCCAATACGTTTGAGGCACAGGCGGCGAAGACCGATCAAGGGGATACTTCACGTATCGACCAAGCCGTGATCGGCCAGTGAGGGGCAAATATGGACGACAAATTTTTCCAATACCCAGGCCAAATCCTCAGAGAGGGCCGTCTGGGCTTATTCACACGATCCCCTTTTCTCCCTGTCCATTTTCACTGGACCACTACACAATGCCTTAGGGCTCCCGAAAGAATAACTTCACAGAATTCGCGCCAAGATTTTGGGCAGATTGGGCCGATCTGAGGGAGCACAACCACAAGCATAGCCTAAGCCTACGTTGAGGATTGTGCAACTGAAGATCGGCCCAAGTTGCCCTGAAGGTGGGATGCGGAAATGGGAAGTTATTCTTTCGCGAGCCCTAAGTGGAAGAGCGTTGTGCCAAGGTGGATCGCTGGACGAACTCGAATCAGCGGCAACGGTGGTTGGCCACGGCATTGCTGGATATTGACCCGCGGCTTCGGAGGGTCAAGGGCTATCGGCACTTGCCCAAGCTCCGTGAGGCCTTACAACGAGACTTGAACATGTGAGAAGACCGTGCCAAAGAAGGTTGCGTAACATGAACTCGGAAGCCGTGGAGAATTTCAACTAACTTTGGGCTTGACTCTCAGGATTCCATGAAATACCTAGAAGGCCTTTTAGTCTCTATGTCCTCGAAACTTCCTGTACGTGCACTTTATCTCATGATTGATGAAACGCGACAAAAGTATTTTCTCAAGAAAAAAGCCCTCTGAATTTTCCTGCAGAGCTGGATCAAGAATGTCCAGGGATAAAGTAGTTGCAAGGATAATCGAGATGCTACAATTCTCAGGTGAGTATTTTTCTGCGGACGGAGTATTATAGATGGCTGAATGAAAGGTGCTTTCTGCTATCTGGTTTTGGCTGAAAAGTTTCAATAACCGAAATCATGCGGAGTCTGACCAACTAATTACGCGAAGCACACCAAATTGGTATGATAGAAGATGAAATGGCAATGATGAGGGAAACATGAATAAAAAGGAAAAACCGCTAATCGGAGCTTGGTTGTATCGCCGATGGTATCATCAACTGTTTCTTAGAAAATACCCACCGATTCTTTCTAATAGTTTTCAAAAAAGCGGGACTCATTTACTTTTAGGGGCTGTTTCAAATCTTCCTCCGTTTCGTCGGTATGGGAGACAGGCTAACTTCCATTATTTAGAGCGTTCAAGGGCGATTTCAACGAAAATTCCAACTGTTTCAAAAGTTATTCAACGGCTTGATCATGCTTTGCCAGGAGAAGTTTTCAAAGGACATATTTGTGCACATCCAGAAATTACGAAGTTTCTTGACAGAAAAAAATTCAAACAACTCTTTATCTATCGCGATTTACGAGATGTTGTCATATCTATGTTCTTTGGATGGAAAAAAAATGATGGGGTTATTGATACGTGGCCTTTTAGATATTTTCAAAGTCTTCCATCAGATGATGATCGGATTGCATTTATTATCTCAGGGTGGCCAGTGAATACCTCGAACGGTGATTTCCCAAGAAAGGTTGAATACCCAAATATCGGAGAAAGGTTTTTAGAAAATTTGCCTTGGCTGTCAAATAAGAATTGCTTTGCACTCAAATTTGAAGATCTTGCCCCTGTTGACAAACGCCCTAAGACGTTAGAAGCTATTGCCATATATTTATTAGGAGAGCACATCTCATCAGTGGAGAGGGATCGTATGGTTATGGCAATGGAGCGAGGATGTAATCCTGCTCATTCCAAAACCTTCAGGAAGGGAACGAGTGGAGAATGGAAAAAATATTTCACAAAGGAGCATAAGACTTTTTTTAAGGATGTTGCAGGGCAAATTCTCGTTGATTTAGGTTACGAAAAAGATTTTGATTGGTAATCCATTTTGGTCAATGGTGAACTCGACCATTAGGAGATATTCCAGTGAAAGAGTGAGAATGGGATGTAACAACTCCACTTGTGTGCGATACCTGAACAAAGAACTTGCAAAGTTAGCAATGATTGTAGGCCGAATCCGATCCTTTCCCAAACTTGAAGTTCTGCTAAGGGCTTGCGAAATAATAACTTCCCATTTTCGCATCCCACCTTCAGGGCAACTTGGGCCGATTTTCACTTGCACAATCCTCAGTGTAGTCTTTGGCTACGCTTGCGGTTATGTTCCCTCAGGTCGACCTAATTTGCCCCAAATCTGGGCGCGAATTCTGTGAAGTCATTATTTCGCGAATCCTAAGACAGGGTTGTTGTCATTCGTAGGTCTTCGGTCAGGGCACGAGGCTGTTTTTCATCGTTTCAACTTCAACATCTCGGGCAATTGGTTGATAGGGGTGTGTATCAGATATGTCATTAAAAAATATTGGTGGCAAAGAGAATATCTTATTTATTGTGGGAGCTCATAAAACTGCCACCTCTACCATTGTAGGCATGTTAAATTGCCACCCTGATATCTTTATTCTCTATGAAACGGAGCTCAATCAGTCATTGATTAATAGACATGGAAGCCGATTTTTAAAACAATATCCAGATGCCAGATATTTGTTTCGCCATTCAGAGAATTTGGATAGTTTGTATTCCCAGCTTCAAAAATTCCTGGAACAAAAAGGGTATTTCTACCGGTATATCGGGAGCAAACTGCCAGGTTTAGATCCTCAATTTTTGGAAACTTTGAATGAATACAGCGTGATTTTTAATATACGGGACATCCGAACTTGGTTATGCAAAAACACGATTGTTAAGAAATATGAAACGGAACATGATGTTGTGCCGGCAGCCATTGATTATTGCTCGATTTTTTTACAAAGCTTTAGGCTCCCAAGAGTTTTTCATCATCGGATGGAAGATTTAATTCAGAATGATCAAAAAGTTATTAGTGAAATGGGGGAATTTTTGCAGGTTGACCTCCAATGCCATTTAAAAGATTGGTGGGAAAAGATTGAAATCAAGGACAAGAAAGACCCTAAGGCTTCTAACCAATGGTGGGATACCCATGGTTCTTCAAAGGTTCGACCCGAAAAGGAAGACACTCAAGCAGAGATAGCATCTCATCCGTTTTGGGAAGAATTATTGCCGATTTTTGAAAAATACTACCACTCAAAAGAGGAACCAGTAAGTATTTCCTCTATCGAGAAAGATCTTAGCTTGTTGTCGCAACTTACCCGGTTCTCTCCTTTGCCCCTTAACGAGGCGTACAGCAGATTCGAAAGTGTCAAATTTGGTCAAAGGAGAAAGGCAGAAGGCCTTATAGGGAAGATTAAAAAATTTCTTAAAAGGTAAATATTTTGTCTAGGGAGATAATGAGCTAGAAGGGCTAGGAAGAATAAGCCCCAGCGTTAATCAGGGTTTATCTGGCAGGATAAAAGTTTTTGAGTTTAGGACATGCCTCCTTGTCTAGTATGTCATTGAGATAATGACAATCCGCCTCTGATAAATAATCAAAGTATCCTCCGACTTTGCCTTTTCGTACTTTAAAAGATTCCTCATCATCAGATTGACCTGGTTTCAATATTTTGGAATCAAATAAGGCTTTCTCCTCCAATTGTTTCATATTTTCAAAACGAGAAAAATCCACGGCAGATTGAATGTATTCTTCTTGGATTTTTTCTGCACCTAAAAAACGTAAGGCCTCTCTCAAAGTTTTTGCAGGATTCTCATGCATTTCTTCATAGCGAATTAGAAGAGATTCTTTTGGGACTTCAAGATTATTCAGCCAGATATTATTGAAAATAATAATTTTTTTTATTCCGAAATTTGGGCTTCGAATAAAATCCGAGATGTTCCCCTCGAAAACTCTTATGCGTTTGGTTGCCTGAAAATAACATGATATTACGACATCTCGTGGGTCACGCATAAGGAATAGGACCTTTTTATTGTGATAGCGTCGTTTAGTGGTTTTCAGGTCCTGCCAGTGATGCATGTCACGATTCGCCGAACCATCATGTGACCATTGGCTCTGAAGGATCCCTGCTGATTTACTGAGAGCGGCGGGACGAAAGATGAGTTCATCCTGCAGTTTATACTTTTCACAGAGGGCTTTCCCAATCATGGCTCTGAGCCAAGTGCGGCCGCTTTTAGGAAAGGAAATACAGTAAACTTTGGTTTGAAGGTGTTTTTTGTATTCTTGGAGTAAATTAATTAAACTAATCATAGGAATTTCCTTAATGGCCTATGAGAATTTTGGTGTGATGAAAAATTAGGACACAATCAAAGATGGGATTGAACCTACATAATTTAAGAATATAACACAAAACAAAAGGCAGACTTCCCTAACTGTCCTGCAGGAGTGGAGGATTGGTAGTGTAAGGGGCATTCAACTAAGGTTGGAGTGTAAGTCTTGTTTCTCCCTCAACACCTGTGTCGAATCTTCTTGCAAGTCGTTTCTTCGTGTCGCGGCACCAGTTCGGTATTGCAAATCACCTGATTTGGTTATTTCAGAAAACCCCCCGCCTATAATTGTAATCCAACTTTTGACATGTATCGCAATTTCACGCTAAATTTTCAGCCTGGTTATTAGGAGGGGATGAGCCGTACAATTTATGGTTAGGGAGCTAAATAGACCTAAAAAGTAGGGGGGTTCAATTGGAGCGTTGAGTATGTGGGGTATTCAGCTAAATGCTGTGATTAGTTTCGCCATGAGGGCGAAGGCACAGAAATATCAAGCGAAGCTGGCGCTTGGTTGCGAAGGTTAGACGGCACAGCGAACTCTTGCCCCGCATCTTTTGGTTTTGGGTTGCCTACAAGCTCACGAAAGGACATTGGATGCATGGCAACGCACTGTTCGATCAATCCATGCTTCGATGTGCAGTATATGTGATTCCATTGCATAATTCTAGCGTCACAGCATTTAGCTGAATACCCCTCAAGAGTATTGGCTAAGCTAAAATGTTTATGGGCTAATTTGAATTGTTTAAACCCTTGGTTAATTGATTTTAATGACAGGAGCCTATTCAGATGTTTGGATTAATGGCAAAATGCATTTTCGGGAGAGATGGACTTTTAGGCCGTCACTTCATTGGTGGAACAGCTCTTCAAAGGGATTGGTATGCCTCAATTTCTCGAATGGCTAGATGCCGATCCATCTCTAGGCGAAAAAATATTGTCCAACAAGTTAGCTCAATGCATCGACGAAGATGGTCGATTCCCAAGGAGAAGGGGATCCTGGTCGTACCAGCTGAACATATTCCCGAAGCATCCAATGTAATCCGAGCTGCCAAAAATCTTGTTGGCAATCAAGAAGAAATTTGGGCAAGAAAGAAAAAGTCTAAGCCGCAACTGGTCTCGGATTTACTTCCCCAATCTATGATTACATTAGACTCGGCATATATGGAGTTTGGTTTGCGTGAAGACATTCTTTCGGTCGTGGCTGCGTATTTGGGTATGGTACCCATCTTAGCATCTATCGAGGTGTGGCTTTCTCTGCCTTCTGCGGTTCCCGAGTGGGGAAATAGCCAACTGTACCATTGTGATTGGGCCGATATTTCCCAAGTCAAGGTGTTTGTCCATGTGAGCAACGTGTTTCTAGAAAATGGTCCTCTAACGGTTATTAATTCAGATACTTCAAATAAGGTTCGGGATAAAATAGGCTATCAATTTATTGGTGGGAATCGGCTACCAGATAAGGTCATTCGACCACTCATTGACCCTGGGGAAGAGTATGCTTTGACTGGGCCAGCAGGCACTGTTTGCTTTGTCGATACCAGTAAGTGTTTTCATTATGGGAGCCGTGTACTGGATAATTCGACTGCCCGTACCCTCATTATTTATCAATTTGTTAATCCATCAGCTTTTATTTTTCCTTTGGGACACGGAAAGGGACATCCTTTTGAGCATCTTTGTCACTCTCAACTTTCAGAATTACAGCAGTTGGTCCTTGGAAAATGAGGGGAGGGGGTCATGAGGTTTTGGCAGCCTAAACTGTATAAAAGGGAGCTGATGAAAAAGTGAATGTAGAGGGGGGCGGGCATTAACCATCTAAGGGATTGTGGCATCTATGAGATGAATCCCGGGAATAGATAAATTCAGCAAGTTCAAGATCCCAAGGGGTATCGATACTGATTAGATGTTCCTTGAGTTCTAACGCTCCTGTGCGGCTTCCTGAAATACTGCAGTCATCAAGTAAACAACTTCGGGTCATGACGTAGGCGACTCCGTTCCGATGATAGAGCGGTGAGAGCTGTTGTCGTGCGATTATCTGATGCCCAGCTGGCTCATAATAATTGAGCTGGTCTGCTTCAACCTTAAGTTGCTTGAGGGGATGATGCTTAGAATCGGTTTCAGAGACGGTCCAGACGGCATCCCAATGTCCTTGTACCAACATTTCCATGGCTTGAACGACGTGTTCTTTTCGGCGTAATGGTGAGGTAGGTTGCAGCATGATGACAATGTCATAGTGAACCTGATCAATGCGTTCCATTTCTCTGAGAGCGTGAATGAGGACTTGCGCATCAGATATTTGGTCGCCGGAAAGATCTTCCGGACGAAAGAACGGAGCATCTAACCCGGATTGACGTGCAACTTTGGTAATCTCATGGTGATCAGTAGAAACAATGGCTCTGTCTATGATGGAAATTTCTGATACTAGATGTCCGACTCGTGCGACTAAGGGAACGCCAAGAAAAGGCACCAGGTTTTTCAATGGGATGCCTTTGCTCCCTCCACGAGCAGGACATACTGCCAGAATTTTTTTATTCTCGATCACGGGATCTCCAAATTAAATAGATATAGCTATGATTCAGGTGACGCAACTTTTTTCTTGAAGGGTTGTTACGATTGTTGGTAGTTGATAGAGATCTGTAATGTGATGCTCCGGGGACTGTGTGAATCGGTTCTCATGACCTAACAGGATCCCGACAAAAGGCAGCCCACCTCATGGGCTGCTGTTCGGTCATCTTCGCTGTCTCCCACAAAGAGCATGTCTT
>SMVB01445291.1_pt1 | contig 14083 bp, 20 predicted proteins | sample 2456461 | NCBI WGS metagenome assembly SMVB01 (sample SAMN11095934, study PRJNA526329) | marine sediment metagenome | biome: Marine sediment; feature: Surficial sediment; material: Deep marine sediment; isolation source: Hadal surficial sediment | place: Pacific Ocean | collected 2014-05 | depth... | reverse complement strand
TAAGAACGAGCTCCGGCTCGCCCTCGAGCGTCTTCACTTCCGCCACTACGTCAGCTTCACGCACGCTCCCGTCCGGAAAATCCGTGAAAAGCTCTGCGTTCAGAAAGCGTACCTGGCTGAAGTCTAGCTGCTTCGCGACGTCCGGGTAGAAAAGCCCGAGAAAGTCTGGGAAGAATTCCTCCAACAGTGTCTTGAAAAGCTGGTCGTGTCCCATCGCGCCTCCTTACGGAAACTAGACGAGAAAATGAAGGCTAAACCTCCCTTGATGTCACTCTTTTTTCGAGAACGACTGAGAAAAACGAATTCTGCTACTATTCTTTTCGTTTCGTGAGCTACGAGAATCGAAATCATGGCACTTGTTTCCGGCACCAAGCTCGGTCATTACGAAATCGTTGACGCTCTCGGGGCGGGGGGCATGGGTGAGGTCTACCGCGCTCGAGACTCGAAGCTCGGCCGCGAGGTCGCCATCAAAGTACTCCTGCCAGAGCTCGCGCTCGACAAGGAACGACTGGCGCGCTTCGAGCGGGAAGCGAGGCTTCTCGCGCAGCTCAACCATCCGAACATCGCCACGGTCCACGGTTTCGAGGAATCGGACGGCCAACACTTCCTCGTCATGGAGCTCGTCGAAGGTGAGACCCTCGCCGAGCGGATCGCGCGCGGTCCGGTCCCTCCCGATGAAGCCCTATCCTTACTTATCCAGATCGCCGAGGGCCTCGAAGCCGCGCACGAAAAGGGCATCGTCCATCGGGACTTGAAGCCGGCGAACATCAAGATTACGCCGGACGGTCACGTCAAGATTCTGGATTTCGGGCTGGCGAAGGCTTTCACACCAGACGATGAAGTCTCCCCGGCGACGTCGCAATCGCCGACTCTCACCAAGGGTACCGCGCTCGGCGCGATCATGGGCACCGCCGCGTATATGAGCCCGGAGCAGGCGCGCGGGAGAAAAATCGACCGACGTTCCGACGACATCATCCACGGATCCTCGCCGGCATCTTCGCTGCCGAGCCCGGGCCCTTCGATTTTCGCGAAGGGAAGTGCCAACTCGGCCCAGACGCGGACCTCGTCGGGAACACCGGTCTCCGGGTTGATCGATCCGGACACGAACCGAGGCGCGGCGCCGACAGGGAGGGACAATTTCCCGGAGCGGATCTCTTTAGCCAACGTGTCGTGCTTGCTCGCTATTGACGAGGCACAGGTAGATTTTGACACAGTCTTTTGAATACAATAGAATACAATTTAGTACAGGAGGTAGCATGTCCAAGGTTGTAACCCTTCGGCTCGACGAGGCCGTATACAAGGAGTTCCGCGAGGCCGCAGAGGCAGAGCGGCGTCCGCTTTCCAACCTCATCGAGACCGCTGCTCTGGCCAAGATCCGCGAGGAACAGTTCGTCGACGACGCGGAAATGGCCGAAATCCACAGCAACGAGAGACTTGTTCGCAGGCTGAAGGCGGGTTCGCGGGACGCCCGCAAGAAACAAGGCGAGCTCGTTGGATGAGTACCCCATATTCGAGACCAAGCAATTTGGGAGGGACCTGCGGGAGCTCTCGAAATCTGGGCAGCCTGCTGTCGTGCGAAAGCTACAGCGGGTCGTTTATCCGCAGTTGAGGCAACACCCGCGCTTTGGGCCGAACATCCGAAAGCTCAAGGGTTACACGCCGGACACGTGGCGGTATCGCATTGGCGCCTGGCGATTCTTCTTTGAAATTGATGATGATGAGCGGACCGTGTTCATGACCGCGGCGGCGCACCGGGGCTCTGCATATTGAACCCGCGGCGGCACTCCAATTGCATCCGGACCCACGCCTGGCAAGGTTGATTATTGGCACCACACGAAGATAAACGCCTCGCAAAATCAACGCGTTGCTGAGAGCCTATATGGAAGCCCACAAGAGCCAGCCGCAAGTCTAGTTGAAAATGGGCGAAGACGAGTGATGGACTGGCATTAGCCAGATCGTCCAACTCTCGCCTCTGGCTCTCTGGCGAGTTAAAATTAGGTTCTATTCGACTATGTTTTTATGGCGAGCACGAGTATCCACCTTCCCTCCGACTTGCTCACTCGCCTCGATCGAGACTGGCCGCCGGAAAAGACATCGCAATCCATCAAGGTCCTGCTGGCTGACATCCTTACCCGTTTTTCCCCAAACTAGATTAGACTCCCAACTAAGAGAATAAGGGAGGCTGTTCCATGTCCTTTCGTGACCCTGAAGCTGCCGTTGCGATGTTCGTCACCTTGCTCGCTATCGTCACGATGGGATGTGGCGGGCCCAGCGAAGAGTCGGCTTCCGAAGAGCCCGCGGTGACAACCGTGGCCGATGCGGACGCGGAAGGATCCACCGAAGGGCCGCCGGCGTGGATACTTGCTTCGAGTACGCAGCCCCGCGGTCTGATGCGCCATGAGCCCGGTGCTTCCGACGACTACGTGCTCTTCAGCCAGCTCACGTCCGGTACGACCTACCTCATCGATCGGGAAGGTCGCGCCGTACACACCTGGGACACCGAGATGAACGGTGGCGCTCTCTACTTCCAAGACGACGGCGCCATACTGCGATCGGCCAGGCTTCCCGAGCCACCGAACTTCCGCGCCGGCGGCATCAGCGGCTTCCTACAGCGGCTCGACTGGGACGGCGAGATCGTCTGGCAGTGGCGGATGATTGACGAGGAGCGGGCGCTGCACCACGACATCGAGCCGCTGCCCAATGGCAACATCCTGGCTCTCGCCTGGGAGCAGAAGACGCCGGAGGAGGCCGCCGCCGTGGGTCGTCTTCCTCGGCTGATTCCGGAGCAGGGACTGTGGTCCGAGTGGATCGTCGAGATCGAGCCGATAGGAGCGAACGACGCCCGCATTGTCTGGGAGTGGCACGTCTGGGACCACCTGGTTCAAAACCACGACCCCGAGGCCACGAACTACGGCGAGGCCGCCGAGTCTCCGCGTCGACTTAACATCAACCTCAACGATGGTTCGGCGTCTTTCGTGGACGAGAAAGAGCTCGAGCAGCTCAAGGCCCTCGGCTACATGCCCGACAACGCCACGGCCGAGGACGTACAGTCGGACTTTCTCCACATCAATGCGATCGACTATCACCCCGGACTCGATCAGATCGTGCTCAGCGTACCCCAGGCGAGTGAGATATGGATCCTCGATCACTCGACCACCACTGAGGAGGCACGGGGATCGTCCGGAGGGCGTTACGGCCACGGCGGTGACCTGCTCTATCGTTGGGGTAACGCGGCCACCTACGGACGCGGTGACGAGGACGAGCGGCAGCTCTTCTCCCTGCACCACGTGTTGTGGATTCCAGAGGGGAGGGAGGGGGCTGGCAATCTGACCGTGTTCAACAATGGTCGAGAGCGCGGCTGGTCGTCAGTAATGGAGATCTCGACCCCCGGCAATGGTGACGGCAACTACCCACTCGCCGACGGCGAGCCTTTTGGGCCGGCAGAGGCGACCTGGACCTACGAAGCCGAAGAGCGCGAGAGCTTCAACGCGCCGTTCATCTCCGGTGCGGTGCGTTTAGAGAACGGCAACACCCTGATCTGCTCGGGACCACAAGGTCGCTTCTTCGAGATCACACCCGACGGCGAGATCGTATGGGAGTACCTCAGCCCTTACCACGGTGACGTGCCAGGCTGGTCACCGCCGGGTACCGAACAGCGGCCATACGCCTCGTTCCGCGCGAATCCGGTCGCGTCCAATCATCCGGGGCTTGCGGGACGCGACCTCACACCGCTCGATCCCCAACCGGAGGAGTACGTGCCGCCGGAGGATGGACCGCCCGCGGCTCCCGAAGAGTAGGTTACTTGGTAGGAACGAGCCGCCTGAGCTCTTCGAACCAATTGAGGACGACGTGGATTTCCGGGCACGTTCCGCTTTTCTCGGTCTCGATCATTACGAAAGACTGGCCGTCGGGAGAAACGTCGTAGTTTCGGTTTCTCCGGGCCAAACGACGACCGGAGAGCGACCGGTCGAACAGCATGATCGGGTCGCCGGCGTCAGTCTCCCCGCCGCGGCCTCCGAGAAAGGAAACGCTCATCAGCTTCGATCCGTCTCGATAGAAAATCTCGCGTCCATCACCGGACCACGCCGGCTCGGTCCCGCCATCGATGGAGAGCTTCAGCTTCTCACCTGGGCCGGGAAAAGGTTGCACGTAGACCTCGTCGCGGCCCGTCTCATCCGATGCATAAGCGATGAAGCGATCGTCGGGTGACAGCGTTGCGAAACCCTCGTTGAAACGCGACGTGAGGACAGGGATGTCGTCGAGCGCGTCGAGTTTTCTTGCTCTCACGTCGAAGCTGCCCTCGGCACTCCATTGACCGGTGAGAATCAGCTCACCATCGGATGAAACGGATGCGATCGTCATTGCCGTGCCAGGCATCTGTTCTCGCTCGCCACTCGTCGTCAAGTGGAAGAGTCGGTTGCCGCTCGTGAAGAGGATGCCATCACCGTCGGGCATCCACTCTGGCCCGTTCAAGCCACCGAAGGATGTCAGCCGAGTCATTCGATCTCGAGTGATGTCCAGAATCCATAGATCGGGACTTGCATCTTGAGGCTCGATGGCGAAGACAACTCGGCGGCCGTCCGGCGAAAAACGCGGGGCGGTGAAGCTATCCTATCCTGTCGCGTTTGCCCCAACAGAAGGTTCTCACCCTTACGGTCGACGAGAACGAGACGAGATTTCGGCTTCAGTTGCCCGGTGATGTAGACGAGGGTGCCTTCGTTCCCTATGTCGAAATACCCCTCCCCTGCGCCGCCCGAGCCGACGCCTTCCAAGAGTGCCACCGGTGAGCCTGTTGTCTCGAGACGCTTCAGATCGAACGGCGCACCAAAGAGCGTGCGGTCCCGAAGGAACAGGAGATGGCCGGTTGGAAGGTACTGGGGATAGGAGGCATTCTCGACGACGATGCGCGGCTCCGAGCCCTCGCGCGAAGCCCACGCGATATCGAAACGCGTCAGGTCGACATCCCGGACCGTAAACAGCATGCCGCGCCCGTTGGGCAAGATTTCGGGCCAACGGTGACCGGGAGCGCTCTGGTTTTGGGATCGGTCGAGGGTTATCTCTTCGGGAACACCGCCATCGCTGACGACGCGTGCCAGCCCATTCGCCGTCGCGAACACGATCGAACCGTCGGGCGTCCACGAGCCGCCCAAGTTTCCCGGCCCGAGGATCGTCGGTGGGCCACCTTGGATTGAGATCGTCTTCAGTACACGATCAGCAAAAAAAAACGATCCGCGCACCGTCGGGCGAGAGAAACGGCATGCGTCCGCCTTCGGTGCCGGCGATGGCTCGGGCTTCGGACTCGTCCATGCGTCGCAAGAAAAGCTGCTCGACGCCGTCCCGAACTCCCGCGTAGACGATCTTCGATCCGTCCGTCGAGATCGCCAAGAGCGGTCCTTCGAGCCCACCCACGAGAAACTCGTCCCCGGCGGGGAGGGTGATCGAGAAACGCTTTACGCTCAGATCGTTACTTCCCGTAGCGAGCCAAAGAGCGAAAGCGCCGGCCGCGGCGGACAATGCCGCGGTCAGGATGAACGTGAGGTGGCCCTTGGTCGAGACCGCTACGTCACCCGACGCCTCGCTGTCGACGGTATCTTCGAGCTGAAGTCGAACGTCCGCGATATCCCGGAATCTTCCCGCCGGGTCTTTTTCGAGTGTGCGCTGCAACAGCCGCCGCAACGCTTCGGATGCGGAACCGGGGTCCAGTCGGGCGTAAGCTGCAATATCTTCGAAAGAATATCCGCCACCGTCTCGCCGTCGAAGGCCTTGTGACCCGTGAGCGACTCGTAGAGACAACAGCCAAAAGCCCAGACGTCCGTCCGCCGGTCGACGGGTTTTCCGCGGGACTGCTCCGGGCTCATATAGGAAGCGGTACCCATGATGGCGCCGATCGCGGAACCGCGGGTGAGCGTGGGGGACTGAGACGCCTCTGCCGCAAGGTCCTCTTCGACGGCGAACACTTTCGCCAGGCCAAAGTCGAGAATCTTGACCGTGCCGTCCGGGGAGCAGAAAGGGAACTGCGCTCCCTCTGTGCCTTGGAGAGCCGTGGCTCGGAGCTGATCCATGGGACGCACATAGAGCTGAGAGGCGCCCCCAACGCTCGGCCGAGCTGCGTAGACGACGTTTTGGCCATCAGGCGAGATGGCGAGCGGGCGCCTTCCCTCTAATTGATAGCCTTCCTGAAGAGGAAGGGTCAATCGCGTGACGCGAGGCGGAGCGGGACGCGTCTACCACAAAACGATGCCGATGACGAGCGCGGCGACGAGTAGTCCCCAAGCGAGTCCCGCAAGCGGGATCTTTGACTTTTCTCGTGCTCCACTCGAGGGAGGCATCGTGCCAGGATGTCCTGCAGACGTGCTGAGCGGCTCGTCGAGGATTTCCTGGATCTCCACACGGACATCCCCGATGGACTGACGCCGGTTCTTGCGATCTTTCCTGAGACACCGGCCCAAGAGATTCAGGATCCGCGGATCGAGCTCCGAGGGGAGTGCGCTCCAATCCGGCTCGGTCGTGATGACCGCGGCCAGCATTTCCGATACGTCCTCGCCCGGAAACGCTTTCGTCCCCGTCAGCATCTCGTAGAGGACGGCGCCGAAGGCGAAGATGTCGGTCCGCGCATCGAGTTTCTTTCCCTTCGCCTGCTCGGGGCTCATATAGGCGGCGGTACCCATGATGACTCCGGCACGCGTCGCATCCCGAGTAAGCGTCGGTGACATCGAGCTGTCGGAATCAGGCGTCTCCTGGGCAAAGACTTTGGCGAGGCCAAAGTCGAGCACCTTGATGTCATCGTCGGGTGTGAGCTTTACGTTGGCCGGCTTGAGATCCCGATGGACGATGGTTTGCTCGTGCGCCGCTTCGAGAGCTTCAGTGATCTTGACGCCTATTTGGAGCGCTTCTTCTACGGAGAGAGGACCACGAGCGATCCGCGCCGCCAAAGTCTCACCGGGAACGAGCTCGAGGACGAGATAGTGCGTGCCCTCGGACTGCTCCAGTCCGTAGATCGAAGCAATGTTCGGGTGGTTGAGCGAGGCAAGCACCTTAGCTTCTCTCTGGAATCGTCTCAGTCGTTCTGCGTCTCGAGCGAACTCATCGGGCAAGACTTTGATCGCTACGTCCCTGCCAAGTTTCCCATCCCTTGCCCGATAGACCTCTCCCTGTACGCTTGCCAAAGCGTCAGTGCAGCGAAAGCGTGTGTTACAGGAAGAGTCGGTCGGAAATGTATATGTACAAGGCCTCATCCCGCGCCTCTGGCGCGAGTCAGGCAGATCGTCTCGCGCCGGCGCGATGAGGGAGAGCCTGCTGTGCGACAATAGTGAGCCCTGGCCGCCACAAACGACCGGGGCTTTGATGTTCGGATGGCCCCCGAAGGAGGCGCTCCAGTACAAGTTGGAGCTAGCCTCTCACATCGGGCGGCCATCGTCCAGTGCTTTGCTGAGTCCCAGATGGCCACGAAACCTGTCGTTCTTCTCCGATTTTTCTGCCGCAACAAAAGCTGTGGGATGCCTTTCTTCATCTGCAAGCCGTGTTACAGCGGACAATGTTACTGCGGTCCAACTTGCCGTGACCAAACCCGGCGAGAGAACCAGCGCGAAAATAACCGAAATTACCAGAAAGGTTTCAACGCACGAAAACTCCACGCGGCTCGGCAACAGAAATATCTACGCCAGCCCTCTGTGCCAGACGGTTTTTCCCGGGCCGTCCGGCATGTGTTGGGGCTCCGATAGTCGCGCCCTTCGAGCAGCCAGATCTGCAGGTCCTTGTTGAGTCGGTGCGTGCGGTACGTTACGGCATCGGGGTCCGCCGGATCGGTAACGGGGAGCTGCTCACGAAACACGGAGATGCCGAGCTCGTGCGAGGGCTGATAGTCCTCCGCGGACGTCCCGCCACGAAACGGATTGTACGGATCGGCGTCGTTCCAACGATAGTCGTGATCGTCTTTCAGCCAATAGGTGGCCACCGCCTGGAACAGCTCACGGAAGCGCGGCTGGGAGAACTGCTCGTGATGCTTCTTGCGCATCTCGTGGAGAGACTGCGCGCGGCCGAGCCTCGGGAGGTCGTAATAGACGTTGTCTCCGGTGGCAATGAAGAACTGAGGTTGAGGCGTGAGATCCTGGATCGATTTGAGGGCGGGGTATCCGAGTTTTCTCTCCTCCGCTTCGGCGGGTGGATACCCTCCTCCTCCGATGTGATGGAATTTGGAGTAGTTCATGCCGGTGACGACGGCGAAGCTCAGCTCGCTGCGGGAATGGGCGCCGTCGTTGGTGCGAAAGCGCCCCCTGTCGTGGAAACTTGGCCGAGATTGCGGTCCGCGCCATAGCTAAGCCGGTAGGCGTACGCTGTGCGGACGCAGTCCGGAGACGCGCGCTTCGACGATGAAGTCGTTTTCCGGGAGAGCCTCCAGAATGGGAGTTGGAGCGGTCGTCGTGAAGCCGTCGGTGGAAAGCTCGAAGCGCGCAAATCCAGGAGCGCCGGCGGGAATGCCCTTCCAGCGCTCGTCGATCCTCGCCAACGGTTGGGTCAGGCGAGCCTGCAGAATCGCGGAATCTTCTGTGACTTCGCCGCGAGGATGCCCTGAGCGAGCTCGATGGGCGCTGCGGGGCGGGGTTGTCCGGTCGTGAAGGAGGCGACACCCGAGAGAAGAAGAATCAGAACAGGCATATGCAAGTTAGCGTATCATTCTTCATGATGACATCGACGACGCGCCTAAAGTTCGCGGGGTGTTCACCGATCGTCGGGTTCAACCGCTTGTTAAGCGGCATAGCGTGGCCGTATACTACCAGGGTCCCCAACCGGATCATTGCTACCAACGCTGGAACTTGCTGGTGAACACGCCACATAGAGAATACTATCGAGGCGATCGGGCGGCTGGTGTGACCGCGCCAAACCTTTCCAAGGAGCACACCTACGCGGAGCATGTGGTTAGGGCTCGAGGCAAGCGCTCTCAATTCACGAGTCTATCGCTCGATCGACTGAAGATCCACGACTTCGGAGATACGACGTATCAGGTTCTTCGCGACACACTCGATGACGATGCACACGAATTGGTGGAGCATGAAAGACTACTGGAAGAGCTTCGCCGGGTCGCAACTGAGTCGGACAAGGCTGGAAGGGCCCGAGCCATTCAAGCGATTCGGTATTCGAAACGGCGCAAGGAAGGGCTTGTGAATTGGCGCTTCGACATCTCGGGGATTGATCGAAAGGATCTGGTTACCTGGGCGTTTCGACAGTTGAAGAAGTACTTCCGCAAGGTGTAGCGATGGAACAACTGTTCAGCTGCAGAAACTGTATTCATAACTGCGGACAAAGTCTTACCATCGGGCGCGGCAGCGGCTACTGCCTCAAGCACGACTCAGTCATTCTCGAGCCCGGACAGACTACCTGCAAGTATCTTCATCGCAAGGACCTACCGCGCTTTGTGGTAGACGAAGCTATTCGAGAGCACGCCGCTGAATTTGCAAACTTCTCCGCCCTCGTCAATCTCCGCACGAAGAAGGCTATTCAGCGATTACCGTACAGCGAGAAGTTCGTCTGGGAAAAACAGATCTTCGATCCGATTGTCCATATGCTAGCGCAATACTACAAGTCCCAACCGTCTTGGGTGTTCGTGCAAGCGCTCTCCGGCGGAGTGGACGGTCGTCGGGCTCTCACGCACAGCGCGCTTGTAAGACGCTACATGGACCGGTGCGCGACGTGGGTCAGTTCGTATCGACTTGTGCTTTCTGTTGTCCAAGAGATTTCGATCGAGCCGTGCTTCGATTCTGAGTCGCTAGTTGTCGAGAATGGTGAAACTGAGGACGATGCCAGGGAGGAGGCGCGCTGGGACGTTGTGTTCGCGAGAATCGCCAGCGTACAGGAATACGGGTTTCATTCTGGCGTTGAGACGTTGATGTGGGCTACGGATCAATTGGATGGCGCTTTGAGTGAACTAGATTGGCCGCGTCTAAAGAGTGAGTTGGAAACGAAGCGTAAACAGTGGACAAAGGACATCATCGACCACGCGGCAACCGAGAATGTCTTTTTCCCTCCTCCCGACGACAGTCCCCCCGGCGAAGAACCTCCGGCCTAATCGTCCTTGCATTGTTGAGATGGTCAAAGAAACGGAGTCGGGGCCGGTGGTGATCACGAAAAACGGCAAGCGGTGCGCTGCCCTCGTGCATCTTGGGAAAGATGAGGACATGGAGACATTCATACTGTCTCACAGCCCACGTTTCTTGGAACTCGTTGATCAGGCCTCCGAGAGCGCGCGTCAGAAGCGCGGGACGCCCCTCAACGTGCTCGCGAAAGAGTTGCCTACTCCGAGCAGGCGAAAGCGCAACACGACGAGGAAGTAGACCGCTTCAGACTGCAAGTCCGCCTATTTCCCCGCGACATATTGTCGAAGGACGGCGTTGATGCGTGTCTCGTAGTGCCCGCCGCCGGCTTCATGGACGTCGTCACGAAACCACTGGAGAAGGTCGTCGTCGATCCGAATTGTGATTCGAGTCTTGCCGGGGGGCGTCTTGATAACCGCCCCTCGTTTACCTTTGCTGAAATCGTACTCTTCTTTCATGTCTCACCTTCGTTCTGTTAGCGGTGCGCATCAGCCTTCAGCGGCGATCCGATGCGTCGTCCGTTGCATCCGGGCGTTGGACGCTGCCCTTCGCAGGGTCCTCTTTCTGAGTCAATTCGATGAAGCGCTCGTTGTCAAACCCGCGCACTCGCGCTGATATAGATGCGCTAATTGCCGCTTGCGCTGTGTGTATCCTGTCTGTGCAGTCTCCGATTTTCAGCAGTGCGGGAAAACCATGACCCGTATCAACGAAGACGCCATAGGGGAACTGCCAAACCACCTTGCCTTCGAGTACCAGCCCAGACTCGAGTCCGTTGACAAGGGATTCCCAATCCTTGGTGCGATCCCGCGACCAATATCGTCCGAAGACGGGTCGCAACCGCCGACGCTGATCGATCTTCTCCTTGGTTAACGCGACGAACAAGAGAGCGGCGCCGACGCCAAAGGCGGCCACCAGGCTAACGATGACCCCGGCCGGTACGCCGACGATCGCCTCCCATGCGCCGAAACGCGAATAGGCAAAGGAGCCCCCGGCCAGCGCGCCAATGATTATGGCAATACATCCAACGAATTCGATGAGAGTCATTGTCGTCGCGTCTAGCGCCGTCAAGCTGTGTCCATCGTTGGCCGCTACGCATCGTTGTCATTCGATTCGTAGAGAGCTCAAGTAATCATAGCTGAGGCGTACACTCTGGATCGGATCCTCCAGGCCATCCTCCTGCTCGACGAAGAAATGACCTCCTCCGAGCCGCAGCACTTCTGGCCAGATCCGCTGGGAATCGATAACGCCTCGGCCGACCTCGGTGGAGCGTGGCTCCGGTTGGCTCCGGTCCATGTCTTTTACATGAAACATTGTGAAACGGCCGGGATAAGCACGGAGGAACTCTATCGGCTCCTTGCCGGCTCTGATCATCCAAAACAAATCCATCTCGAGGTCGACGACAGCAGAGTCCAGTTCCTCGACCAAGACGTCGAACGGCGCCCGACCCTCGAGCGGAACAAACTCGACATCGTGAAAGTGATAGAAGACTTTCACGCCAACTTTCGACGAGACTTCTCCAGCGCGATTCAGCATGTCAGCAAGGCGCCTGTAGTCGTCGAGCGAGCGCGCCCATTCTTCGAGGGGATAAGCCCCTACGCAGCCTACATATTCGAGCCCGATCGTAGCGGCCTCCTCTAGTGATTTCGGCCACTCTTCCTGGATCTGCTTTGGGAGGAGCACCTGTGAGACCGCGCGTAGTTGATTCTCTTCCAGCGTGCGACGGACGTGCTCCGGAGCGCGACCGTGCCAATTGAAGGCTCCTTCCACCTCCTGATAGCCGATGGCTGCGATTTGCGCCAGTGTTTCCTCGAAATTCTGAGCGAGGGGCTCCCGAACCGTGTAAAGCGCAAGCCCGATTCTTTCGAGCCCGCCGCCGGTTTGACCGCGAGAGGCTTCAGTGACGAGCGGCGTCGAATTCCTCGCCGACGAGGTCAACAGTAATGCGGTGAGCTGCGTGATGGCTTGGCGTCGGTCCATATGCGCCGTCCTTTCAAAAGGGAACTACTTGTTCGCGACGAGCTCCACCAAGAAAAAGCGACGTCCTCGGCCTTCTCGAAGCTGTGAATTGTCGCAATATCGGGATGGTTCAGCGAAGCTAGAAGCTTCGCCTCGCGCTCGAACCGCTCCAGGCGTTGTTGGTCCTGCGAGAATGCTTCCGGGAGAACTTTGATGGCCACGTCACGGCCGTTTTTTTAAGCATTGCGCAACGACCGTGCCGAGCGGCCCGCCGAGCTGCGGGTCCTCTTTCAGAGGGCGGCGAGCGTTTCCGCCGTCGTCTCACGTCCGAAGGCGCGTTTTCCCGTCGCCATCTCGTAAACGATCACGCCGAGCGAGAAATGGTCTGCGCGAAAGTCTACGGCAAGCCCCTTGGCTTGCTCGGGCGCCATCTAGATGACCGTTCCGAGGATGGTCCCCGACGTCGTGCCATCTCGGGTCACGGTTCCTGCTTCGGAGTCTTCGGCGCCGTGGGCGAACAGCTTCGCCAACCCGAAGTCCAGAATTTTGATGTATCCGTCCTTGCTGACGATCATGTTTGCGGGCTTTAGATCCCGGTAACGATCTTGGCCTGGTGTGCCTTGGTCAGGCCTTCGGCCATTTGCGTTGCGTAGCGGACGAGCTTGTCGGTGGGGAGGGGACCGGCCGAGAGTATCGTGCTGAGCGTCTCGCCTTCGATATATTGCATCACGATGTAGGGCGTGCCCCCGTGCTCACCGATCTCGTGGATCGTGACGATGTTGGGGTGATTCAGCGCGGATGCGGCGCGGGCTTCCTGCTCGAAGCGGCGCAGGCGTCCGGCGTCTGCGGCCATCTCTGGAGGGAGGCTCTTGACGGCGACTTGCCGGTCGAGTTTTCGATCTCGAGCGAGATAGACCTCACCCATGGCGCCCGCACCGATGGGTTCGGCGATCTCGTATTGGCGCAGCTCGGTTCCGGATGCGAGGGGCATCTTAGTTATCCGTCGGTTTGTGGCCGGGTGAGAGGGACATCGCGTCGAGGACTTAGGACGATGGGGGACGGTTGGCAAGATGGTCCGGGGTTTGGCCTCTCGACAAACACTGTGAAGTATTCGCTGAGGTACAAGCCAGCGCCTTCGGCGTTGACATGTGCATAACATGTAAGCATGCTACCTACATGTCAAAGATGATCCAAATTCGAAACGTTCCCACTGCCCTCCATAGGAAGCTGAAGTCGCGCGCTGCGCTGGCGGGAATGACTCTCTCCGACTATTTGCTCAAGGAAATCGGGGAGGTTGCGGAGCGCCCAACGATGGAAGAGCTCCGGGAGCGTCTCCGGAAACGCAGCCCTGTCAACCTCTCGATCTCGGTTGCCGAAGCCGTCCGCGAAGAGCGAGAACGCCGATGATCGTTGTCGATGCGTCCGTGGTTCTCGAGGTCGTCTTGCGTACGCCAGCGGCCTCCCGAGTGGAGGCTCGGCTCGCCGAGGCAGCACAGACTCTTCACGCGCCGCACCTCATCGATCTGGAGGTCGCTCAAGTGGTTCGTCGATTCTGTGCTACACGGGAATTGAGCGAGGAGCGCGGCGAGGAGGCGCTCAATGATTTCTCAGCTTTGAAGATAACGCGTTATCCGCATGGTGTCTTGCTGCCGCGCATTTGGGAGCTGCGCCATAACGTCACGGCGTACGATGGCGCCTATATCGCACTTGCCGAAGCCCTGTCGGCTCCACTATTAACACGCGACGAACCTTTGTCGAAGGCTCCCGGCCACGAAGCGTTAATCGAGCTGGTAGAGTAATTTCATTCGGACGAGATTGGAATCCGTTGTGGCGTGGGCCCCGGTGTGAACGGCAGCACCGCGATGGAAGCTTCCGCGGAAACGTTGCTCGCGAGCCCCCGCAAAGCTTCAAGCAAGCTCTCCGTCCTGTCCCAACGCTCGCTTGGATCCTTTTTCAAGCATCGCGCAACGACCGCGCCGAGCGGTCCGCCGAGCTGCGGTTCCTCCTTCAGGAGGGCGGCGAGCGTCTCCGCTGTCGTC
>SMVB01388301.1_pt1 | contig 14090 bp, 12 predicted proteins | sample 2456461 | NCBI WGS metagenome assembly SMVB01 (sample SAMN11095934, study PRJNA526329) | marine sediment metagenome | biome: Marine sediment; feature: Surficial sediment; material: Deep marine sediment; isolation source: Hadal surficial sediment | place: Pacific Ocean | collected 2014-05 | depth... | reverse complement strand
CCCGTGAAGTCGCCGGCTTCGTGTTGCCATTGGGCGCGACGCTCAACATGAACGGGACGGCGTTCTTCGAGGCCATCACGGTGGTGTTCCTCGCGCAGGCGTTCGGCGTTCCGCTGAGCCTGGCCACGCAGGCCCTCCTCGTCGTGCTTACGGTGTTGACGGCGGTCAGCGCCGCGGGCATCCCGAGCGGAGCGATTCCCCTCATCGTCGTCATGCTCGTGACGGTCGGAGTGCCCGGAGAGGCGATCGCATTGATTTTTGCAGTGGAGCCGATTCTGGGAATGGCGCGGACGTCCACCAACGTGACCGGCGACCTTACGGCAGCACTTGTGGTTGCCCGCAGTGAGGGCCTGCCCTTGGCCCCGGCAGCACAGCGTGGTGCGGCTTGACCTACTGCCGACGGGAACCTTTCCCGCCCGAGGGCGTTATCTGAACACACAGGGAGGCCCGACGGCCCTCCGGGAAACGGATCTGATGACGTCATTGATGCAATCCACAGTCGTAGGTCAGCGGTTTTGCGAGTGTACCTGTTGCGAGCGCAGCGCGGGGAGGCATCTGTGTAGAATCTGACGTTACCATCCTACTGATTCGAAACACCCAATGTATCCCGCGACGGCCATCCGAAGCGGGGTTTTGCTTTGGAGCTATGGCGGGCATCGCCCATCGCGACCTGTTATGCACGCGTCCGCTTGTTAACCCCTCCAAATGCATGCATGATAGGGTGCCTCTGGAATGACATCTACGCCGGAGCACCACAGCTCATGTCACCAAGGTGGAACCGAGCACCGACCAGAAAAAGAGGAAAACACCATGACCATGAAATCACTCGGCAACTCGGGCTTAGAGATTACTTCGATCGGGATAGGCACCTGGGCTATCGGAGGCGACTGGGCCTTTGGCTGGGGACCACAAGACGATGCTGACTCCATCGCCGCCATTCGCCATGGAGTGGAATCCGGCATCAACTGGATCGACACGGCGCCCGCTTACGGACTGGGCCGCTCGGAAAAAGTCGTCGCCCAGGCACTGAAGGATTTCGGTGAGGCTCAACGCCCTCTCGTGTTCACGAAGTGCGGACTGGTTTGGGACGCAGAAGACAATATCGGTCACTGTCTCAAAGCGGATTCGGTCCGCGGCGAGGTGGAAGCGAGCCTTCTACGATTGGAGACCGACGTCCTGGATCTCTGCCAGATTCACTGGCCGTCGTTCCCGCCCGGAGAGCCTGCGCCCGACGTCGAGGAGGCCTGGACCGTGCTGGCCGAATTGGTGGAACAGGGAAAGATCAAACACATCGGCGTATCCAACTTCGACGTGTCGCAGCTGCAACGGGCCCAAGCGATCGCACCCATCACATCGCTCCAGCCGCCGTATTCGATGCTCATGCGAGACATCGAGGACGAGATCCTCCCCTTCTGTGAAGAGCACAACATCGGCGTGATCGTGTACTCGCCCATGCACAACGGCCTGCTCACCGGCACCATGACTCGCGAACGCGTCGAGACACTACCCGACGCCGACTGGCGCAAGAACCTCAATCCCGCGTTCCAAGAACCGCATCTCACCCGTAACCTCGAAGTGGTCGAGTTGTTGCGAGACATTGGCGGCCGTCATGGGCGATCGCCGGGTGAAGTGGCCATTGCGTGGACGCTTCGCCGGCCGGCGGTCACCGGCGCGATCGTCGGTGTACGCCGCGCCGAGCAGGTGGATGGATTCATTGGTGCAGTGAACTTTCGGCTGAACGAAGACGAAATCTCCGAGATCGACGCCAAGCTGCCCGACTCCCTCGCTTTAGTGGATCTTTCATGACCAACCACAGAGCACGCGTAGATCGCCGAGGTCCCTAGGACTTAATTCACCCAGAGCCTCTCTGCGCACGGATGCGGACGAGGATGAAAGCTTCGGAGTCCGGGACGCAAAGGAGAGCCATGAATCACCAATCACGACTTCGCTTTCTTGGATATTTCTCCGGCATCGGTTTGTCGTCCACACTCATGCCGGGCGCGCTGTGGGCAAAGGTCCACAAGACCCAGAACCAGACAATCACGCTCAAGGCGTTGAGAAGCTCAGCAACGACGCTCTTGGCGATGACCGCGCTCGCGCTCACGTTCGCTCCTCTCTCGGCCGATCAAAGCGACGCTTCACGTCAGACACTTCGCGGTCGCGAGAACCCCACAGATGTAACGACTCGGTTGCGCTCCTGGGAGCAGCACCAGCGAATGGAACGCGAATCCCCCTTCGCCGATCTCGAATGGCGGGCAGTCGGACCGCAAAAGCAGGGGGGCCGGATCGAAAGCATAGCCGTACCTGCCGGGGAGACCTCCACGTTCTATGTCGGAGTGGGATCGGGGAACCTCTGGAAGACGGTAAACAACGGCACGACGTGGACGCCGATCTTCGAGAAGCAATCGGCGTTCGCGATCGGCGACGTGGCTGTGGCGGATTCGGACCCGAACGTCGTCTGGGTCGCCACTGGTGAAGTGCTCATGGCCCGCAGCTCCTATGCGGGAACCGGTGTGTTCAAGTCCGTTGACGCCGGTGAAACGTGGCAGCACATGGGGCTCGCGGACACGCACCACATCGGGCAGGTACTGATCCACCCGAGCGACCCCGATATCGTGTACGTTGCGGCGATCGGTCACCTCTACACGTTCAACGAAGAAAGAGGCCTCTTCAAAACCGTCGACGGTGGAGACAGCTGGGAAAAAATCCTTTACATAAACAATCGTGTCGGCGTTGTGGATCTCGTCATGGATCCCTCCGATCCCAACACTCTCTACGCCACGGCGTGGGAACGGACGAGAAAGGCCTGGGGACATACTGCGAGCGGAGAGGGGAGCGGCATCTATAAGACGACCGACGGGGGCAACTCATGGGAGAAGCTTACCAACGGTTTCCCCACAGGTCCGGGGGTGGGTCGTATCGCCGTAGATGTTGCGCCATCCAACCCAAACGTCGTCTACGCACTTCTCGACAACCACGTCCCCGATCCGGACAGCACCGGGGATGAGCGAGGACCGAGACGAATCGGCGGCGAGGTCTATCGTTCCGACGACCGCGGGGCCACGTGGAGAAAGGTGAATGAGGAGCGCATCCCTGCCGGCTACGATTTCTGCATCATCAAGATCTCGCCGGACAACGAGGACGTGGTATACCTACCCGGTCAACGATTCTTGGCGTCAGAAGACGGCGGCAAAACGTACCGGCGGATCGAGGGCACGCTGGTACATCTCCTACCACACGGCTCCCGCGTACTTCACCTCGACCAGCACGAGCTTTGGATCAATCCGCAAGACCCCGATCACATGTTACTCGGTAACGACGGAGGCATCCACGTCTCCTACGACCGAGGGGAGTCGTGGCTCCACCTCAATAACCTACCGATCGGCGAGTTCTACGCGGTCTCGGTCGACATGGAGACGCCGTACAATATTTACGGCGGCACACAAGACGGCGCGGCGCTTTGGGGCCCGAGCACCCACGTCGTCGAGTGGGACGTTGACGATCCTTGGAAGCATATCTATCTCGACCGGTGGGGGGGTGGGGATTCCTACTTCACCTACCGTGATCCAACCGATCCCGACGTGATCTATTACGAGCATCAGTTCGGGGACCTGCGACGGAAGGAAATGGCTGCGGACACGGCAGCCCGAATCCGGCCGCGGGTGGAGGAAGGCCAACCCGCGCTCCGCACCAATTGGATGACGCCGTTCTTCATTTCGCACTATGATCCTCGGACCCTCTATTACGGTGCGAACATCCTCTTCAAGTCGTTGGACCGCGGGGATACGTGGACGGCAATCAGTCCGGACCTCACCAGCCGGCCCTCGACCCAGAGCAACGTGCCGTTTGGAACGCTCACGAGCCTATCCGAATCACCTTTGGAGCAAGGCTTACTCTACGTGGGAGCGGACGACGGTTACATCCATGTGACGCGGGACGACGGGACAACCTGGGCCAGAATCGATAGTGGCTTGCCGGAGAAGTGGGTGAGCCGCGTGACGGCGTCACGGCACGAGTTAAGTACTGTGTATGTCTCCTTCACGGGATACCGCGACGACGACTTCGAAAAATACGTATATCGCTCGACTGACTTCGGCCAATCCTGGGCGTCGATCTCAGCCAATCTGCCATCCGAACCGATCAACGTCATCGCCGAAGATCCCACCGATGCCAGCATTCTCTACGTGGGCACCGACGTCGGCGTGTACACGAGCATCGACGGCGGTGCCACCTGGCACTCGCTATGTGCCGATCTGCCCACGGCAGCCGTTTACGATTTGGTAGTTCATCCGCGGGATCCAGAACTCGTCATAGCCACACACGGTCGCAGCATCTTCGTAACCAACATCACGATGATTCGCGAGGCTGCGAACGAATTGAGGTGAACGCTAATCTCTGGAAGCATAGAACATGATTTTCACGGAGCCGGCACCGATCGAGCCGGTGGGTTGGTCGCCGAAGATAGGTCGCAGCTCACAACGATCGCTAGAACTCGGCGTTGGGACATTGCATCTCTCTTGCCGAATGTGCGGTGGTTAAGACTCCGACGTTGCCGAGTCGGGTGCATCCCGTCAAAGGCTACCGACGCATACATTCTCCTTGCGGCTCCAGGATGGCGAGTCGGTGCAAGTTCTTGCCGAACCGAATCGCCAGCACCACCAACATGGTCGCGCCAAGCGCGGACACCGCCGCGTTCGTCACCCAGGCGCCCCACACGGTTTGCTGAATCCCCCATGCCGACGCTCCTATCAGTGCGGCGTTGGCGATGACCAGCAAGATCCGTCCCTCGGTGGGACCGATCTTGCCGTACGCCATCTTGAACACACCGAAGACCGTCGACTCGAGGTACACGTTGACCGATAGCATCAGGTAAACGACGACGAGCACAAGGGCAAGTTCGATCTCCACGAACGGAGAAAGTCCGATTCCGACGCCGACCACGGCAGTATTGAAGGCATCGATGATGTGGTCGAGGTAATACCCATACCGGGGTCGCTCCATGACACGTAGGCGAGCCAGCGTGCCGTCGAGACTGTCACCAAACCAATTCACGACGAGCATGAGACTCGCCGCCCACAACCAACGAACGTCGATCGCCGAGAGCGCGTACGCCACTCCGGCACCAACCGCACCCACGACGCCAACTCCTGACAGGTGGTTCGGACGTACCCGATCGGGCAACGCGCCCGCCATAGCTCGGAGCAGCCGCAGCTCGGCGTTCGCCAACAGAAAGGTCATTTCTCGCTTGGCCGTTTCCATATCCATGTTCCTAGTAAGGGAAGAAGCATGACGAGGACGAGGGCGACAAACACCCAATTCGGCAAGCTCATCACGAGCCCCAACCACGCCAGCAGGACGTAGCGGGGAAACCGACCGGCGGCCACAGCCGCCAAATACCGGCCGAGAGGATAGCGCTCCGCAAAGGCAACGGCCTTGAACGGAAAGGCCGGCAAGGGGGTCAAGCCCGACAACGCGATGACCGCGAACGGCGCGCGGGAAAACAGCCCGCGGATCTTGCCCATCATGCCGCTGGTCAACACTGGCTGCATCGCCAGCCGCCCCACCAGAGGCACGAACACTCGGTGGTCCACCGCCGAGGCGGCCACCGTCCCTGCGGTCGCCACGAGGGCGGTGGGCCAGACGCCCCAATGCGCGCCATACCAGATCACTACAGGCTCGTGGGGGACTACAGCCATGGCCAGATTGGACACGAACGCATACGCGAACAGCACCAGCGCCATGATCAAAGGCCCCTTGCCAGGACCGACACGTTCACCTTCGTCATATCTCCAATACAGCGTATACGCTATAAAGTTCCCCCCATATAGCAGCGTCCTGACACCAGTCAGGATGTCGCTCTTAAGTCATTGTCATAAAAGATGTTACCCTAGAAGGATTGCGTCCGGTCCCACTCAGGAGCGACGGGTCCAAGGCCCGCGGCTCAATCTGAAACAAGCCAATCGGCACCGCGTATGGGTCTTCATGAATCAGGAACAACGATACCAGGCCTTGGCCCTTCTGGCTCTCACGGTGGTCGTCGCCATGTGGTCGGTGTTTTGAGCTTTCTCGGCGATCGCTACAAAGCCCAGTTCCCGGGCCCCCTGGCGGCCTACAACCGACTCCAGACCGCCCTGATGCGGCACTTCTTCAATCGGGGCGGAACGGTGGAACGGTGGATGACCGACCTCGCACCGGCTTTCCGACGCCGCTACGGATGGCTCTGCGAGCAGCCGGTGCCGGTCCGGGTGGAAACGGGCGAGCACCGCCTGCCCTACCGCCACTAAGCAACTCCGCAGATCCCGTTGCGCACGGATTGCCATGGCTCAGCTTGTCTGTTGCTGATGGCGAGTTCATACGACCGCCTTGGGCCGGCCGGCTGCTGGGTGGCAGGGCCCGCCTTCACCGCGTGGGGTGCAATTGCAATGCACGTGACCAAACAATTGCTCAGGAGCACAAGATTGTCTGCGAGGAGTTGGGATTGTAGTTCCCTATTTCATATTTTGCTCAAACAGCTACCCGCATCCAAGATGAATCGGGACACGTGCACCGGCGGGAAAGTGGCGCGGACGTATCGCACGGACGAGCTGGCCAAGCTGCGGGCGGGACAGGGGACGGATCCGACACTCGCGGACCCGAGGCGTAAGCCAGGGGACACACCGAACGGACGGAGATGACGTAGCCCGGTTGCTTGATTTACGTGTGTCTCGTGGCTCCATTTAGGCTGTGGCGAGACACCGCTGCAACCGCGCCAGCCGAACCACCGTTGAATTAGAAGACGTCGCGACCGAAATGATCGACCAGACACCGGGCAACCCGAGCGCAGCAGAACTTGCCAATTGGGTGAGTGACGCGGGACGGCGTACACTGGATCTCGTCGCCGACCTGAGCGATGCACAGCTCATGGGCGCAAAACTCGACGTCGTCAACCCGCTGCTGTGGGAGGTCGGGCACATCGCATGGTTTCATGAAAAATGGGTGCTGCGTCATGTGCTCGGTAGACCATCGATTCGAAGCGACAGTGACGCGCTATGGGATTCTATGGCCATCGCGCACGATACAAGGTGGGACTTGCCACTCCCGACTCGGCAGGAAACGATCGACTACCTGGGCCGTGTGAACGATGCCATACTCGAGGCCCTGGTTACGCGAGAGCCGACGGCCGACCTGCTGTACCACACGAGATACGTAGTTCACCACGAAGACATGCACGCAGAGGCGTTCACCTATACGCGCCAGACCCATGGCTATGTAGCACCGTCTCTCACCGGCATGACTTCGGACGGGTTTCCCCAAGCTGGACCGTGCGTCGGCGACGCACAGTTTACTGGTGGCGAGTTCCTACTCGGGGCCAAGAACGACGGACGATTCGCATTCGACAACGAGAAGTGGGAGCATGAAGTTCGACTAGAACCGTTCGACATCGCCAAGGCGCCGGTAGCGCAAGGTGAGTTTGCGGCTTTTGTCGACGACGGTGGGTATTCCCGACAGGATCTATGGACTGCGGACGGCTGGGCGTGGCGAGAAAGTGAAGCAGTGGAACATCCGGTATATTGGCGAAGCCAGGCACCCGGATCTTGGGAACGCAGGGTCTTCGACCGGTGGGTAGGGCTCGAGCAGCACAAGCCTGTGATTCACGTCAACTGGCATGAAGCCATAGCCTACTGTAGGTGGGCTAACCGCCGCTTGCCTACTGAGGCTGAGTGGGAGGCGGCTGCGACGCTGACGCCCAATGGAGCGACTGAGAAACGCCGATTTCCATGGGGAGAGGTCTCACCGGACGCGTCGCGTGCGAACCTAGACTCTGTGTTCTTGGGCTGTGTAGATGTCGGGGCTTGCAGTGCCGGCGACAGCGAGATGGGGTGCCGTCAGATGGTGGGCAACGTTTGGGAGTGGACCAGCTCCGATTTCGGGCCGTATCCTGGATTCTCACCCGACCCCTATGAGGAATACTCGGAACCGTGGTTTCACACTCGAAAGGTTCTGCGGGGTGGCTGCTGGGCTACCCGCGGTCGCATGCTGAGCAGCACATACAGAAATTTCTACGAGCCGCATCGACGTGATGTGTTGACCGGGTTCCGCACCTGCGCTCTCCAAGATTGAAGATCCGCATCGTCACACCGGCCGGCCGCGGCGCACGGAGTGGAAACCGGGTGACCGCAACTAGGTGGGCCACTCTGCTGCGGGAGATCGGTCACGAGGTCTCTGTCGGAACGCAATTGGGCGTGACTCGGTGCGATCTGCTGGTCGCCGTCCATGCCCGCAAGAGCCACGCCGCTGTTGAGGCCTTCCGCTCGCGCCATCCCGGGGGGCCAATTGTCCTACTTCTGGCCGGTACGGACCTGTATGGGGATGGACCCGAGCACCGTCGCGTAGCGGAATCCATGAGATGGGCAACTCGCTTGGTAGTGCTGCAGCCCCTTGCTCGCCAGACCGTGCCGCGCGCTCTCCATCGCAAAGTTAGAGTGATCCGGCAATCGGCCGTGCGACCGGCGGGCCCCATCCACAAGAGATCAGGTGTCTTTGAGGTGTGTGTCGTTGCTCATCTCCGCGCGGTGAAGGATCCTCTACGAACCGCATACGCCGCTCGCCGGTTGCCTAGGTCATCGCGGATACAAGTGGTTCACGTCGGTGGGGCGCTGAGCGCGGACATGGAGCGTCGCGCGCGTCGCGAGTTGGAGCAGAATTCACGATACCGATGGATGGGTAGTCAACCAAAGAAGACGGCGTTGCGGATACTGGCCCGTTCACGTGTGCTTGCGGTTACGTCGCGTACCGAAGGTGGAGCAACCGTTATCTCGGAGGCCGTCGCGTGTGGTGTCCCGGTCGTTGCCAGCCGCATCGATGGTTCTGTGGGACTACTTGGGCGGGACTATCCCGCATATTTCCCCGTGGGCGACACCGCTTCCTTGGCTGGACTACTCGAGCGCGTCGAGCAGGACGGTCATTTTCTCGCCGACCTAAGACGGAGATGCCGCGAGTTACAACCTGCGTTTCGTCCTTCCGCGGAGCGAGCTGCTTGGCGTCAACTCCTCGCCGAACTGTAACCTGGTTAGATACTGCACCCGGAGTTTGGTCATCGGGCCGACGCTCCATCGACGGGGCGATTGGCGTCTAACTGCCGGTGCAGCAGCATTCTCTACTCCCCTCTCCCCTCTCCCCTCTCCCCTCTCACCTCCCATACCGCTCCAACCACTCCAAATCATCCTCGTCCGTCATCACCGCGTACAGCACGCCGTCGCCAAACCTCCGGATGGAGTACTCCCAGCTCACCAAATGGCGATTGAAGCATGAAACCACGAAGTGGTCGTACTACCTCAATCTTTTTTAGATGTCGCTTCGTCTCCCTTCCTGGGCATCAACCACTCCGCCACATGATCCGCGGAATCCATGAGGGAAAGCACGATACTCCGCACGATGTTTGTTGGGTCGAGGCATTCGAGTGCTACGCTGGATTCCCTTGTTGAGCGGTCGCGGTCTTCGTCGGTGGTGTTCGACATGATCACTTGTTCCCCGATTTAATCTTCGAGCTGCGGCTTCATCGCGGTGTCGAAACGCGATGGGCATATACTGTGACTGAACTCCGCCTCGGAATGCTGCCCGACGTAACTCTCGACCGGATGCCAATAGTCTTGGTCGTCGCGAATCTTCTTCAAAGTAACTATATATCGGAAGTAGACGTTGTGAACTCGCGGATCGGAGATCTGTCTGTAAACCGAAGTTAGGGACGACCGTCGCTTCGGCCACAGTAAGCTGGCCGAGCCGCGGGTTTACCCGTGGTCATCTCCTAGGCGTCGGTGTTCTTACGACGGCTAGGGCCGCCGCTCGGCGATCTCAAGGGGGAACTCATGTCGAACGCCTTTCACGCCGCCATCCACCTCACCACCCTGGTTCTGCTGGCGCACTCGGCGCCCCTCGGTGCGCAAGACAGCACTGTGACGTTATTCGGCACGCTGATCGACTCGGCTTCGGCTGCACCTATCCCCGGTGCCACCGTGTACGTGGACCGGTGGATCATCGGGGGTTGGACCAACGAGCTAGGCGAGTTCCGGCTGGCGAACTTCCGGTTGGGGCCCCACACGCTCACGCTGCGAAAGTCCGGCTTTCTGCCCCGGAGCTTTCGCCTCACCGTCGCGGGTGACCTCGTCGGCGATTTGAGCCTGGGGGACATCACGCTTCAGGCCACCGTCCTTCCGCCCGTGTCCTTCAGCGCAGTGGTTGTGGATTCGTCGACCGGGGAGCCGGTGGCGTCAGCGCTGGTGGGCATCAACGGGACGATCGTGGCCACCAGCGACGAGCGGGGAAGGTTCAGCATCGACAGCGTGGATCAGGGACAGATCCTGCTGGACATCCGTCGCATCGGGTACACGCCGATCACGGCCGAGGTGCAGGTGAGAGACGGTCCGAGCAGTGATCTTAGGTTCGCCCTGCCGGCTGCCCCGTTCCAGCTCGACGCCATCGTAGTGGAGGGTAGGCGCGCGACCTACTACGGGTTCGGACGCATGCGTGCCTTTGCCGAGCGCCGCCGCAGGGGTGTCGGCAAGACCTTTACCCGCTCCGAAATTGATGCCGTGCACCCATTTCAGTTGAGCGACCTGATGCGGCGGGTATTGGGTGCCCGCGTGACGCCTTCACGATTTGGGCAGAATCGTGTCTCGTTCAGGAACCCGAATTCGGGATTCGGAGGGGGTCGTTGTTCGCCGGACATCTACGTCGACGGAATGCTGCTCCGCGACTGGGCGCTGGACGACGTCATGCCCATCGAGAATGTGGGAGCAGTCGAGGTGTACAATTCCTCGGCGTCTATCCCCGCAGAGTTCCTGTCGCTGGACGCGTGCGCCGTGATCGTCATCTGGACACGTTGACTTACGAAGCTGGATTCGTGTCTCGCTACTCCGCCGCAGATCGTTCACGTAGCGGGGATACTCCCGCTTCGCTTCCAGGACGTTCGCCAGGTCGATCTCGGCTGTGCCCGAGACGTCTCCATCATCGATCGTGGACAACTCGTGTCAAGATGACTATTCGTGCGTTGGTACGACCCGTGGTCGTGCTGGATCATCCGTGGCAGCAATTCCTTATTCTGGAATCTGAAATCATGTCAGTCATCCATTCCCATGCGAGGGTCGCCCTATTCTTGCCGCTCCTAGCACTCGGCTGCTCACGATCGGGGGCGGAGCGCGAGCAAGCCCCGATCACACATCGGACCGACGGCTCCATCGAGCTGTTCGACGGCCGAATCGTACCGGCGCTCCCCAAGCTCGCGGGCGTCCGAGAGCAGTTCGAGCTGCGATTGACATGGCTGGCCGCGAAACACGAAGCCCTGCTTCCGATGATGCGGAGGCACAGCATCGCCATGTGGATCGTCACCAGCGAGGAGTTCCACCCAGATCCGGTCACGCAATATGTCGCTCCGGATCTCGAGTACACCGCGCGCCTGACATTCCACGTTTTTGTGGATGCGGGCGCCGAAGGGCTCAAGCGGTATTCCAACTACTCGCGCCCCACTGCCGACTACGCGCGTTTCTTCGAGCCGCTGCCCGTGCCGCGGTCGACTCGGGGACGCCAAGATGCAGCGCAAGGCCTCCGTTTGCTGTTCGAGCGGTATGACCCGGAAACGATCGGCCTGAACATGGGTGGCGTACGAGGCCAGGGCCGCGGACTAACTCGAGACGCCTATGCGTTTCTGGTTGACGCACTGGGTCCCAATGTCCAGGAACGTTTCGTGTCGGCGGCGGCACTGATCGAGGATTACTTCGACACCCGATTGCCGGACGAGCTGGAGCATTACCGTGCGTTGGTCTTGGTCACAGACATCTTTGCTCAGCGGGCCCTCTCCAACGAGGTGATCACTCCGGGGGTAACGCGCGCAGGAGACGTCAAGTGGTGGTTCAACCAGCAGATTGCTTCGCTGGGCGTCGGCGCCGAGCCGTGGTTCGAGATTCATACGGCAGTGCAGCGCTTCGATCCGACGAGCGGTCGAGTGATCCCCTACGTACACCCCGCCCCCGACAGCCTCGTGTACCAGCGGGGCGACATCATCCATCTGGACTGCGGGCTCAACTACCTGGGCTTCGCCAGCGACTGGCAAAAGGTGGCCTATGTTCTACGCGAAGGAGAGACGGACGTATCCGAAGGGATGAAGGTCGCGCTCCGAAACGCGAATTTGATGCACGAGGCTTTCGCGTCCGCCCCCCGGCCGGGGATGACGGGGCGCGAAGCCACCTTGGCCATAATGCGCCAGCTCGAGAGCGTGGATTTTCTCCCCAGCCTGTACTCCCACCCCCTGGGTTACCACGGTCACGCTCTGGGCGCCGGCATCAATGCGCGGAACATGGTACTCGCCGGCTACGAGCGCGACACCCGGCTCCGTCTTGGCGCCTACCGATCGGTTGAGTTCAGCGCCAAGACCGCGCTCGAGGAATGGAACGGCGATTCGCTGCTGGTTCCCATGGAGGACGACGCCTTCTTGACGGAGCGGGGTTACCAGTACTTCCGGCCCTATCAGACGGAGTGGTACCTGATTCGGTAATGATTAGAGGAATTACTGCTGCGTGGAGTACTATTGCTTTCCCCCACGAGCCGAGGCGACCTTATGGGTATGGCTGCCCCCACCTATTACACGGCCGACATGGTCCGGGCCATGCCCGACGACGGGAACAGGCGTTTTCCATAAGCCTTGAAGTGCTCTTTCGTCCGATCTAACGAACTCCGGCCGATTCAAGAGCAAACCCTTGCAACTGCCTGCCCGAAAGCCTAAAAAGAAGGGTCAGGCGGTCAACCTATAGGAGTCTCACGATGCGCAAGCACCATCTCACAGTGAATCTCGTTGCCGCCGTCGCGCTGGTCGTGGCAGCGGCGGATGCCACGGGCCAGACGACGAACCCACGATTCGGAGTGTGGAAAATGCAGTCGGACGCGCCCCCACCCTCTGTCAACATCATGACCTACGAGCCCTATGGAGACGGCGGCATGCGCATCACCGTGGAGTCCACCAACGCGCAAGGCCGGGAATCCAAGTGGGGCTACGTCACGATGTTCGACGGGGTCTTCCGTCCGGTCACCGGCCGAGAAGGATCCGAGACGGCCGTCGAGATCGTCAATGAACGCACCACGAGAATCTCGAACAAGAGAAACGGTCGGGTGTCCCAGATCATCATCAACACGCTCTCTGAAGACGGCAACACCATCTACAACGAGTATGTGCGCTTGGATGAAAACGGCGACATCGTGCGCGTGACTCATGCCGTCTATGAGCGAATTGGATAGTTGCTAAGGTACCCTGAGACAGGGAGCGGAGCGTCACGGGCGAGGAATTTGACGGTCACTGTGGCGGCGCGAAGCGACATCGACCGGCTGCTGGAAGATGGAGCATGACGTGTTGCGCTCGCAGGGATCTGTACTAAAGTTAAGTCGCGAGCCGCGGATCCTTTCACCCGGCGGGGCTCCGTCTATTCTGCACAATAAGGAGTTTTAGATGATCCGGACTTCGTTAGCACTCACGGTCGCTGGACTATTCCTGTCCGTGGCAACCCCCGCATCTGGTCAGTCCCAGGTCTACCGGTCGGCGTACCACGACTACCGCATAGTCACAGTGGCGGACGGGCTCGTTCACCCCTGGTCCATTGCATTTCTTCCCGGGGGCGACATGCTGATAACGGAGCGCCCCGGACGACTCCGCATCGTTCGGAACGGATCACTCCTGGCGGACGCGGTGCCCGGAGTGCCCGAGGTCTTCGCCCAAGGACAGGGCGGGCTTCTGGACGTGCTACCTCATCCGAATTTCGCTTCGAACCGCCTTCTCTATCTGAGTTTCTCCAAGCCAAACGCCGATGGTTCCGAGGCAACCACGGCGGTGGTGCGCGGTCGGTTCGAGAACGATCGCCTCACAAATGTAGAAGAGATCTTCGAGGCGGTGTCGCGAGGTCGCGGACATTACGGTTCACGACTCGCCTTTGACCGTGACGGCTTCCTTTTCATCACGGTAGGAGAACGACAGGTGCCGTCCCGCGGAGATCTGGAAGCTCACCCCGCCCAGGACATCTCCAACCATCACGGTACCGTCAACCGACTCCATGACGACGGCCGCGTTCCTG
>SMVB01280807.1_pt1 | contig 14093 bp, 15 predicted proteins | sample 2456461 | NCBI WGS metagenome assembly SMVB01 (sample SAMN11095934, study PRJNA526329) | marine sediment metagenome | biome: Marine sediment; feature: Surficial sediment; material: Deep marine sediment; isolation source: Hadal surficial sediment | place: Pacific Ocean | collected 2014-05 | depth... | reverse complement strand
TGAAACACCGATCCGACCTCAAAAAGACGTATGTTCCGCTCGCGAACCGCCCAGTTCCGTTCCGCAGAGCGTATCAGCCCCGCAATCAAGTCCGTTCGCAGATATGCTTCCTCCGTCGAAAGAGGGTTGAGAACGGCCTGCGCTTCTTTCCCCTGCGCCGGGCCGAGGGAAAGAGTTCGGGCTTCGTTGAGACCGAGGGCGGTGAGGACCCTGCGCACGCGCGCCTCGGTAACTTGCGCGATATCACTCGGAACGCTGCTGGGACGGAGCGGCCGCATTTCCGTGGGGAACGAGTCATAGCCCCGCAACCGCGCGATCTCTTCGATCAGATCTTCCTCGCGGGCAACGTCCGGCCGCCAACCGGGTACGTGCACCGCCAAGCGTCCGTTCTTCGGTCCCGCCGCAAACCCCAGGCTCGTGAGGTATCCCTCGATGTCTTTCTGGGAAATCTCGACGCCGAGCAGATGGGCCACTCGCTCGGGCCGGAGAAAGATCGCTGGTGTCTTTACCGGCTTGGGATAGAGATCGACCGGCGGGCCGGCTTCGGTTCCTCCGGCCACCGCGATGATCAACCGGACGGCACGTTGGATGGCGTCGGCCATCCCCTGCAGATCGGTGCCGCGTTCGAAGCGGTACGACGCTTCGGTGCTCATCTTCATTGCCTTGCGGGTCGCCCTGATCCGCTTGGCGTCGAAATACGCGCACTCGAGCACCACGTCCGTGGTCTGTTGTGAAACTTCCGAGTCCCGGCCTCCCATCACCCCGCCGATTGCGACGGGGTGTTCGGCATCGCAGATGGCCGTCACAGTGGCATCCACTGTGCGCTCTTCCCCGTCGAGCAGAGTGAGCGTTTCGCTCTCTCCGCCTCTACGGATGATGATCTTCGACCCGCGGAGCTTGGCGCGATCGAAGGCGTGCATTGGCTGGTTGACCTCGAACAACATGTAATTGGTCGCATCGACGACGTTATTGATGGGACGTTGGCCGATGCTGCGAAGGCGTGCCTGTAACCAGTCGGGGCTAGGGCCCACTGTGACGCCCTCGATCACCGCCGCCAAGTACCGTGGGCATCCTTCCACATCCTCCAAGGTCACCTCGACGCCGCCCACCACCCCGCTCTTCTTCGTTTGGACCGGCGCATGAGAACCACCGGGATCCCCCGGAATGGGCGGAAGCTTTACTGGACGCCGCAGCACCGCACCGAGGTCTCGCGCCACGCCTTTGTGACAGAGAAGATCGGGCCGGTTCGGCGTCACCTCGACATGCAGACAAAAGTCGCCGATCGGAAGCGCGTCGAGCAGCGGAGTACCGGCGGGGACATCCGTGTCGAGTTCCAGGATTCCATCATGGTCGGTGCCCAGCTCCAGCTCACTCGCTGAACAGAGCATGCCATTCGATCGAATCCCGCGGATCTTGCGGCCCTTGATCTCGAGGCCGCCCGGAAGCACGGTTCCCATAGCGGCGTAGGGATACTTCTTACCGGCTTGCACGTTGGTAGCCCCACACACCACTTCCACGACCTCGGTGCCGTTGTTGACGTGACACAGCGTGAGCCGATCGGCGTTGGGATGTTGCTCGACCCGCTCCACCTCGACGATGATGATGCCGGCAAGGTTCTGATGTACCGGCTCAATCGCCTCGACCGGTGCGCCGAGCATCGCGAGTTTGTGAGCCACGTCGTCGGGATCGAGCTTGATATCCAGGAGTGCCGACAGCCAATTGATTGAGACGTTCACCGGCTACTCCGCAAACTGTTGTAGGAATCGCATGTCGTTTTCGAACAACATCCGGATATCGGGAATCCCATATCGCAGCATGGTGATCCTTTCGGGCCCCATACCGAACGCGTAGCCCGAGTACCGCTCAGGGTCGATGCCGCAGTTTTCCAGAACGGCAGGATGCACCATTCCGGCACCCATGATCTCGAGGAAGCCGGTGTGTTGGCAGGTTGCACACCCACCGCCTTTGCACATCTGGCACTGGACCTCAACCTCGGCGGAGGGCTCCGTAAACGGGAAGTACGACGGCCGGAACCGAACGGTCGTATCGGGGGAGAAAAACCGCTTTGCGAAGTAGTCGAGGGCCGCCTTGAACTCGACAAACGTTATGCCTTCGTCCACCGCGAGCCCCTCGATTTGTGCAAAAACCGGCGAGTGGGATGCATCAAACGCGTCTCGTCGATACACCATCCCGGGAACCACGATGCGAATCGGTGGCTTGTACCGCTCCATCGTTCGGGCTTGCACCGGCGACGTGTGGGTGCGCAACAGCACTCCGGGAGACAGGTAGAACGTATCCTGCATATCTGCCGCAGGGTGGTCCAGGGGGATGTTCAGCTTGGTGAAGTTGTACTCTTCGGTCTCGACTTCCGGACCGGTGACGCGTGAGAAACCGAGTTCGCGGAAAATCTCGCAGATCTCATCGATCACCGCTGTGACCGGATGGATGGCGCCGCGCCACACCTGCCGGCCCGGCATGCTCAGATCGGCCGCTACGCTCGACTTAGCTCCGGTATGGAGTTCCTTTTCCCGCGCCGCAATTGCCTCCTCCACTTCCCGCTTGAGCTGGTTCGCGCGCTGCCCGACGGCACGCCGCTCATCCGGAGGCAGAGTGGAGAGGGATCGTAGAATCTGAGTGAGGCGACCGTTCTTGCGGCCTAGCAGCTCGACCTTGAACTGCGTGAGACGGACGGCATCCGCCTCACGTAGCTCTGCGATGGTCCGTGCAACGGCCTCCAGTTGGTCGTTGGGGGAAGCTTCTGACATGTGTGTCCGTGGACGAGTGCCGTTCCAATCCCATTACGTTCGCGTTCGCGAAAACGAGCTGGAACGGCACGAGTACTGCAACTGGCGTCGGTTACAGACTCTTTTTTGCGACCTCTGCCAGTGCGCCGAAAGCTCCAGGGTCTCGCACAGCCAAATCGGCGAGGAGTTTCCGATTGACCTCCACACCGGCCCGTTTGAGACCCGCCATAAACCGGCTGTACGACAGTTCATGCAACCTGGCCCCGGCGTTGATACGGACAATCCACAAGCGACGAAAGTCACGTTTCTTTCGACGACGATCGCGGTAGGCATACCTCAGTCCACGCTCGACGTTCTCTTTCGCCGTTTTGTACAGCTTACTCCGGCCGCCGCGCGCTCCCTTTGCGGCGCGCATGATCTTCTTCTTGCGTTTCCGATGGGCAACACGGCCCTTGACTCTTGGCATGCTCCCCCTACAAGCCGAGCAGTTTGCGAATCCGTGGCTGGTCGGCGGGGGACATGACTGTCCCCTGACGAAGACGGCGCTTCCGCTTCGGATTTTTCTTTGTGAGAAGGTGGCTCTTGAACGCCCTACGCCTGGTAATCTTGCCGGTGCCCGTGACCTTGAAGCGCTTCGCGGCCGATCGCTTGGTTTTCATTTTAGGCATCTTTATCACCTCCGTCCGCTGTCCCACGAACGTAGTTGTCGTCTCTAAGTTATTTCGGCGGATCGCCCATCACCTTCCGTCTTTCCGTCCGACCGTCCTTCCGTCCTACTTGGGTGCCAGCACCATCGTCATGTTGCGGCCCTCGAGCTTCGGCTGTACCTCCACCTTGGCAAGGTCCTGCAATTCCTCCAGAACCCGCGCCAACACCTCTTGACCCAACTCGGGGTGCGTGACTTGCCGCCCCCGGAACATCATGGTGAGCTTCACCTTGTTGCCCTGCCCGAGAAACACCCGCGCGTGTCGCACCTTGAAATCGAAGTCGTGTATGCTGATGCCCGGCCTGAACTTGACCTCCTTCATGTGAATCACGTGCTGTTTTTTCTTCGCCGCTTTGGCTGCCTTGTCTTGCTCGTAACGGTACTTCCCGTAATCCATGATCTTGACCACGGGCGGGCGGGCCGTCGGGGCAACCTCTACGAGATCCAACCCCCGCTCAACAGCTTCTTTCAACGCTTCTTCCACCGGCATCACACCAAGCTGATCACCCCCGTCGGCAATCACCCTCACGGGGCTGATGCGAATCTGGCTGTTCACACGTGTGCGGGGTTCGCGCTGTGGTGCTTGCCTATTCTGGTATGCCAGTGAAGCTACCTCCTGGTGTCATCCCAAATCTTTCCCAAAAAAAAACGGATCCCTGTTCCAGGGAATCCGCCGCCACGCCGGGAATCCATGCGGCCCGGCTACGTCATTGGAACCCTGAACGCTCGCCTATCGGCGGCTAAAAGGGTGAAGCGCCTCGGCGCTTGCTTCGCTCATTGTGGACACGAACCTACCTCAACCCAGTGGGAGTGTCAACTCTCGAATGCTTGAAATCCAAAGGACTTACCTTCCCTGATCACCCTGCCAAGCCCGCGCTCCGGATCGTGCTCGAATACCAGGATCCACCCCTCAGCCTCGGCTTGCGTGAGAAGCCGTCTCTTGTTCTCCAACGTCACCAACGGCTCCAGGTCGTACCCCATGATCCACGGCAACCGCAGGTGCGCGGTAGTGGGCACCAAGTCCCCCAGAAAGCACGCAGTTTCTCCGGCGTCAGAGATCAAGATGGACTGGTGATGGGGGACGTGTCCCGGGGTGAGCAGCGCCTGAACTCCCGGAACGACCTCCTCGTCGCCATGCAGCAGCCGCCAGAGGCCGGCGGCCGACACAGGGGCGAAGTTCTTGGAGAGATAGCTCGCGGCGATCCGCTCGTTGCGCTGCATCCCGAATTCGAGGTCGGCCGCCTGCACTACGTACGTCGCGTTGGGAAACGCCACCCGGCCTTCAGCTTCCGGTGGGGCATCGCCGGGCAGGAAAGTGTTGCCGCCGGCATGGTCAAAATGCAGATGAGTGTTGACCACGTAGCGCACGTCGGCCGCCGCGAAGCCTATTTCCGCAAGAGCATCGTCCAGCTGGGTGGGTCCGGCCGTCCCAGCGTTCTCCACACCGTAGATGTCACGGAATTTCTCGGATTCTTTGTTGCCGATCCCCGTGTCTATAAGCAGGAGACCATCGTCGTGTTCCACGAGCAGGCAGCGGAGGGCGAGGGGAATCCTGTTCTTGTCGTCGGCCGCTATGCGGCGGCTCCAGAGCGGCTTGGGAACCACGCCGAACATCGCCCCGCCGTCGAGCCGCTGGCGGCCGGCCTCCAAGGCGTGGCAGGTGAGACCGCCCACCCGAAACGTCGTGACCAAACTCATGCCTCCTCCATGGGCACGGGAGACGCCCTCCGCTTCTTACGTTTCTTTCGCTTGGCACGGCGAGTCAGTTCCTCGAGTTCGCGAAGCGTGTCGATTCCCCTCTCAGCAGCCAGATCCAGGAGACGGGAGAGAATCCACGCGGTGGCGGTGGCATCGCCGGCCGCACGGTGTCGGTTCTCGATTTCGACGCCGAAATAACGCGCAACACTATCCAGATTGCGGGACCGGAGACCCGGAAGGAGCCGCCGGGCCAGCCTGACGGTGCAGAGCCGAGGTCCGTCTAGAGCCAGGCGGAGGGTGCGACGGATTTCATTCGACACGAACGACCAATCAAACCGCATGTTGTGGGCCACGAAGATCCGACCGGCGAGAGCGTCAACAACCTGATCGGCGATCTCCCCAAAGACGGGCTTGTCGCGCACATCGTCATAGGCGATCCGGGTGATGCCCGTAACTACCCGGGGGATTTGCCGCTCGGGATTGACCAACGTATCGAGGACCACCCCCACCGCGCCGCCGGAGAGTACCGCTACGGCGATCTCGATGACGCGGTCACCGCGTAAGGGGCTCGTCCCCGTCGTCTCGACATCGACCACGGCGAACGCGCAGTCGACTAGGCGTGGAGAGCCCACCACCTCCCGAACCAACTCCCAACGGGAGTCCACCCGGCGCCGCACTCGGGGGTCTGATCCCAGCAGGGCGGCAACCAATCGATCGGCGATGAACGGCGTGGCGGCCGGTACTCCGAGGACATCGCGGGCTAGCGAGATACTATCGGCGGGGCCGGCTCCGAGGAATTCGAGAGCCCGGTCGACGAGCGTCCCACTCTGTTGCGTGTGAATCCCTCCGATGCTCAAACCCGATCCCGCCTAAGAGGTAATGTCATGCATCGCGGGCCACCACCGCCCCGTACCAATTCGCTCCCCCGCATGGTGATGACTGCTCGCTCCCCCTCCTCGAGGTCCTCTTCACCCAGCAGGAAGGGCTCTGACTCCAATATCCGAAAGCCGGCTTTCTCGAACTCGGCCAGTGTGGCTTCATTGCGCCGGTACGCCAGTGTCACCCCCGGCCTCAGGGTCAGCACGTTGCAGCCGGAAGCCCACTGCTCCCGCTCCTGCGATTGCCGCTTCTCCCCCCCACACAGAATCGGTTCGAGAGCGAAGTCCACTGCCTCCAGTGCGGCGAAGAAGTTGGGCATCTCATGCGTGCTCGCCTGGGCCTTTCTCCGGTGCAGCACCGCAAGTCGCGCTGGGCCAATGAACTGATGCGGGGCAACCACACACAGCCCGCGATCGACCTGCGCAAAAATCATGTCGAGATGAATGGCGGTCGGCTCACCCGGCATGACGACAACGATGACGTCGGAGACGCCACAACTTTCGAACACCATATCGCACAATTGATCCAGCCCCATAGCACTCGTGCGGTCGCTCAGCCCGACAATCAACAGGTCGCTGCGCACCAGATGCACGTCACCGCCCTCGATCGTGTAATTCAACCTCCGCTCTTCCGAGCCGTCATACAGAATGCCGCTGTTCTCGAGCAGAGGATGGTGGGAGAACAAAGCCTTCACCAGCAATTCTTCGGACCACCTCGCCTCGTGCCGCATCGCCCCGATGATGACATGCCCATCGATGACGATCCCCACGTCGCGCATAAAAAAGAGATTCGGGAGCGGGGGCAGGCAGTACCCGCCTTGGTTGAGCAGCCGGGCGATGGGGCCGACGGTTTCCTCGGTACCTTCGACCAACATTTTCACCAGCTGCTCGGCCGGCCGATCTACCAGCTGCTTGGCAAGCGTGCCGGACGGAGCCGCAAACGCGGTGCGCGCCGCCAGAAGCTCTCGCACATCCTCACGACCGGCAATGTCGTGCAGAAGGTCGCGGGTCTGGTACACGGTGGCAAATCGCTCCAGCACCGCCACCATCTTGCGATGCTCCGAACGTGCCGTTTCGAGTTCGATGATGTCTTCGTAGAGAAAGTCTCTTCGGGTGCCTGGTGTTACGGCGAGGACTTCCTTCCCGGGCTCATGAACCAAAACGTCCCGGAGCTGACCGATTTCCGAGGAAATGTGAACGGGAGGCATAGGGGCAATCTAGCGGAGTCACCCTACCCCACCCAGGGAGGTGTGAGGTGGGACCCTCTCCCCTCTCCCCTCTCCCCGGGAGGTGGGAGGAGGGCGGGGCAAGACCTAGCGATTCCGCAGGCCGTAGCTCAACGCCTCCAGCTCTAGGGCCAGGCTCACGTTCTTCACTACAACGTCGTCGGGCACCCGCAATTGCACCGGCGCAAAATTTAGAAACGCCTTGACGCCTACCTGCACCAACCGATCCACCAGCCCCTGCGCTACGGAAGCCGGGGTCACGATAATCGCCATATCGATGGGCTCCTGCGAGATGTCCCCCTCGATCGACATCTGGTCACGAACGATGAGATTGCTGCGCTTCCGCCCGATCTTCTTGGGATCGGCGTCGTACAACGAGACCACGCAAAACCCGTGTTTTTCAAAGCCCCGGAAATGGACCAGGGCCGCGCCGATGTTACCGGCGCCTATCACCGCCACTCGGTAGGTTTTGCCCAAGCCGAGGATGTCTCGCAACCGGGAGGCGAGTTCCGGCACGGAGTATCCAAGGCCCCGTTTGCCGAAGGACCCGAAGAACGACAGATCTTTCCTAACCTGAGCGGAGGTGGTTCCGCCGCGGGTTGCGAGTGCTTCTGAACTGACGGTTTCCACCCCCTGCTCTTCGAATTCTTCGAGGAACCGCAGGTATAGAGAGAGGCGGCGGACTGTCGACTCGGCGATTTTACGCATGATTTGTGAAATTTTTCACAACTTAGCCGGTCCGGCGGAAGCCGTCAACGACTTGCGAGCCTGAACAAATCCACAAATTCCCCAGGTGTCAGCACTTCTGCGCGTGTCTCACGATCCAGCCCGAGTTCGTCGAGCACGCGGCCGACGTCGGCCGGCGTCTTCCCGGTCACCGTCCGTAGGGCGCGAGCCAGCTGCTTGCGGCGCTGGCCGAACAGGCCAGTGACGAAGCGGCGAAAGGGGCCTCTCTCGCCTGAAACCGTCAGCGGGTCGGCGAGGGGTTTCAGGCGCACCAGCACGGAATCCACCTTGGGCGGTGGACGGAACGATCCCGGGCGGACCGAGAGGAGGCGCTCCACCGACACCACGGACTGCACTCCCACTGAAAGGGCTCCATACGTCTTCGAACCCGGCGCGGCCTCCAGTCGCTCACCAACTTCTTTTTGCACGAGAAAGGTGATCACGCTCGGCAGCGGTTCGGCCAGCGCCTTGTCAATGAGGGGAGTGGTGATTGAATAGGGGATATTGCCGACCACCTTGTACGACGCTTCTTCCGCGGGCTGTGACAGGTGAGCGTGCCAGTCGATCTCTAGAGCGTCACCGAGAATGATGCGGCAGTTTTCGGGTGCCGTCGCTTGGAGTTTCGCCGCCAGCCATTTATCGCGCTCGATGGCAACGACGGAGCCGACGCGAGCAGCCAACCGACCCGTGAGCGTGCCCTTCCCGGGACCAATCTCGATTACTTGGTCGTCGAAACTCGGATCCAGCGCATCCACTATCCGATCGAGGATGGCGGGATCGTGCAAGAAGTGTTGACCGAGTCGCCGTCCCACTCAGGCTTTCAGCACTACGACGGTTTGATCGTCCGTCCTGGCGCTGCAGAAGGAATCCACCTCCGCAAAGATAGCGTCGACAATCTCTTCGGCGGGCTGCTTGAAAGCGGCGCGGACAACGTCGATTACACGCGCCTCGCCAAACGCCTCGCCGGAAACGTTTCTCGCTTCTGCGATCCCGTCGGAAAACAGCAGCAGCACGTCTGTGCCCCGCTGCCATGACACACGCCCCCCCGAGATCTCGTCGTTGGCTCCGAGGCCCAGTGGGGGAGCCGTGGCGTCGAGCCGCTCCGCCGGGCCGTCAACGGGCAGCCGGAACGCATGGGGGTGGCCGGCGTTGGCAAACCGGAGCAGCCCTTTCTCGCCGTCGGCCACACCATAGAAGAGTGCCACGTGCATCTCCGCCCCCGCCAGCTCCGACTTCACGGAGGCGAGCAACTTCCGGAGAGCTATCTCCGGCGACTCAGCGGTAATCGCATGGATGGCCGCGGCCGACAGGACCAGGGCCATGATGAGCGCAGCCGAAAAGCCATGGGACGACACGTCGCCCAGCATGATCCCGACCTGTGACGCGGGGAGCCGGACGAACTGGTAGAAGTCTCCGCCCACACTCTCGGCAGGCCGGAATTTAGCCCCGACGTCGACTTCGGCCTCGAGCATCGACGGTACGGGAAGCAGGCGCAGTTGGAGATCGTGCGCCAGCTCCAGTTCCCGGCGCACCCGCTGTCGTTGTTGATCCAGCACCACCAGGCGGGCGTTCTCGATTGCCGCTCCGATAAGGTGCGCCACCGCCGTGACGAGCTTTACGTGGGACTCCTCAAAGGCGTCCTCCTCCATGCGATCGGTCAGATTGATGACACCCACGGGCCGCGGCGTCCCGCTGGAATCAGGATAGACAACGGGCACCGACAGAAACGCATTGCCACGATAGGACCGATTGGCTGAGTTGTGGGTTCCGCCGTCTTTCTCCCCTGGGGCGCCTCCGCGGATCGCGCGTCCCTCCCGGAACACCCGTGCGGCGATGGACGACTGGTCTTCCACGGAGATGGGCTGAAAGTCGCTAACGTCAATACCCCAGCCCGCGACTGCGCGGAGTTCTGACCTCTCAGAATCATAGACGAGTATGGAAGAGCGTCGCGCACTCACTACCGCACTCACTTCCCGCACGATCACGTTGGCCGCCTCCTTCAACTCGATCGTACGCCCGAGGACTTCACTGATCGTGTATAGGAGGTCGATCTCTTCGTACCGGTGCGTCAGCTCTGCTGCCACCTGCATCGTCTCTCGTTCGCTGTCTAGCAGGCGCGCAAGCAGTGCTGCCAACTGGACGTCGTCTCCGGGACCGTCGAACTGGCAGTAGTAATCGGAAGCGCCGGGCAGCGCGGTCAGTTTGGCGCCGGCAGCTGCTCGCGATGGCAAAACGGGGCTGGGTGCATCACGAGGGAGAGGAACCCCCGCCACGAGTTGCAGGACATCATCGCTGGCCCGCCACAGGCGCACGTCAGCCCCTACCAGCGAACTGAGTGCGCGCAGGGCGGTGTCGAGTCGGCTCAGGCGCGGTGCAGCGTCATGCAGACGGAGGTTCCTTTTTCGTTGAAGGCAAGGCCGTCGACGAGTTCCTTGATGAGGAACAGACCGCGACCCTCGGGGCGTTCCAGGCAGTCTGGACGCCTAGGATCGGGGATGCCGTGGGGATCGAATCCGCTCCCCTGATCCTGCACGCTAACCTCGACGCCTTCACCGCGCTGACGTAGCGTCACATGTACACGTTTGCCCGGATCGAGTCTGTTCCCGTACACGATTGCATTGGCCAACGCCTCGGACAGCGCCACCCGCAGGTTGAACCGAACGGCTCTTACCGAGAGACCACACGCCAAGCAATAGCGAGCCACTATATCGACTGTCTGTTCCACGATCTCGAGTTCGCTGGGAACGGTGATGGTCATGAGCAGGCCTTCGTCCGTTCCCCGTGGATTCACCAGATCCGGACGCCGGACACACAGCCGCAGCGGCACTATCACCATCTCAGAAACTCTGGACGGCTTCGTCGGTTTTATCACAGATCTTGAACAGCGTGTCCAGCTTGGTCAGTTCAAATAGCATTCGAAGGTCTTCATTGAGACCCGCGAGGCGCAGCTCTCCGCCTCCCTCGCGTATCTTCTTCGAAACCGAAACGAGAACCCCGAGACCCGATGAATCGATGTACTCGGTTGACGAGAAATCAAGCACGAACTTTGACTCGCCATCTTCCAGGGCTTTGAGCACCTTGTCCTTGAGTTCGTTTCGGTTCGCTACTATCAACTGACCGTCCACTGACACGATGATGACACCATTCGGGACGTTACGCACAGTGAACGTCATCTGTCCTCCTGCCCAGTGAAGGATGGCTGGTGCGTTTGCAGTATTGCAACCGCCGCCACATCGACAATATCGTCCGCCGACGCTCCGCGAGAGAGATCGGCTACCGGCTTCGCAAGACCTTGAATAATGGGTCCGACGGCAACCGCTCCCGCCAGACGTTGTACCAGTTTGTACGCAATGTTCCCACTGTCAAGGTCGGGGAACACCAAAATGTTCGCCCGGCCAGCCACCGGGGAACCAGAGGCTTTCATTTCGGCCACCTCCGGTACGAGGGCCGCATCCCCTTGCAGCTCTCCGTCGCACACGATCTCGGGTGCCAACTCGCCAAACCGTTCCACCGCTTCTGCTACCTTGGCCACCTTCGGCCCGGCGGCGCTCCCCTTGGTAGAGTAGGACAGAAAGGCCACCACCGGCTCGTCGCCCACAATCCGGCGCCGGTCTCGGGCTGCGGACAGCGCTATTTCGGCGAGCTGAGTCGCGGTGGGATTCGGCACGACCCCGGCGTCGGTGAACGTAAGCACCCCAGAGGCACCCCAGCCCACTGCCACCTCCCCGTCTCCCTGTGTCTCTCCGCCGGACGGGGCGGAGGGGGGGCTTGGGAGGTACATATAAAAAGCGCTGCTTACCGTCTCGACCCCTGGCGCTGCCCCCAAGAGCCAAAGGGCCGACCTCACTACTTCAGCGGTGGGACAGGTCGCGCCGGCCACGGCTGCATCCGCGTCCCCCAGTGCGACGAGACCCACCGCGCATACGATCGGGTTGGAGGCCAGCTCCACTGCTCGGGCGTCATCCGGGACCTTGTCCGGTCGACGCTCCCGCAGTAGCGCCGCAACGTCTTCCACTCGCGGAAGCCGGCCGGGTTGCAATACCACCGTTCTGGCGATGCCGGCCTCGTCGAGCAGGCGCGCAGCCACTCCCACACGTTCGTCCCACCCTTCGGCGAGAACGACCGTGCGCTGCAGTTCGCTTGCACGGCGATGAAGCTCCCGCCGGAAGCCCATCTAGGCGAGCTTTTTCCCCAATGCCCGCTGGACTACCGGGTGGACCAGGTCGGAGACGTCGCCCCCCAATCCGGCGACCTCACGAACCAGGCTGGAACTGAGAAAGGTGAGATGCAAGGCCGGAACCAGGAACACCGTTTCGAGACCCTTGTGCAACTTGCGGTTCATCAGCGCCATTTGGAACTCGTATTCGAAATCGCTGACGGCACGAAGACCGCGTACCACGAGGTTGGCGCCGACGTCTTTGGCAAAATCGACCAGCAGGCCGTCAAACGGCTTGATATCGACCCTATCCTCGCCAGATACGATCTCGGAGAGGAAGGCGACGCGTTCGCTGAGCGTGAAGAGAGGTTGCTTGCCTCTGACATCTGCTACTCCGACGATCAGTCGATCGACGAAATGGAGGCTCCGGCCGATCAGATCCTCATGGCCCTTCGTCGGAGGATCGAAGGTCCCGGGATATATCGCGATTCTCGTCACGGGCGGTAACAGAAGCTTATTGCTGCATCACCGTAGCGACGCTTTTCGCTGCCACCGATGTCATCGGCAGACCGATGTTCCACGCCCAGTATGCGCGCGAAAGGCCGCGTTTCAAAAATCTGAATGAGTTCTCTCCCTAGGTCTCCTGCGTAGGGTGGGTCGGCGAACGCAACATCGAAGGCACCCTCGTCGAGTCGCTTGGCAAATCGCAGCGCGTCGATCTTGTGTACCCTGACCCGATCTTCCGCATCGAGAGCCGCTATGTTGGTTCGGAGAGCGGCGATGGCGACCTTTCCCACTTCAACGAACTCCACACGGCTCGCGCCCCGTGACAGGGCCTCCAACCCCAGCGCTCCCGATCCGGCGAACAAATCCACTACGGTGGCGTCGATCAACTCGTCACCGAGGATGCTGAACCACGCCTCGCGCACCAGGTCTGTTGTCGGCCTCGTGCGGCCGCCGCCGGGCGGACGAAGTGTGCGGCCGCGAAACTCTCCTGCAATGATCCGCATCAGCCCGCCGGGCGCAAGGCGAGCACGCGTGCCTGGAGGCTCACGGTGCCGCGATACTCGTTTTCTTCGAGACGGAGTGCCACGTCCACCGGGCCACTCAGCCAGCCCGGTTCTACTCGATCGGCCAGTTCGAATCCAATCGCGTCGATGCTCCCGGTCTCGTCCTCGATGGTGAATTTGAGGTGGTTCTTGCCGACTTCCCGGGGTCGTGCCGCACGGACGTTCGCAACGGCAAAAACCGGTGCCGGGTTCCCCAGCCCGCATGGCTCCAGATGTCGTAACAGGCGCTCCAGATCGGCATCCAGCCGGCCAACCGGTGTCTCAACGTCTACGCGTTGCACACGGACGAGATCTTCTTTCGACAGCTTGGCTCGGGCCACATTGTTGAACGCCTCGCGAAACGGTTCGATGGCGTCGCGGGTTATCGTGAGACCCGCTGCCATTGGATGGCCACCGAATTTCACCAGGTACTCGGAGCAACTCGTGAGGGCAGCGTGGAGATCGAAACCGCTGACGCTGCGGCCGGAGCCTTTGCCCTCGTTGCCGTCCAGGGCCACCAAGAAGGTGGGGCGCGCGAAGCGCTCGACTACCCGCGACGCAACGATACCTATGACCCCTGGATGCCACGTATCTCTTGCCAACACCAAGGCAAAGTTGGTGTCGAGATCCACCGTCTCTTCAATCTCTTCGACTACCTCACGCAGGATCTCCTGATCCATCGCCTGGCGGCGGGTGTTCAGGGCCTCCAGCGCCCGTGCCTGATCGCGGGCTGATGATTCGTCGTCCGTCAGGAGCAACCGGAGTCCGTCCTTGGCATCGCCGATGCGCCCCACCGCGTTGAGCCGCGGCGCCAGGATATATCCGACGTGTCCCGCCCGAAGGGGTCTTCCTTCTAGGCCCGCGGTTGTCACGAGGGCGCGGATGCCTGCCCAGCGCGACCGGGCCAGCG
>SMVB01055268.1_pt1 | contig 14094 bp, 11 predicted proteins | sample 2456461 | NCBI WGS metagenome assembly SMVB01 (sample SAMN11095934, study PRJNA526329) | marine sediment metagenome | biome: Marine sediment; feature: Surficial sediment; material: Deep marine sediment; isolation source: Hadal surficial sediment | place: Pacific Ocean | collected 2014-05 | depth... | reverse complement strand
TGGTGGAGATCACGGTCCGCTCCCCGTTCCGCAGAGCCCACTCCGCCGACGGAATGAGGTAGGCCAACGATTTACCCGTGCCGGTGCCGGCCTCGACCAACGTGACGCCGCTTCGGTTGTACGTCTCGGCGACTTGGCGGAGCATGGTGCGCTGCCCCGGACGGTCCTCGTACGCGGGGTGTTCCTGCACGAGTGGGCCTTCTGGAGCGATCAGGGCCTCGAGCCGAGCGATCTCCAGCGGCTCGACGACCCTCGGGCTCGGGGGCTCGACGACGACGAAAATCCGATCTGCTTCGTTATTGGTGATCGCGGTCCCGATTCCCTCTTCGTACAGGCGTGCCGCAACACTCAGATCGGCGTCGGAGGGCTCCAGATCCCCTGAGGGATGGTTGTGGATCATGACCGAGCCCTCCTCCGCGTCGCGGGCGGCGGCCAACACCGCCGAGGCGTTGCCGCGCGCGACGGCCCTCGGCTCCACCAGCACCCGATCGGGGTCGACCCGAGCGAGAAAACACACTTCCCTGCCCCCGGCCTTCTTCACCTCCGTTCGAATCTTTTCGGCGGCCCCCGGTGAGAGACGGAGATCGGACCTGGGTGAGCGCTCAGGGTCGGTGGTGAGCGAGACCAGGTCGGGTGGGTCCGGGTGAGCGTTCAAGAATCGACCTCTCGGTTCAAAAGCGATCAGGTCTTGAGCCGTTGTTTCCTGGCCGCGGGGAAGAGGACGTTGTTCAGGATGAGCCGATACCCGGGCGACGCGCGGTGGAGATCGAGATCGGTCGGTGGGTCTCCGATCTGATGCTCGGGATCTTCGGGATCATGCCCGCCGAAATACGTCCATGTCCCCTCTCCAAAGTTCCCGTGCACGTACTTCGCGATGTCGCCATCCCTCGCCAACACGATCGTTCCAGGCTTGAGTCGATCCGTCCGAAAGGAGGTGGTGAGTCCGTAGAAATCCGGAATCACCGACACATGGTTCTGGGTGAGCATCGCCGGCACGGGATCGAACTTGGCCGAGAAATCGAAGAGTGTGAACGCGCCGAGCTCGAGGCGCCACGGCGTGTTGACCTGGTGCGCATCGATGTCGCTGAACGCATTTACGGACGCGCCGATCTGTATCACGGCATCGGTGAAGGCCATCGTGAGGTCCCACTGCATCTTTTCCGTGGCGTCCGGATCGGGAGGGGTTCCGTCCGCGTACGAGGCCGCGATGTCGGCCTGCTCCGCGCCGAGCGCGAGCTCGAGCGTCTCGGTGGCGGAACACATGGCCAAGAGAAATCCCCCGTCCTCGACGAACTGGCGAAGCCGCCTTGCGACGCCTTTCTTGAGGTCGGGCACCGTAGCGAACCCCAAACGCTCCGCCATCTCCTCGTTTCGGGACACCTCATCCTTCAACCAGGCCGATCCCCCGTAGGTGAGGAAAAATTTGGAGTACTGCCCCGTGAAGTCCTCGTGATGCAAATGGAGCCACTCGTACTCCCCCAGGTTTCCGCGGACGACGTCGTCGTCCCAAATGGTCTCGTACGGAATTTGGGCGTACTCGAGCGCCATCGTCACGGGGTCGTCCCAGGGTGTGCTGTTGGGTGGTGTGTAGATCGCCACCTTGGGCGCTTTCTCCAAGATGACCGTTTCCATGTTCGAATCGGCGATCACGGCTCGGATCCCGGCGATGTCGGCGCCACTGACGGCCTCGATGGTGATGCCTCGGAGAGCAGCCTGGCGCCGTAGGCCTTGCATGTCGGGCAAGAGGAAGGACCCACCGCGGTAATTGAGCAGCCATTCTGCCTCTCCGTACTGTTCGAGAGCCCAATACGTGAGGCCGTACGCCTTGAGGTGGTTCTCTTGTACGCGGTCCATGGGGACGAGCAACGACTGAGCGGCTCCCGGTACCGGCCAGGCCAAAAACGTCAGGACCCACATCGCGCGCAACGTGTTCATGAATCCGCCCCGCTTTGAATTCTCTGTAACTCACGGCGTGCCGTCGGTACGATCGCGCTGTTGGGCTGGCTCAGGATGAGCTCCTCCAAAAGCCGAATCGCCTCGTCCACACCCCCCGGCGTCGCGCCCCTGAAACGGGCGAGCTCGAGCGTCGCCTCCGGTACCTCCGCAGAATACGCATGCTCGCGGATGATGCGACTCCTGAAATCGGCCGCCCGCTCCGGCACACGCCCCCGGTCCGCGATTCGGGCACCCATCGCGAGCAGCCGGGGTCGCTCGTCCGTCGACACGGCGTCGATGGCGAGCTCCAATTCGGACAGTGACCCGTGGGTATTTCCGTGATGCGCGAGGACCACGCTCCGCACGAGCGCGGTGAGGGATTCACCCTCCATCCGGTCGAGGAGATCCAGGAGCGCGATCAGTTCCGTGGCCACACCGGGAGAGACACCCGGGAGGGCGTCCTGCAGAGCGACCCGGCCCGTCACCACTTCCCCGCTGGCCAGATAGAGGTACCCGCGCTCGAGAGCGCTCTTTGGGCCCGCCACGTCCGCCAAGAGCAACTGGGCGCCCTCTCGATCGCCGTCAGAATCGAGCCGAACCGCCAGCGTAACGGCCAACGCATCCAGTTGGGGCGCATCCGGAAACTCTCTCGAGAACGCCGCCAGTGACGTCCTCATCTCCACTCCGCTTCGATCGATCCCGAGCCGGATGATTTCCGCGAGCGCCTGGCGGCGGTCGAGATTACCCTCGGGGAGGTCGTCCGCGATGGCCTGCTGGGCCTCGATGGCGCGTACCGTGTCCCCGCTCGCGAGCGCCGCAACGGTGATGCGTTGATCCAGCGCCCGGCCTTCAGCAGCGTTGCTGGCGCTCTCTCGGAGGGACTCGTACGCCCAGAGCGCGACTCCCATGGCGTCAGCCTCTTGGGCCTGTCGCGCGAGAGCCGTCAAAAAGCCCCGGCGGGGCCTGTCTGCCAGACCCTCCAGGGCGTACTCGGCCAGGCCCCTCGCCTCCTCGAAGGCACCGGCCTCCAGGGCGATGCGGGCCCCCGCCCGAAGCCGAGCGCCGGTCGTGGGCTGCCGCCGCAACTGTTCAAGAAGGGGCAGCACGAGCGTCTCTCGGTCCTCCTCGATCTCTCCTATCCTCCGCATCACGGCCGATACCTGGGACCCGTCGTTTCCGATGACCGCCGCCCATTCGAGCAGCGCCTCCTCCACGCGGCCAAGATCATTCAAGAGATCGCCCACCTCCATGGCGAAGAGGGACGGGCGCCCGAGGTCGGTCCTGCCCCGCTCCAACACCGACAGGGCCGGCTCAGGACCGAAGACCCGGGCAAAAACACGGCCTACCTCCCGATAGGACTCGGAGGAGGTGCTATTCTCCAACCAATCCTCGGCGGCATTCTCGAGCCCGTTCCTGTCGTCGAGCTCGGTATACACCCGCAACTCGAGCAGCCTCGGCCCCGAAGCGTTGGGTTCGAGGTCCGCGAATCGCGCGGCGAAGGGCAGGATCTCGCCAATGCGGTCCTGAGCCCGAAGGACTCGCTCCAGGGCGAAGATGCCGGCGGCGGATGTCGGCCGGTCGCCCAGGAGGCGCCGCAGGGTCTCCTCGGCTCCCGCCAGGTCACCCGAGGTCACCTCCGCCGCCGCGGCGCGGAGCAGGCGTGTCTCCGAGCCAGCATCGTCCACCTGGGCGTGGGCTCCGACGGGCCGAAGAAGGATCAGAAGAAGGAACCCAACGCTCCAGCCCCAATGGATGTTCTTCAACGGATCGTGCCCCGCGGTGCAGCACGGCGCTCGGCCCGATTGAGCCGCTCGAAGTACTCGAGCACCATCTGCCGTTGAGCCGGCGAGAGCCGCTGGAGCTCCTCCGACGGAGGAAGCTGAAAGCGTAACGCACCCAAGTCCTCGGCCGACAGCAACTCAACCGCATTTCGCTCGAACTGGCCCGGGGCCGAAGATTCGCGTTCATCCGAATATTCGTCCTTCTCCAAGCTCCGTCCGGCGTCGAGAAGCCGGTGGAAGAGTCTTTCTTGACGCTGGAGGGTCTCGGCGTCGAGGGTCTCTCTTGCGAGCCTCTCGGCAAGTGCCTGCGCCTCCCGGGCCAGGGCATCCAGATCGCCGAGGGCTTGAGCTCGATCTGGCGGCCGTTGCGCGAGCTCACTGAGTTGTCTTGCGATTTTTTCTTGGCTCTCTGCCGCCGCTCGCAGCTGGTTCGCCCGCGCCTGCTGCCCGAGTTTCATGGGAGTGATCTGCCCAGTGCGCTGGTTCACGGAGCCTTGTTGCCGGGCAATCTGTTGAAGCTCTTCGGTGACCTCGTCACCGGCCTGCCCCTGGGGCCCCCGCCCCGGGGCCTTGGCGGCGGACGCCGCCATCATGGCGGCTTCGTTGAGCGCCGCGACCGCCTGCTCCGCGGCAGTGGAGGGAGACGGCCGGTCCCCACGCTGACTCTCGAGCGCATCGAGGGTCTCTCGAATTGCCTCCATCGCCTGTCCCATCTGCGCGGCGACCTCATTACTCCCCTGATCTGCCGACATCTCGCCCGAGAGCGCCTCCGCCATGTTTCGAACTCCCTGGAGCAGCGCCGCCTCATCGCTCCGCATATTCGCGAGATCCTCCGGACCCGCGCCACGCATCCGGTCCTGCAGAGCCGTCTGCTCACGAGCCAGTGACAGCGCATCCGTGGCCGCCCGCTCCAGAGCTTCTCGAGAAGCCGCCTCGTTCTGGGCGGCCATCTGTTGCTCTCCCTGCTGAAGTTGCTGGGACATTCGGCTCATGGCATCCGCCGCTCGCTGGGCGGCCTCGGACGCCTCCTGAGGTTCGCCGCTTCGTGCCTGTTGGGCGGCCTCGGACATCGATTGCTGCGCTTGCTGGCCCTGCGTCTGGGCCTGCTCCACGGCCTCACGCGCCTGCTCCTCTCCTGCCTCCGCCAACCGCTGCTGGAGATCGTCGAGGGACTCGTCCAGATCCTGAGCTCGGGCCTCCAACGCCTCCTGTTGTTCCGCCCTCAGGTCAGGGGAATCCCCCTCCTTCATGGCGTCCGCCAACGCCTGTTCCTGCTGAGCGAGCTCCTCCGCCTCGGCAGCGGTGGCCCGGAAGTCCTGCTCCATCGCAGCCCGCTCGAATTCCTCGATCGCAGCCTCCAGCCGATCGCGAAGGGCCTCCTGGTCCGCCGCCAACTCCCTCAGGGCCTCGTTCGCATCCTCGGCCGTCATCTGGTCGAGCCGTTCCGCGAGCTCCGCCAGACGCTCCTCGAGACTCTCGGGTGCCAACTCATTTAGAAGTCTCTGGAGTTCCCTGATCTCGGCCTGAAGCTCCGGATCAGCGAGTCCGGTTGCCTCGAGGTCGCGGTTGAGTTCGGCCATCTCCATTTCGAGCGAGTCCAGCGCGGCCAGCAGCTCCTCCTGGGCCTCGAGAGCCTCGCGCACATCCTCTTGCTGGTCGAAGGCCAGACGCTCCTCAGATTCCTCTCTCCGGCTCTGGCTCTCGGGGTTACGCTGATTCGAGAGCTCATTTTCGAGCTCCCGCGTTTCCGCGGCGCGCGCCTCCGCCTGATTCGCCAACCGCTCGACACCGCGCGCGGCCTCGTCAAGACGCTCCTGCGCCTCCCGCCTCAGATCAGCGGCGGTGGGCGTTCTGAGTACGTACTCACGCGTCTCACTCACGTTGGGAATCGGCGCATTGTCCACCGCTCTCGCGAAGTACCGAATGGTGTCCCCGGGTAACAGCTCCCAACTCGTGAGGTCGATGACCGGACGTAACAGGGCGCCCCGCGTCCCCCCGACCGGTATGGGTTGTTCGACCGGAGTGAGACGGTCCCCGAACGCGGTCACCCGATAGACGACCAAGGTCAGGTGGTCCAACCCGTAGTCGTCCGTGGCTTCCAGGACGAGCGGCTGCCTGAGGGAGGCCGGAAGGAGGGTATCGCGCCCGGGGAACAACACGGAGATATGCGGCGCGGAGTCGGGCACCACCGTGAGTCCGAGGGGCGGCGGGAGAATCTCCGCCGGCTCTCCATCGACACCGGTGAATCGCCACTCATACACACCACTCACCCGTGGCGTCCACCGGCCTTCGAAGCCGCGGCCATTCAAGGTGAATGCCACCCCGGCCTCTGACTCCACGCCGGTCTCCGGCTCCACCCCGGCCTCCGACTGCACCCCCGCCTCCGCCACCCCCTCCACCTCTGCCTCCAGCCGCTCCAATCCCGCGGAGAGAAGCGGCCGGCTGGCTTGTCCCTCGAAGGAGAATACGCTCCCTATCGGGATTTGAAGTGGGGGCACCACGACGCCGTATTCCTCCGGCGAGCGGCCCGTGTGTGGCGGAAAGGAAATCCGCACCGTCAGGTCACCCACCAGAAGCGGGTCCACCGGCTGGAGTGTGTAGCGGGGCGACATGGCTCCGTCCGGAGCCTGAACCCAATATTCGGTTCGAGCCGTGACGCTTCGGAGCACGAAGGATCCCCGGTCCCCGTCAAGTTCGATCAGCTCTTCGAGCGCGACGTCGCCGGCGGCCTGCCAGTGTACGGTCACCGTGGTCCGGCCGGGCGCAGACACCTGCATCGGCACATCGGAGCCCCTTCGAACTTCGACGGTGCCCGGAGTCACCACGAGTGCCGGCAGGGTCGGTCCCGCCATCAACTCGAATGGCCTCGCCAGCCCCGCCCACGCCATGAGAGATCGTCCCGGCGCCACGACCGTGAGCACCACAACCAGCGGCATCAGCAGACCGAGTCCCAGACCACCCCGCCGCATCCACCGTCCTACTTCATGGGTCATCCGTCCAGCGAGGCTCCGCTGCCCGGCCTGAAGCCGTCCGAGAGCGTCTTGGGCGGCCCGATCGGCTAGACCCCGCGACACACCGGGCGGAAGCGCTCTGGCCAACTCCAGAGATCCCCTGAGGACCCCGGGCGCCATTCCGACCTCCCGCTCGATATTTCGTGCGACGTTCGGCTCACGGAGCCAAGACTCGGTCAGCCTCCGATGCACCAGCCAAGCGGACACAAGGGTGCCCACCACCAGCATGTCGATGAGAAGCGGCGCCGATGTCCCCTGTCGCCAGCCCTCGGGAGCCACGGCCAGCCATGCGAGAGCCAGCGCACCGGCCAGAGCAGCGCCAACCCACAGGCCGAGTGCCATGCGAACCCTTCCCAAAAGGTGCGCCCTGACACCCTCGACGATCCGAGCGACGCGGGCCGGCGCCGGGCTCACGGGACCATCTGACTGAGGACGTACAGATAGAGATTCACACCCATTCGGAGCGCCGACTCGCGCACATCGGGCGCGTCACCGTGGACATCCGGATCTTCCCAGCCATCGCCGAGATCGGACTCGTAGCTGTAGAAAACGACCAGGCGCCCGCCATGGAAGATCCCGAAGGCCTGAGGTGGCTTCCCGTCGTGTTCGTGGATCTTGGGCAACCCCTCCGGAAAGTCATACATCATTCGAAATACGGCTTGGTCCGGCGGAATCTCCACGAGCTCGTACTCGGGAAAGATCTCAGCAATTTCTTCGCGGAACGACTCATCCATCCCGTAGTTGTCGTCGGCGTGAAGAAAACCACCGGCCAGGAGATACTCTCGAAGAGCCGTCCGCTCCTCGGGTGAAAAGCGCACGTTCCCGTGGCCCGTCATGTACAGGTAGGGGTGATCCTTCAGCGTCGGATCCAAGGGGCGTACCGTCTGCGGCTGAGGCGACACCGGCAAGCCCGTTCGTTCCCGAATGGCCGCAAGCAGATTTGGGAGGGAGGACGGGTTCGCGTACCAATCCCCGCCACCCTCGTATTGGAGCCGGGTGATGGTGAGAACGGAATCGGCTTGCACGCTCAGGGTCACACGTGGCTGGACGCCCAGGTCGGGATTGGGAACGCCGACGCCGGCGGACGCAAGCGCCGCTAGAAGAAGAGAGCGGGTGATCGCTTCCTTCAATACGGCTCCTCCGATCCATCCGACTTCTATGATCAATCCGACTCCTCCGAATTGTCCGCAAGGGCGTGAACGATCTCGTACGCTGCGTTCTTTGCAATACCGAGGCGGGACGACACTTCTCTGGCAGCCCGGCTCGGGGTGAGGCCATCGTCGAGCAGAGCTCGTGCCAACGCGCTAGCGGCGACCTCGTCGACCCGTTCTCTCCGCTCGGCTGGGGAGCCCGGGGAAACCACTATGGTCACCTCTCCTCGTGCCTTGTTTTCGGCGTAGTAGCGCGCAGCTTCCGACATTGTTCCCCGGAAAAACTCCTCATGAATCTTGGTCATTTCACGCGCCACGACAACCTGGCGATCCTCCGAAACAAGCGCTTCGAGATCCTGAAGTAAGACGGCCACACGTTGGGGAGACTCGAAAACGACGGACGTCTCCTGTGCGGCGGCGATCTGCTCCAGCATCGCCTTCCGTTCCTTGCCTTTTCTGGGCACGAAGCCATGAAAGACGAAGGGGACGGTGGGGAAGCCGGCGCCCATGAGAGCTGAAAGGATCGCCGACGGGCCGGGAACTGGAACCACGGTGTGTCCGGCGTCCAACACCGCCCGTACGAGCCGCTCCCCGGGATCCGAAAGCAGCGGCGTGCCCGCGTCCGACACCAGCGCGAGATCTTCGCCGGCATCCAACCGTGCCACCACTCGAGGAATCCGGGACGCCTCGTTGTGTTCGTGAAGAGAGGTCAACGATGTGGGAAGGTCGAAGCGGGCGAGGAGCTTTCGGGTGCGGCGGGTGTCCTCGGCGAGGATACCGTCGACGGCACCGAGGATTTCGATCGAGCGGGCCGAGGCGTCGGAGAGGTTGCCGATCGGGGTGGCTACGATGTACAGGGTGCTCATACGGGCAGTATAGCAAAAAAGCGACAGCCCGGAGACTCATGGCTCCGGGCCGCCGCACGCCTCTGAACCACTCCGGGTTTCGTCCCTACATGTGCTCCTTGATCTTCGCCTCGAGTGTCGGGCGCGGCACCGCACCGACCACCGTATCCACGTGCTCGCCGTCCTTGAAGAACAGCACGCTCGGGATCGAACGCACGGCGAACCGGACGGTGATATCCGGGTTCTGGTCCACGTCCAGCTTTCCCACAGTGACGCCTTCGTCGCTGTAATCGTCCGCCAACGCGTCGACAATGGGCCCAACCATGCGGCAGGGGCCGCACCACTCCGCCCAGAAATCCACCATCGTCAGGCCGCTGGACCCCTCGACGGTCTCGGCGAAGTTCTGATCCGTAATTTCCACAACATTTCCATTGGCACCCATCGGTCGATCTCCTTGTACCTTCAACGGGCCGGACCTACGATCCGGCCCAAGTTTTTCCACTGTTGCTGTACCGACTAATACTGCACTGACTCATGAACGGATTTCCACTCGACCACGTCGGCGTCGCGGTCGCGTCCATACGAGATTCCGTAGCGACCTTCGAACCCATCACCGGGGCCACTTGTTCCAGCATCGAGGAACTTCCCGAGCACGACGTGAACGTAGCCTTCGTCGGATCCATCGAACTCATCGAGCCGAGATCAAGTGCCAGCCCCCTCGCCCGGTTCCTCTCCCGCCGGGGGCCCGGCATTCACCACGTCGCCTACCGGGTACCCGACCTGCGCGCCACCCTCAAAGATCTAAATACTCGGGGGTTCCACCTCATCGACAAGGAACCCCGCCCGGGCGCCCGTGGGCACCTTGTGGCCTTCATTCATCCCAAATCGACCGGCGGCACCCTGATCGAGTTGGTGCAACACGGCGGCTGACACGAGAAATCGCCTCTTCCTACTCCAGCGCTTCGAAATATCGCGGGGGTTGGGCAACGTTCACCCGGCCTGGGTGATTTTTACCAATTCGATGATGTTGATCAGCCATCGATCGTCCGATTGCAACACCACCGTAAATCCAACATCGCGCACGATCAACCCCCCACGCAACCTAAAGTTGACCCCGAGCCGGTTGCTCGGAAATTCCGTTCCTGGGACCCTACGTTCCGAAATGATCTGATAATCGTCGTGCTGGAGGATTTCGGCGATCACATCCATTCGAAGTTCGACCTCGATTCTATTTCTCCGGTCTCCGATGGGTCCGTCGTCGGTCCCGAACAGGCGGGCCATCGTCTCGAGATCTCGAACGTTGGCGGCCTGCAGAAACCGCTCCACAATCAAGGCTGGAGCGACGATTGACAACTGGGACTGATTGACAACCCTCCGACTGGCGCAACCCCCGGCCGACGCGAGTGTGAAAAACAACAGAAGCAGGCGTTTCACTGGTCGGCCTCCGGATATGAGACAGCTTCTGAGCGCACGAGGGGGACCATGTGCACGACGTTATCCGAGCGGACCGAAAGCGTCAAGGACGCCGGCCCACGAGGGCCTCTCCCGCCCTAGATTCAAGACGTTCAAAGCTCAATATCGGTCTCGGCTCCCTGAAGCATTATGCCATTTTGGCATGTTTAGCGCGCATTCCCGTCGACTTGGCATACCAAGCCGCCAAAGCGGCGGAGGTGGGACCGCCGAACACCCGTCTTGCCTTTAGAGGACTCAAGATCCGGGCCAAAGATGGACGCTGGTCGGGGCGCCGGTCGCGGCCTAGGGCCGGCGCCCTCCAGCCACACGCTTGAGCAGGGTTCCACCCGCGATGGATTCCTCCAGGGTGCGACGATTGATCATGGCGATCTGTTCGTCGTCCACCGTTGAGGGGTACCGGTCAATGAATTGCCGCAGCGTCATCCTCGAGGGGAGCCGAACGATCTCGATCCGTGCCGGCTCGACCTCCAGGATGTTGGCGTCGCTCACGGGACGAAAGCTCTCGATGGTCTCGAGCACCGTGCCCTGGTGGGAGCGCCATCGAGAAGCGGCCGCATAACCCAGCAGGCGGAAGACCGCTCCCCCGTGTTCCACGAAGAGGACCGCGCCCTGCAGTCCGCCTCCTTCGGCGTCAGCGGTGAAGGAAGCCTCCCACCCCGGGCGCCCGTTGACCGACGTGGGGCGAGAGCCGCTTCCGCGAACCTCGTCCTGCCTCAGGAAGGTGGAGAGCGCCCGTTCCGCGTCGGTCTCACCCGCCTCCACCGTCAGAACCACGAGGGCCGTCTCGTCCTGAGAAACGGCCGCTACCTGTGATTTCTGATTCATCGTCGTCCAGCCCCGGGGGAAGTCGAGCGCGAACGCCATGTCAGGATGGTAGAACGTTTCCTCGTCGAAGAACCCCTCCCTCGGGTCCTCACCGAAGGTCATGCCGTCGAGGCTTCGCAGGTATTCCTCGCCGCGCCGGATATACTCGGAATAATCCTGACCCGAAGCCGCGATCAACTCGCGGATGTCCTCCTCGCGATTCACCGGGTCGGGGTGGGTGGTCGCCCACCCGGGAACGCTCCCCCCTCCACCCCCCGCCAACGCGAGCGTCTGGAAGACGCCCACCAGCGCGTTCGGATCGTATCCCGCCCGCGACATGTAACGCACCCCGAGTTCGTCTGACTGGGACTCGTCTCCTCTGCTATACCTCAGGTTGAGGAGTCCCAAGCCGACCGACAGCACCCCTGCCACGGAGGCCACATCCGAGGACAGAATGGATCCGACTCCCAGGCCGACCTGCTGGAGTTGCTGGCGGCTCATCCGGCCTGCGGTGTGGCGCGCGGTGACGTGCCCGATTTCGTGCCCGATGACCCCGGCGAGCTCGGCCTCGGAGTTCAGGGCGGCCATGATGCCCCTGGTGATGAAGATGAACCCGCCCGGTAGCGCAAACGCATTCACCATCGGGTCGTCCACCAGCTTGAACGACCAGGGCAACGAGGGGCGCTCCGACCTGGACGCCATGTCGTTCCCGAGGTTGGTGACCAGGGCCTGAAGCGCCTCGGACTCGTACAGCCCGAAGGACTCCGTAATCGGGCCATCCGCCTCCCGCCCCATTTCGATTTCCTGGGCCTCGCTCATCATCATGAACTGGCGCTGTCCCGTAGCCGGGTTCACGGCACACCCGGTCACGCCCCATAGTACCGAAGCCAGAAAAATCGGTCCCAGTGAGAGGTCCTGGATACGCCTCGGGATACTCGTCATGAGCCTTCTCCGCTGACCGTGTGAATCTTCCTTGGAGTACTCAAACATAAGCCTGAACTACGCTGCCGTGGAACGGGACCGGAGGCTGAATTTTCTTGACGGGCTGTAGAGACCGAACGAGGTTCCGCTCATGAGTGTAGCCCCCAGAATCATCGTTTCCATAGTGGCGGTCACGCTGTTCTGGTCCTGTGGGAGCGGCGCGACCGACGTGACAGGCGATACCGCGGGACGCGAGACGTTCATCGGGGCCTACCTGGCCTTGCGAAGCGAAGCGAGGAGCTCCCGATCGACCGAGCTCGAGGATGGGGTTCGGGACAGTATCCTGACGGTCTATGACGTCACGGCGCAGGAACTCCTGGACTTCATCGACACCCACGGAGAGGATGTCCAGTTCATGCGTGACCTGTGGACCGAAATCGAAACCCGCATGGTCGAGCTCCTCGAACAGAACGCCCGCGACCGAGAGAACGAAGAAGACGAAGCGGACGAAGCGGACGCGATCCTGCCGGACTGAGCAGCTACTCCCATTCGATGGTCGCGGGCGGTTTGGACGACACATCGTAGCACACGCGGTTGACCCCCTCGACCTCATTCCCTATTCGGGACGAAATGCGCCCGAGAACCTCATGGGGGAACGGATACCAGTCCGCCGTCATCCCGTCCCGCGAGGTCACGGCTCGCAGAGCGATCACACTTTCGTACGTGCGATTATCCCCCATCACCCCCACCGCCTGGACAGGGAGAAGGACCGCGAACGCCTGCCAGATCTCATCATATAGTCCTGCCGACCTGATCTCCTCCAGGAAAATTTCGTCGGCCTCACGGAGCACATCGAGTCGTTCCTTGGTCACCGACCCGAGTACCCGGATGCCCAGCCCGGGACCGGGGAACGGGTGCCGGCCTATGAATTCGTCCGGTAGACCGAGTTCCCGGCCGACCCGCCGCACCTCGTCCTTGAAGAGCTCCCGCAGGGGCTCGACGAGCTCGAACGGCAGATTTTCTGGAAGTCCTCCCACATTGTGATGGGTCTTGATGGTCTCCGAGGGTCCCCCCGTCGAGAAGGACTCGATCACGTCCGGATAGAGTGTTCCTTGAACGAGATGCCCCGCCTCGGTGCCCTCCTCCTCTGCGACCCGTGCGAACACCTCGATGAACACGCGGCCGATCGCCTTCCGCTTTTCTTCGGGGTCCTCGATCCCATCGAGCGCCGAGAGGAACTCGTCCGCCGCATCGACGACCACCAGACGGACCTCCATGTGCTTACGGAACGTACCCTCGACGTGCTCCCGCTCATGCTTTCGGAGGAGGCCGTTGTCGACGAAGATGCACGTGAGCCGGTCCCCGATGGCACGGTGAACGAGGGCCGCGGCAACCGAAGAATCGACACCGCCGGAGAGCCCGCAAATGGCGGTCCCGTCTCCCATCGTGGTTCGAATTTTCTCGACCGACTCCTGCACGAACGCACCCGCCGTCCACGTGGGGCGGCACCCGCAGATCCGGAAAAGAAAATTCGAGATTATCTCTTCACCGCGGGGCGTATGGGCTACCTCCGGATGAAACTGAACCCCGAAAATGGGACGTTCCGAATGCCGAAACGCCGCTACGGGCAGAGTCTCGGTCGAGGCCAACGCACGGTAACCCTCCGGTGGCTGGTCGACATGATCGGCGTGCGAACACCACACCTGTGTCGGCTCCTCGGGAAGAAACCCATGGAACAGGTCTCCGGGCTCGACGACGGTGAGCTCGGCCCGACCATACTCCCGGCGTCCCACGGCGACCTCACCGCCCTCCAACTTCGCGATGATCTGCATTCCGTAGCAGATCCCCAGAATCGGAACGCCCAGGTGGAGGAGCTCAGCCTCCATGGTGGGCACACCTTCGTCGTAGACCGAGGCCGGGCCACCCGAGAGGATGATGCCCTTGGGGGACCATTCTCGAATCCACTCCAGCGAACGCGTAGGGGGGTGAATTTCGGAGTACACCTGTTCTTCCCGGATACGGCGGGCGATGAGCTGCGTGTATTGGGAGCCGAAATCCAAAATCAGGACGCGATCGTGCTTCACAGCGTCTCCCCTAGGAGCAAATCGTCGAGACTTTCACGGCGGCGAGCCAGAACGACCTCGGCACCGTCCACCACGATCTCTGCGGGCTT
>SMVB01086792.1_pt1 | contig 14095 bp, 12 predicted proteins | sample 2456461 | NCBI WGS metagenome assembly SMVB01 (sample SAMN11095934, study PRJNA526329) | marine sediment metagenome | biome: Marine sediment; feature: Surficial sediment; material: Deep marine sediment; isolation source: Hadal surficial sediment | place: Pacific Ocean | collected 2014-05 | depth... | reverse complement strand
CGTCGTTCGGACAGCCGATTCTCCGGTACGACGTCCTGTCCAACGGAGCCCAGAGCTATCTGGCGCTCGCCGAGGAGCTCATGGCCGGTCATGGTAATGGACCGGCGAAGGCCTGATGGCGGCGTGCCGTACCTTCGCCCGGGGGATATAGGCGAGTGAATCCTCAACCGAAGAAGCTTCGTCTCGGCAAGGGCCTCGGTGCCTTGCTCGGTGAGTACCTGGACGAAGCTCCGGGCCGCGAAGCGCAGCTCATCGATGTGAGTTTGATCGGTCCGAATCCGCAGCAACCCCGGAAGATCTTCTCGAGCGAAGAACTCTCTGAGTTGGCCCAATCCATCAAGGAGAACGGTCTCCTTCAGCCCCTCCTGCTCCGCCCGGCTCCAAAGGCCATCGGCAAGTACGAGTTGGTCGCTGGGGAGCGCCGCTTGCGCGCCGTCCAGCAGCTTGGCTGGAAACAAGTCCCGGCGCTCACTCGGGAGGTGGACGATGACACACTCCTGGTCCTCGCTCTCGTGGAAAACCTTCAGCGCGAGGCGCTGAACCCCATGGAAGAAGCGGAGGGGTACCAGGTTCTCATGGACATGCACGGCCTCGGCCACGCACAGATCGGGCGCTCCGTCGGGAAGAGCCGCTCGACGGTTGCCAATCTGGTCCGCCTACTTCAGCTACCACCGTCGGTGAAGAGATTTGTGGAGGCGGGATCCCTCACGAGCGGCCATGCGAGGGCGCTACTCGCTCTCGACGGTCGGGAGGAGATGGAGAGCCTCGCCCGAAAGGCCATCAAGGAGGGTTGGTCTGTTCGTGAGATGGAAAGACACGCCGGAATCGAATCGGTCAAGAAAAACAGTGGACGAAAGCGCCGCACACCCAAGCGCAGAGATCCAGTCCTTCGGGCTCTGGAGGAAGGCCTTCGGGCGGCGCTTGCGACCAAGGCCCACGTCCGGCTTCGCAGAGGCGGGTCCGGTGTGATCGAGGTACCATTCCGCGATCACGAGGACTTCGAGCGGGTGTTCCAGCTGATCACGGGCCGCGAAGCTTCGGAGGTGGTGTCGTGAAAGGCCCGATGATGCGGATTATCTTCATACCTGAGACCAGCCAAAGCCGGACGTTCGAAGTGTCATACAGGCGTCTGCGCGTGCTCCGTGGGTTCGGCCTCGGCCTCGGGGTGGCGGTTACCTTTCTGATCGTGACCTGGGGCTACATGGCCTCGCGCGTTGCCCACATGGCGGAGCTCGAAGCGGAAGTTGCTTTGATGCGCGTGGATCAGGAGCGGATTCCGGGCTTTCTCCGCCAGCTCAATACCGTCGAGCGGCAGTACTCGGACATTCGGCGTCTTTTTGCCCCGGAGGGCACGAGCGCACCGTCGGAACTTTGGCTTCCTCCGCCGGGCTCCCTCAGCCGGTCGCCGAGTGATGATGATGAGGGGCTCGACGGCCAGCCCGATAGCTGGCCGCTCGCCGAGCGTGGGTTCGTGACGCAAGGCCTGTTCGAGGATGACGGAGGAGCCCACACGGGCCTGGACATCGCAACGCCCACCGGCTCGTATATTCGGGCCGCGGGTGCGGGAAAAGTCATGGACGTCGGTGAGGACCCCTTGTATGGCAAGTATGTTCGTATCGATCACGACAATGGCTACGAGACGTTGTACGGCCATGCCTCCTCAACCTCGGTCGTGATGGGCGAGGAAGTTCGGAAGAACGAGGTGATCGCGCTGAGTGGGTCGACCGGGAGATCGACGGCGCCGCACTTGCATTTTGAGATTCTGTTCGAGGGGGAGCCCGTCGATCCTCTCGAGTTGGTACGGCAACCCTAGATTACAAAGGACTCGGACGATATGGCCAAGAACTCCTCTACCCGCAACACCCCCCCGGAGGCGGTGATTTCCATCATTGGGGTGGGCATGACCATAGAGGGTGACTCGGAGACGGACGGATCACTCCGTATCGAAGGTACGATCCGCGGGAACGTCAGGGCCGGCAAGTCCGTGGTGGTCGGCCGGGACGGCTTGGTGGACGGGAGCATCTACACGCAGGACGCGGTGATCTCCGGTCGGGTGTTGGGCGGGATTCACGCCGTATCTCGCCTCGAACTCCTCGCGACCAGTGAGGTTTCGGGCGAAATCGAGGCCCCCCGGATGCAGGTCGAGGAAGGCGCCAAGGTCCAGGGGCAGGTGACGGTCGGTGAGGCAACGGTCGACAGCGGCTCCGGGGGCGCGAAAGCTGGCACGCTCGGTGGCGGAGGAAGAGCTGGCCGAAAGCCGGAAACGCAGCCGGAGGAAGTGGAAGAAGAAGAGCCGGAGGTATTGGAAGAGGAAGAGCCCGAGGCCTTCGAAGAGGAGGAGCCGGAGGCTTTAGAAGACGAAGAACCGGAGGTTTTGGAAGACGAGGAGGCGGAACCGGAGAAGCAGGAAGCGGTGCGGCAGGAGACGCTGCGGCAGGAAACGCTGCGGCAGGAGCACTCACGGGAACGAGACGGAACGGTTCAACGCGGCTATTTATCCACAGACGTGGAAAAGCGTCTCAACCCCTAGTGTGACAACGAGTTACACTATGTATAACCTGGGCTACGCCCCACCTTTCAGTTGTTTTCTGGACACTTTTCCACATCCCAACTCGACGACCGGGTGAACACCGAATCGCTTGTCCAGTACCTGGATGAGTATCTCTCGATCAAGGGGTTCCCCGACTACTCGAATGCCCAGAACGGCCTTCAGGTGGAGGGACCCACCGAGGTGAGGCGCGCGGCGGTGGCCGTGGACGCCAGTGAAGCAGTGATTCGGGAGGCCGTGTCTCGGGGCGTGGATATCCTGGTGGTCCATCACGGGCTTTTTTGGGACGGCCAGGCCAAGATGGTGGGTCCTCGTTTTCGAAAGCTCCAAGCCCTTATCGAAGGCAAGGTGGCGCTCTACTCGGCGCATCTACCGCTGGATGCACATTCTGAGGTGGGCAACTGTGCGGTTCTGTGCCGGGCGCTCGGATGGAGTCCGAAGGAGCGGTTTGGAAAATATCAGGACCAGGACATCGGATGGTGGTGCGAGGTCGACTATGAGCGGGACGCGCTGGTGGACCACGTCGGTGAGGTGGTGCGCGGCCCGGTGAGGCTCATCTCGGGAGGACCGGAGCACGTCTTTCGGGTGGGGCTGGTCACGGGCGCCGCGGCGAGCCTCATCCCGGAGGCATCGCGGCAAGGCCTGGACGCGCTGATCACCGGGGAGGGAGCCCACCACACCTACCATGACGCCATGGAGTATGGAGTGAACGTCTTGTACGCGGGACACTACGCTACCGAGACGTGGGGGGTGAGGGCGTTGGGGACTCACCTGGCGGAGCGTTTCGATCTCGAACAGGAATTCATCGACATGCCCACCGGCCTCTAGAGGCAGAGCGCCGAACCCAGCGGCACCCGGGGAGCTTGTCCCAGGTACGGCTCCTGGGTACGATCTGCATTCTCTTTCGTTCAACACCTGTTGGAGGCAACCGCATGTCGCATAGGGTCCTTACGGGTCCGGGCGTCACCCTCGCCGCCGTTGGCTTCACCGTCGCTAGCGCTGGTCTTCTTTCGCCTGCTAGCGCTGGTCTTCTTTCGGCCCAGCAAGTGCCGACGCCAGAGTCATTTTTCGGTTACGAAATCGGTTCTGAGCGTAACCTGGCCAATTGGACGGAGCTCACGGCGTACTACGAGGTGCTGGCAGGCGCGAGCCCGCGAGTGAAGGTCGACACGCTCGGCCTCACGACCATGGGCCAGCCTTTCGTGATGGTTACCGTCACGAGCGAAGAGAACCAAAACCGTCTTTCCGAACTGCACGACATCCAGATGCGGCTCGCGGATCCTCGCCGGGTGTCCGGCGAGGAGGAACTCCAAGAGCTCCTCGCAGCGGGGCGTACCGTCGTGCTCATCACACACGGGATCCACTCGACCGAGGTGGGTGGTTCGCAGACAGCCGCACGGCTGCTGCACCGGTTGGCGTCTTCCAATGAAGAGCGGGTTCTCGAGATTCTGGACAACGTCATTCTGCTGGATATTCCGTCGCTGAATCCGGACGGGACGGAGTGGGTGGCGGACTGGTACAACCAGTGGCTCGGGACGGAGTACGAGGCTTCGTCTCTACCGTGGCTCTACCACTACTACGTCGGCCACGACAACAACAGGGACTGGTACGCGTTCACTCAAAAGGAGACGCAGCACACGGTCCTCGGCGCCCACAACGCTTGGCACCCGCAGATCGTGCACGACATCCACCAGATGGGTGACTCGGGTGCTCGGATTTTCTTTCCGCCGTATATCGATCCGATCGAGCACAACGTGGACCCGGGGCTCATCTCCGCCGTGAACATGTTGGGTACGGCGATGGCCGCCGAACTCGCGGCTCAGGGAAAAACCGGCATCGTGACGGACGCCATCTACGATGGTTTCACCCCGGCCCGTTCGTACCAGCATTACCATGGCGGCGCCCGCATTCTCTCCGAAACGGCCTCGGCGGATATTGCGACCTCGGTGAATATCTCTCCCTCCAGTATCGGGGGCGGAAGAGGGTACGATGCCGCAACCGCCTCCGTGAACTACCCCAATCCGTGGATGGGTGGGGCGTGGGGTCTTCCTGACATCGTGGACTACATGGACGCCGGGGCGATGGCGCTGCTCGGCAACGCAGCCAAGAACCGAAGGTACTGGTTGGAGAACTTCTACCGCATCAACGAACGCGCGGTGAATGGATGGGACGCCTGGCCCACGGCGTGGGTGATTCCCGCCGACCAGGAAAACGAGACCGGGCTGGCCTACCTGCTACGGATTTTGCGAATGGGCGACGTGGAGGTTTTTCGTGCCTCGCGGGCCTTCGAGGCCGATGGGACGTTGCTGCCGGCCGGCACATACGTGATTCCGATGAACCAGCCCTACGCGTCCTTCGCTCAAACGCTCCTCGAGGTGCAGCAGTATCCGGATCTGCGCGAGTACCCCGGCGGCCCGCCTCGCCGCCCGTACGACGTCACGGCCCACACGCTGCCCCTGCTCATGAACGTTGCGGCGATTGCGGTCGAAGATCTCGATCCCGGCGTGGCCGAGGTGATCGAGTCCATACCGATCGAGACTCCGGAGTTCATTTTTCGGTTGCCCGAGGCCCTGCAGGGTGAGGCGGCGCCACGCATCGCTCTCTACAAGTCCTGGCGGGAGCCCATGGAGGCCGGCTGGACACGCTGGGTCTTCGACCAATACAAGCTCCCCTACGACACGCTCAAAGACGCGCGGGTTCGGGCGGGGGATCTCCGCAGGGATTACGACGTGATCCTCTTCCAGGGGCAGAGCCCCGAATCCATTATCTCGGGGTTCGAAAGTGGTGTGGTTCCCGAGCCGTATGTGGGAGGTCTGGGGAGCGAGGGTGGGCAGGCGCTGGACCGCTTCGTGCGCGACGGCGGGCGCATCGTGGCGATCGAGGATGCGACCGAATACATAGTGGACCTCTTCGACCTCGGTGTGTCCAACGCCGTGGATCGTCTCGACCCGACGGATTTCTACATCCCGGGGTCCATTCTCGAGATGCGTCCCGAGCCCGGCCACCCGCTCAATGAGGGGCTTCCCGAGTGGGTGGGAGCGTGGTTTTCCCGCAGTAGCAGAGTCTTCGAGGTCTCCGATCCCTCGGTGCAGGTCACGGCTCGATTCAGCGACGGAAACCCCCTTCGTTCCGGCTGGCTCCTCGGACCGGAGTACGTGGCTGGGAAACCTGCGGTCGTCGAGGCGTCCATCGGCGAGGGCTCCGTGGTGTTGATGGGGTTCCAACCCAATTACCGTGCGCAAACCGTGGCGACGTGGCCGATGTTGTTCAATGCTCTGGCTCCTCCCGCCGATAGGCGGCCCCGGCTCGATCAGGAGGACGATTGAAGAAGTGTCCGAGTTGCGGCGCGGCCGTCGAGGGTGGTCGATTCTGCGCCAACTGTGGTGTCGCCTTGGGGACGCCGAAATGTGCAAGCTGCGGCCATAAACCGCCGGCGGGGGCTCGATTCTGTAATCAGTGCGGAACCGCGATGGGCGTTTCGCCGCCAGGTGCGGTCGGCTCCGGAAATCAGGTTGCGTGGTGGATGGCCGGTGCCCTCTTGGTGGGCCTGATCTTGGTGATCGCCTATCCGGTGTACGGCCCTGGACGGCCTGCTACTACGCCCACTCCGGTCGCCGCGGGCCCGCTTGCAGGCCCAGCGGGCGTCGATCTGTCTTCGATGACGCCGCGTGAGGCGGCCGATCGCCTCTTCAATCGTGTGATGACCGCCGTGGCGGCGGACGACTCGACGGAGGTGGTCAGTTTTCTGCCGATGGCCATCCGCTCCCTCGAACTCGCCGAACCCCTGGACACCGACGGCAAGTTTCATCTGGTGCTCCTTCACCTGACCGGGCAGTTCAACTCAGAGGCCCTCGAGGGCGCCGAGGAGATTCTCGCGGAGCAGCCGAACCACCTCCTCGGATTGGCCATGGCCGGCGACGCATCACTGGCCCTCGGCGACAGCGCGAGTGCTCGCGGGTACTACGGGCGCTGGTTGGACGCCTACGAGACCGAGGCGAGCAAGGATCTTCTCGAGTATCGGGACCACGCGCCGATGTTTCCGGAAATGCAGGCCAAGGCTGAAGCGCTGAGCGGGAACGACTGAAGGGCGAGACGGTGGCCGTTCGGGCGCCGGGGCAACGAGCCCACTGAATCGTGAGTGAAGACAGCGCGTGAGCAAAGACCGTGAGTGAAGACTGTGAGCGAAGACCGTGAGTAAAGACGAGAAAGGAAAGGGCCCTCAGCAGGTCATTCCGCCTCCCCCGATTTCAAAAGAGACGGAGGACGAGCGGTTTCTTCAGTCCACCGTGGACCAGTTGCAGCAGAGAGGTCTCTTCCGTGGCGGCACGGAGTCCTGGCGCGTTTTTCGAATCATGGGTGAGTTCGTAGAGGGTTTCGACGAGCTCAGCACCCTCGGCCCATGCGTCTCGGTCTTCGGATCGGCGCGCCTGACCCCGGCCGACCCCGTGTACGACCGGTGCGTCCAGACCGTGCGGCTCCTGGGGGAGGCTGGATACGGAATCATCACCGGGGGAGGCCCCGGGATCATGGAGGCGGCGAATCGCGGCGCCCAGGAGGTGGGCACTCCGTCCGTGGGGTGCAACATCGAGTTGCCGTTCGAGCAAGCGGTGAACGAGTTCATCGATATCGGCATCGACTTCCGATACTTCTTCGTGCGCAAGACGATGTTTGTGAAGTATGCGCAGGCCTTCGTCATCTTTCCCGGCGGGTTCGGCACCCTGGACGAGCTCTTCGAGGCGCTGACGCTGATCCAGACCAGAAAAGTCAGGAATTTCCCGGTGATCTTGTTCGACACGGCCTATTGGGCGGGCATGATGGATTGGATCGAAGGCACGCTGCTCGGAGAGGGAAAGATCTCGAAGGAGGATTTCGACCTGATTTACCTGACGGACTCGCCGGAAGAGGTGGTCGCCCACGTCGTGTCATCTCAGCCTTAGCCCAGATAGTCGGGGTTGTGACGGTCTGCGAACAGCGCTTTCTTTAGGGCTCCGCCAATTGGGCCCCTGCGGGCCCCTTCCGATCCTCCCAAGACAGGTAGAAGGTGCCGAAGACGCTCATGGAGTCGCCCGGGGGCTACGCTCCCGGCGGTAAGGACACCGGTCTGGTCAAGCCCAAAGGGAGCTCGAGCATTCGAGCCCATGAGGGTTTGGACACGGTGCCCATGCGCGCCCGAAAACCGGAGTGGTTGAAGGTGCGCTCGCCTGGGGGATCGGAGTACCTTCGGCTCAAGAGCCTCATGAGAAGCCAGTCGCTTCACACGGTGTGTGAGGAGGCGGGCTGTCCCAACATCGGAGAATGTTGGGAGGCCGGCACGGCCACGTTCATGATTCTCGGAGACGTCTGTACCCGCGCCTGTAAGTATTGCGCCGTGGCCCATGGGCTGCCCACCGAGCTGGACCTGGACGAGCCCACGCGCGTCGCCGAAACGGTGCGGGTCATGGGGCTGGAACACGTGGTGATCACCAGCGTGAATCGGGACGAGCTCGCCGACGGCGGCGCCGGCATCTACGCGGAAACGATACGCCGCATTCACGTTGCCGTCCCCGGTTGCTCGGTCGAGGTACTCATTCCGGATTTCAAGGGGGACGAAGACGCGCTGCGGGTCGTCATGGACGCCAAACCGGCGATTCTGGGACACAATCTGGAGACGGTCGAGAGGATTCATCCCGATGTGCGCCCGGGCGGTCGGTATTGGCGTTCCATCTCCTTTCTCGGGGCGGCCAAGAGGATCGATGCGTCGATTATTACGAAAACGGGCCTCATCCTCGGTATGGGGGAGGAAGCCGAGGAGATCCGCCAGGCGTTGGCCGATCTTCGTGAGGCGGCCGTGGACATCCTCACGTTGGGCCAATATCTGAGACCGTCGATGCAGCATATTCCGGTCGCGCGCTGGGTGACTCCAGCCGAGTTCTCCGAGTGGAAACGTGTGGGTGAGGAGGACTTCGGATTCAAGCACGTGGAGGCGGGCCCCCTCGTGCGTTCGAGCTATCACGCCAAGGAGCAGGCCAGAGAGGTCGAGGCCGGCGGGCCCGGTAGCATTCAGCGGGTATTGGAGGCGGACCTTCAGGCGCCGGCTGAAATCCTGCCCGTGGTGAACTTCGTTCAGTTGGAGATCGGGCGCCCGGAGCGGTTGGACTCGGCGGCGACCGTCGGTTGGAGAGAGGGAGCGCTCGATGGGCGAATCTGAGACCGCAACGGTCGGTGTGGTGAATGGAGCTCCCGCACTCGGCGGGTTCTCCAAAGAGAAGCTGCTCGAGCTGCTCAAACAGATGCTCCTCTACCGGAGATTCGAGGAGAGCGCCGAAGAGGCGTACGCGATTGGAAAAATCGGGGGCTTCTGTCACCTCCACATCGGGCAGGAGGCCGCCGCGGCCGGGTGTATACTGCCGCTACGTCAGGACGATTACATCATCGGGTCCTACCGGGAGCACACGCAGGCGCTGGCGAAGGGTCTCTCGCCCGAGGCGGTCATGGCGGAACTCTACGGCAAGGCCAGTGGCACTTCGGGTGGGGTCGGCGGCTCGATGCACATCTTCGGTGTGGACGTGGGGTTCATGGGGGGAAACGGTATCGTAGGCGCGCAGGCCCCCCTGGCTCTGGGCATGGCCTGGGCGATCCACTACCGAGGTAGCGATCAGGTCTGTGTTTGTTTCCTCGGGGACGCAGCGGTGAACCAGGGGGCGTTCCATGAGTCCATGAACATGGCCGCCATCTGGAATCTTCCCGTGATTTATGTCGTGGAGAACAATGCGTACGGCATGGGCACGAAGTTCAGCCGGATGTCGGATACCGAGATGGTGAAGAAGGCGGCGGCACACGGAGTGCCGGCCACGGTCGTCGACGGGCAGGATGTCATGGCCACGTATGCCCACTTCGACGCGCTCATCGAGAGGGTTCGAGGGGGCGCCGGCGCGCAGTTCGTGGATGTAGAATGTTACCGGTTCAAGGGCCATTCTATGTCCGATCCCGTGTCCGGCACCTATCGGTCGAAGGAAGAGGTCGACGACCGGACCGAGAACGCGGATCCGATCAAACTTCTCCGGGATCGGATGTTCGCCGCCGAGCTCCTGACGGGCGAAGAACTCAAAGTGATCGACCAGGAAGTGAGGGCCACGGTGGCCGCCGCGGTCGACTTTGCCGAGGCTGCCCCCGAGCCCGAGGTCGATACTCTTTACGAAAACGTCTACTCCGAGATCAATCCTCACGGACGCCTTTTCTTCGACGGGCGCGGGAAGTAGGGGAAATGGCGGAAATTACGTACAGGGACGCACTGAATCAGGCACTCGCCGAAGAAATGGAGCGCGACGAGAACGTTTTCCTTTTGGGCGAAGAAGTCGCCGAGTATGACGGGGCGTACAAGGTATCCAAGGGTCTTCTCGAGCGGTTTGGCGACAAGAGGGTCAAAGACACGCCGATCAGCGAGCTCGGTTTCGCTGGACTGGGGATCGGGGCTGCGATGGTAGGCCTTCGGCCGGTCGTGGAGTTCATGACCTTCAACTTCTCATTTCTCGCCCTCGATCAGGTGATCAACACCGCCTCGAAGATGCTCAGCATGAGCGGTGGCCAGATCGGTATCCCCATGGTGTTTCGCGGCCCTTCCGGGGCGGCGCTGCAACTCGGAGCCCAGCACTCCCAGGCGTGCGAGACATGGTACCTGCATGCGCCCGGAATAAAGGTCGTCACGCCCTCGACGCCGGCCGACGCCAAGGGCCTGCTCAAGGCCGCGATCCGGGACAACGACCCGGTCGCTTTCATGGAAGGGGAGCTGCTCTACAACGTGAAGGGTGAGGTACCGGACGACGCCGACTTCGTCATCCCCTTGGGCGTGGCGGACCTCAAGCGCGAAGGCGGTGACGTCTCGATCATCACCCATGGCCCCATGGTCCACGTGGCGCTGCAGGCCGCGGCGCAGTTGGCCAAGGACGGCATCGAGGCAGACGTGCTGGATCTACGCTCGCTGCGTCCCCTCGACGTGGACGCGATCCTGGCGACCGTCGCGAAGACCAACCGGGCCATCTATCTGGAAGAGGGCTGGCCTTACCTGGGCGTAGGAGCCCAGATCGTTTCGATCATCATGGAAGAAGCGTTCGACGATCTCGATGCGCCCGTGCTCCGCGTGACCCAAGCCGATGTCCCCCTTCCCTACAACAAGAAACTCGAGATCTGGGCCAAGCCAGGCGCCGCCCGTGCGGTCGAGGCCTGTAAGAAGGTGCTATATGTCTAACGCGCCCTCCGCACACGCTCCAGTCTCAGACCCGCCCATCTCAGCGAACCGGCTCAAGTATGGCGACTAAGGTTCACATGGAGGCCCTCTCTCCGACGATGGAGGAAGGACAAGTCGTAAAGTGGCTCAGGTCCGAAGGGGACGGCGTCTCCCACGGGGACGTCATCGCCGAGATCGAAACCGATAAGGCGACCATGGAGTTGACCGCCCGGGGAGATGGCGTCCTCCGGGCCATCCTGGTCCCTGAAGGCGGCACGGCCCCGGTGGGTGAGGTGATTGCGCTGATCGGCGAGCCCGACGAGGACATCTCCGAGCTTCAAGCAGCGGCGGTTTCAGCTGCGGCGGCGAGCCGATCCGGACGGGGCGAAGGCGACGAGACCACGGCCGAGGGCGGGGTGGCTGCCGCGGTCGAGGGGGCTGCCGCGGATGACGGGGCTGCCGCGGTGAATAGGGCCGCCGGAGCCGAGTTGGCTGACGTAGCTACGGGGTCGCCGGCAGTTTCAGCGGCCGCCGATGAAGCCATCGACGGACGCGTCAAAGCGTCACCCGTGGCGCGGCGCTTGGCGGCCGATTCGGGCGTCCAGCTGGCGACCGTGTCCGGGTCCGGCCCGGCAGGACGCATCGTGAAACGGGATGTGGAGGCCGCCATCGAGGCCGGTCCGACGGCGGCTCCCGGCAGGGCCACTCCTCCGATGCCGGCCGCGCCCGTGTTGGTTCCGTCCGGCGCCGAGTTCGAGGACATCCCGCTCTCGCAGATGCGGAAGACGATCGCACGGCGTCTGACCCAATCGATCGGCCCTGTGCCCCACTTCTTCCTGACGATCGAGGTGGATATGGGGCGGGCGATGGAGGCCCGCGCCACGATCAACACCATGCTCGAGCGGGAGGGCAGAAAGATCTCTCTCAACGACCTGATCATCCGTGCGACGGCCGCGGCGCTCAAGCGCCACCCGGCGTGTAACGCACATTGGCTCGGCGACTCGATCCGACGCTTCAACCGCGTTCATATCGGCGTGGCCGTCGCGGTGGAGGATGGCCTCATCACGCCCGTCATCCGAGACGCCGACCTGAAGGGTGTGGCGCACATCGGCGCCGAGATCCGGGAGTTGGCCGGAAGGGCCCGGGAGAAGAGGCTCCAACCGGACGAGTATACCGGAGCCACCTTCTCGATATCCAACCTGGGAATGTTCGGCATCCACGAGTTTACGGCGGTTATCAACCCGCCCGAAGCGGGCATTCTTGCGGTCGGTGGTGTGGAGCAGGTGCCGGTGGTGGAGGCGGGTGAGGTCGTCGTCCGCAACCGCATGAAGTTGACGATGAGTTGCGACCACCGCGTGATCGACGGCGCGCTCGGCGCCGCGTTCCTCTCCACGCTGAAGGGAATGCTCGAGGAGCCCGCGGCCATCCTGGTCTGAGCCAATGACGGACACCGTTTCACGAATCCTGAACATCGAAAAAGCGGAGCTTCCCCGCGCGCTCCTGTCGGTCGCCTACTTCTTCTGCGTTCTGTGCGGGTACTACTTTCTTCGCCCGGTCCGAGAGGCGATGGGGGTCTCCCGGGGCATGGACGAGCTGCGCTGGCTCTTCGTAGGAACGTCCTTCGTGTCACTCGTGCTCGTCCTCGCCTTCGGGGGGGTCGTAGCGAGGACCAACCGCCGCCGGTTCATCCCGATCGCCTACCTGTTCGTTATCGCGTGTTTGATCATTTTCTCGGGGATGCTGATCGCCGATGGGGTCGCGGGTGGGGGACTCATCGGCACGGATTCCGAGACGCTCGTGGCGCGGTATGTGGGTTACGTCTTTTTCGTTTGGCTCAGCTCCATCAACCTGTTCGTGACCAGCGTTTTCTGGGCCTTCATGGTAGACATCTTCGACATGCGTCAGGGCAAGCGGATGTTCGCTTTCATCGGCATCGGGGGCACGCTCGGAGCGCTGGTCGGTGGTTGGGCGACGAACGTCATCAGTGGAATGACCGAGTCGGTCTACCTGCCCGCGGGGCTCATGCTCACGGGCGCCGCCTTCTTTGGGCTGGCCATCGTGGTGATGCTCACGCTGGACCGCCTCGTCTTTTCCTCAGGTGGTTCTCCCCGCGCGGAGTCGGTCCAAGGTCAGGGGGATGGCGAGGCGTCATCCCGAGCGGGACGTGAGGATGAGGGCGCGGGCCGTGCCAAGATCGGCGGGACTTTTTGGGACGGCGCGAAGGCCGTTGCGGGTTCGCCCTACCTGCTGGGTATCGGTGCCTACATCGTGCTGATGGCGATTTCGAATACGCTGATCTACTTCACGCAGGCCAACATCATCCTCGAAAACACGGACACGTTCAGCCAACGGGTGGCCGGGTTCGCCCAATTCGACGCCTTCGCGCAGGTTGCCACGCTCTTCGCCCAGATTTTTGTGACCACGCGAGTGATCCAGCGCATCGGTGTGGGCTGGACGCTGGTCATTTTGCCCGTTGTGACCATGGTCGGCTTCGCGATTCTCTCGGTTTGGACCGTCTTCGGTGTCATGGCCGTCTTTCAAGCGCTTCACCGCGCCACGCGGTACGCCATCTCGAGGCCCGCGCGGGAGACGCTGTTCAGCGTCGTCTCGCCGGCGGAGAAGTACAAGGCGAAGCCGATCGTGGATGTGTTCCTCTATCGCGGCGGTGATGTCGCCGGTGCGGGAGTGGACGGCATGTTCGCCGCCATGGGGCTGACGTTGGCGTGGGTTGCAGCTGCAACCGTGCCCGTAGCGGGCGTCTGGGCCATGCTCTGTCTCGCCCTGGGGCGGGCGCAGCAGGTGAGGGACGCGGCGGGGCGCGTGTCGCAGCCGGAGCCTTCACGGGTAGGATAAACCGCCGGGGCCTGCGCCCGCAGACTTTCAGGCGCCAGGTGTTGCGTGAGCGGTCCGGTGCCACCCGATGGCGCAGGTGGGGCTTCTCTTAGAACCCTCCCCCTCCACCTCCCCCGAAGCCGCCGCCGCTGAACCCGCCGCCGCCGCTGAAGCCCGAGCCTCCGCTGCTGCGCGGCTGCGAGCTCATCGCGCTACCGACCCTGTGGGACATGCCCCCCAGGTTCGTTACGAACACCGTGGGTCTAAAACGCCGCCCATGCGGACCGGAATACCATTCGGGGGGCGTCTTGTACAGGTCGTCGAAAGCTCGAGCCCACTTCTTCTCCACCTGGAGCGCCATGGCGTGTGGGAGGTACCGCTCGAACATCTGGGGTGAATCGATCATGCGCCGGAAGTGATCGGCTTCGACCCGGTCGAGAAACTCCTGGAAACCTAGGACGTGCTCCAACTGGCGGGCGCCCTTTACGGTTCGGGCCGGCATGACCATGCCG
>SMVB01177775.1_pt1 | contig 14096 bp, 12 predicted proteins | sample 2456461 | NCBI WGS metagenome assembly SMVB01 (sample SAMN11095934, study PRJNA526329) | marine sediment metagenome | biome: Marine sediment; feature: Surficial sediment; material: Deep marine sediment; isolation source: Hadal surficial sediment | place: Pacific Ocean | collected 2014-05 | depth... | reverse complement strand
TGGCTTCACATTTCGGTCGTTCTCGCACGTCCATGTGCTCCACGACACCGGGACTCCTGTCCAATGGCCGATCCTTCGAAAACCATAGCTATGGCTATGCTTGTTCGAACGATCGACCAAACTGTATTGCCAGCTACACTACAAATTCCGAATCCTTCGTGCAATATGCGGGCTAGGGTCAGAAATCCGATCCTGGGTGATTGTTCGCAGTGAATCATCGTGTTGTATCATTGGTTTTGAATGTGGCAGGTAGCAGGCTTTCATGACGGTCTATAATTTTCCTTACAAAGATGCCGAGTTTCTTATTACCGAACTGCTTGGATTTGACCAGATGTGCCGCGAAGCAGGCCTCGAAGACATTAACAGTGAGTTGGTTTCTGCCATCCTGGATGAAGCCGGCCGGCTGGGCAGTGAAATCATTGCGCCCCTGAATCCCATTGGTGACCAGATAGGCGCCACGCTGGGTGAAGACGGTGTGCGCGAGACACCGGGATTTGCTGATGCCTACCGCCAGTTTGTAGATAGCGGCTGGCCATCTCTAAATGCCAGCAAGGCTTATGGCGGGCAGGAAATGCCCAAGGTGTTGGGGGCTGCAGTGGCCGAAATCTGGCAATCGTCCAGCCTTGCTTTCTCTTTATGCCCTCTGTTGACCAGCGGGGCGATCGAAGCAATTACGGCCCATGGTTCGGATCAGCTGAAAGACACCTATTTACCCAACTTGGTGAGTGGTGAGTGGACGGCCACCATGAATCTCACGGAGTCTGCGGCCGGTTCCGACCTGGCAGCGGTGGCCTGCCGGGCTGTCCCGGAGGGTGATCACTACCTGGTGACCGGGCAGAAGATTTTTATTACCTGGGGTGACCACCAGATGACGGAAAACATCATTCACTTGGTGCTGGCGCGCCTGCCTGATGCCCCTGCCGGGATCAAGGGCATTTCACTGTTCCTGGTGCCGAAATTCCTGCTGGATGACTACGGCCGACCGGGCAAGCGCAATGACGTTTCTTGTGTTTCGCTCGAACATAAACTCGGCATCCATGCCAGCCCGACTTGCGTGATGAATTTCGGCGATAATGGTGGAGCCGTGGGTTTCCTGGTCGGTGAACCCCACGATGGCCTGGCCGCAATGTTTACCATGATGAATGATGCGCGCCAAGGAACGGGCATGCAGGGTCTGTCCCTGTCCGAGCGGTCGTATCAGCAGGCCCTGGAGTACGCTAAGGAACGCCTGCAGGGTACTCGTAATGACGGCACGCGTTTCCCGATTATCGAATTTCCGGATGTACGGCGCATGCTGATGCTGATGAAAGCCGCAACCGAGGCGATGCGTGGCCTGGCCTATATAGCTGCCGCGGAAATCGACAGAACCCGCTGGGCGAAGGATCCGCAGGCGGCGCAAGAACACGCAGCGCGCACCGGCTTGTATACACCCATTGTCAAGGGCTGGATCACGGAACTGGCCCAGGAAATCACCTCCCTGGGCATACAGATCCACGGCGGTATGGGTTATATAGAAGAAACCGGAAGTGCCCAGCACTACCGGGATGTGCGCATCACGACGATTTACGAAGGCACCACGGGAGTCCAGGGACTGGACTTGGTGGGCCGCAAGATCCTCGCAAATAATGGCGAAGTATTGGCCGGCCTGCTGGACGACATCCAGTCCACGGCGGAAGCCATGTCAGACATTGACGAGCTCGCCGGCCAAGCCTCGGCATTGAAAAATGCGATGCACTGGGGCAGGGAGGCCAACGCATGGCTGCTCGAACATGCGGGGCAGAACAGGAATGTTGCTGGTGGCGTCAGCGTGAATTTCATGATGCTGCTGGGTTATATCTGTGGCGGCTGGGTGATGGGTCAATCGGCGTTGAAGGCAGCCCGTTTGCTTGACGGCGGTGGAAAAAATGAATCCTTCTTGCGTGCAAAGCTGGTGACTGCACAATTTTATACCGACCACCTCCTGCCGCGTGCCGGTAGTTGCCTGGTAACGGTCAAGGCAGGCGCTGACAGCATCATGGCGCTGGATGTAGAGCAGTTTTAGCTGTGAATTCCAGGTGGAATCGTGACCGGTTTAGATTCCGCAAGGACTGCCAATGAACATGAACCATGTCGACATCAGGCCGGTCACTACCGCAAGTGACCTGAAGGCATTTATTGCCATCCCCTGGTCGATCTATCGTGACGATCCCAACTGGGTGCCGCCGCTGAAATTTGAACGCAAGGAAGCACTTTCAGAGAAAAACCCTTTTTTTGAACATGCGCGCTGGCAAGCCTGGCTGGCTTATCGCGACGGTGTGCCCGTTGGTCGGATTTCGGCCCAGATTGATTCACTGCACCTGGAACACCACGACGCCCATACCGGATTCTTCGGACTGATTGAGGCGCCCGATGATGCCGAAGTGTTTGCTGCCTTGTTTGGTACTGCCGAGACTTGGCTGAAAGAGCAGAACATGACAAGCGCACTGGGGCCATTTAACCTGGGCATCAACCAGGAAGTCGGCTGCTTAGTAGAAGGTCTTGATTCCCCACCCTATGTCATGATGGGTCATGCAAGGCCCTACTACGGTCAACAGATAGAAAAGCAGGGTTACAGCAAAGCACAGGATATGCTTGCCTACGAAATGAACAGGGACTCGTTTGCCATGCCCCAAATCGTGCAGCGATTGCTGAAACGCCTGGAGAAAAAAATCAGGGTGAGAACCATTGATCGCAGGAATGCTGCTGCTGATCTCGAGACGATGCGCTGTATTTTTAACGATGCCTGGTCCGGCAACTGGGGGTTTGTACCCTTCACCATCAGCGAGTTTTCTACGCTTGGAAAGGAATTGTTAATGATTGTGCCCACAGACTTTATCCACATTGCGGATCTGGATGGCAAGCCTGCAGCTTTTATTGTTTTGATTCCTAATTTGAACGAGATTATTGCCGATCTTGATGGCAGCTTGTTCCCATTTGCTTGGGCCAGGTTGCTGTGGCGGCTTAAAGTTCGATTCCCAAAATCGGGACGGATCGTCCTCATGGGCGTCCGCCGGGAGTTTCAGCACACCCGGTTGGGGCCGGCGCTGGCTTTTAGCGTAATGCGGGCCTTGCATGGTCCTATCATCAGCCGTGGCTTGAAGCGGGTTGAGGCATCCTGGATCCTGGAGCAAAACCGGGGAATGAGAAACATCATGGAACAAGTGGGAGGTTACGTGACTAAACGATACCGGATGTATCAGAAATCACTGTTTGGAAACGCCGGGAGTCTGTGCGACCAGTAAAACATCAATTTGCCGCTGTTGTGCTGGCCGGTGAACGGCCAGGCGGTAATGCGATCAGCCAGGAACTGGGTCTGTCAGCCAGCGTGTTGGTCAATGTAGCAGGCAAATCGGCGCTGGCCAGAGTCATTGAAACGCTTGAAGCCAGTGAAATGGTTAAAGGTGGCTTGCTGTCGGGTCCGGTGGAAAAAATTTACCGGGATAACGAGGAATTCCGGCAAATTCTCAGTGCAAGTTCCCTGCAGTGGACAGCCCCGGAATCCGGGCCCAGCGCCAGTGCACTGGCCGCCCTTGAACAACTGGATCGTTTTCCCGTTTTGCTGACAACGGGCGACCACGCCCTGCTTTCCCCGGGATTGGTGGATTTCTTCTGTCGCGAGGCAATGAAGATGGATGTCGACGTCGTTTGCGGGCTGGCGCCCTACAGCATCGTCCATGCGGCCTACCCGGAATCAAAAAGAACTGTTTTAAAATTCAGTGATGGCCAGTATTGCGGCACCAACCTGTTTGCCATCCTGAACCGGGCAGGAAAGGCCGGCCCTGCATTTTGGCGGCAATTGGAGGCTCAGCGCAAACACCCCTGGCGGATGGCGCGCCGTCTTGGTACGGGGTTACTGCTCCGCTACCTGTTTGGGCGCTTGTCACTGGACCAGGCGCTGGAGTCACTCTCTCGCGCCATGGGTTGCCGCGTAGGATATGTCCGGATTGAGGTGGCGCGGGCAGTGGTGGATGTGGACTCAGTAGCGGACAGGGACCTGGCAGAAAAAATACTCTTACAATAATCCGTCTATGTGGTCCGCCAGCCGGTGCGTCAATGCCAGTAGGGTTAGGGTTGGATTAGCCCATCCGCCGGTGGTAAACACCGAACTGCCGGCAATGTGCAGGTTGCCGTAGCCATGAACGGTACAATTTGAGTCCACTACGCCGCTGCTTGGCGTATCACTCATCCGGGTGGTGCCCATGTGATGGTAACCGCCGATCGGATGGTTACCGACGGTCGGATCCACCGGCCAGGCTGCGGTGCCGTCTTCCAGCCATTTTGAGGTTTGCAACTGGCCCAAATTCAGCCGGCCAAATTCCCGTCCCACCGCCCGGGCCAGCTCCAACACCGATCGTTTGTCCAGTTCCAAGAGCTGCCAATCCAGGTGTGCCCTGCGGCAACCCAGGGCATCTCTTTCATCACCAAGCAGCACGCGGCTGGCTGGGTTCGGTGCCTGTTCCGCCCGGGCCATGAGGTAGAGCTCCATGCCCCGGGCCCTGGTCGCGGTGCGTAGCAGTGTCATCGACAGATGGCGCTGTAACCAGTCCTGGATGCCCCGGTAAATGTGCCACAAGCGCCGGTTCGACTTCGAAGCAGACAGGTTGTGCTTCAGGTTCAAATACACCTTCTTGCTGATGCCCAGACCGAGTTCCGGGTTGCGCTGAATCTTAAAGGTGGCGGCACTGTGCAGAATCCTCTTTTCTCTTTGCAGGGTTTGTGATGCCACCAGTGCCGGTGCTACGGGCGGGCCTGATTGCGGATACCTTTTGCGATACTGGGCCCAGAACCAGGCCGGATCATCCGTCTTGATGTATGCAATGCGGCCGTGGGGGTGTTCCATAAAGTAGCGGCCGACTTGATCATTGGAATTACCAACTCCGCTGGCTTCTACATCATTGGAAATCATCAGCAGGCGTGCGTTCTCGATCGCGCCGCAGGCCAGTACAAAATGTTTTGCGCGCACTTTCAGCTGCTTTCCTTCCAATGTGCTGGCCACGAGCCTCCTGATCGTCCGGGCATTTTCATCAGCCTGCACCTGCACGATGTTGGCATGCAGTACGATGCGGGCATTACCGGCTGCTACGAGATCATCGACCTGGGTGCTGTTGAACCGCTCTTCCTTGGTATCAAAGCGCCAGAACAGGTGGGCAATTTCTTCGGGATCGAAGTCTATGGGAGTCAGTTGCAGCTTGTCCCACAGGTCATGCGTGTAGTCGTAATCGCCCAGTTCCAGCGAGTCGTGGGCGATGTGGTAATAACTCTGTAAGTCGTCCAGGCTAATGGGCCAGCCACTGTGCGGCACCCAGTCACGTTGTTCAAAATCCATGCGGTCAAGCGGGACACTTCTCCCCCCCCAGATATTGGTCGTGCCACCGAAAAACCTCAGCCGGGAATGCTCCAGTTCGTAGTATTCCATGCCCACATTCTGACCGGCGCACAGGTCCTGTGTACTTTGGTGGAAGTCCATACCGCCGGCTTCCAGCAGGCAAACATCATGACCCCGCTGTACCAGGCTCCTGGACAACGCCACGCCGGCAGCACCTGCACCGGCGATGCAGACGTCGGTATCCAATTCGGTGGGGACGGATGCATCCCGCAGATCAATCAGCATAAGGGTGTCCTACCTAACCCGCATATTGCACGAAGGCGGGGAGCATTATAGTTGATCACGTTGATGGGAATTTATGATTTATTAACCCCGACAGTGTAAAATTCCGGCCATTCATTGCCCCGGCATCGTTGTCGTGGCTTGCATACCAGGTAATGAAGGGTCATTAATTCGTGAAAGCTATAATTTTAAGTGCGGGCCAGGGCCGGCGGCTCCTCCCCTTGACCGAGGTGATACCCAAGTGCTGTTTGCGCCCGGGCGGGCTGTCGATTCTTGAGTGGCAGATCAGGGAATTGTCAGCTGCCGGCGTTGAAGAAATCGTCGTTGTGACCGGCTTCGGTTATGAAAAAGTGGAAGAAATCGTAGACCGCGTGCAAGGCGTTCATATTCGCACCCTCTATAACCCGTTTTACGCGCAGTCCGATAACCTGGGAACCTGTTGGATTGCCCGGGGGGCAATGGATGGTCCCTTTGTCCTGGTTAATGGCGATACGCTGTTCGAGACTCCTGTCTTGCAGCATCTCATGAAAGATGTAAGCAGTTACCCAATCACACTGGCTACGGATCAGAAGGTCTCCTATGACGACGATGACATGAAGATCTGGGCTGAAGGCATTCGCCTGTGCCGGGTTGGGAAAAGGCTGGACCTGAGGCATGTGAACGGTGAGTCCATTGGCATGATGTATTTCAATCTCGCCGGAGCTGAAATTTTCGTAAAAAAGATCGAGGAATTAATGCGCCAGGGCGACGGACTCAAACGCTGGTATCTGTCTGCCATCGATGACCTCGCCCAGGCCGGGGTGGTGGGAATCAGTTCGATCCATGGTTTGAGCTGGTGCGAGGTGGATGACCCTGTGGACCTGGCCTACGCTGAAACCGTGGTAAGAACCTGGCCTGACCGTGCGAGCGTGAAGCTGCCGGAGAACGAGGAATCCGGCTTGCCCGCTTTCCTCGAGAAAGAGTGGGAAATCTGAGTAAATTTTGGCTTTTGGGGGTCAATCCTCCGGTTTCACCAGGATGTGTACGCCCTGGCTGCCACCAGCGCGGATGCGGTCCTGATCAATGTCATATTCGATTTCTTCGCTTTGCATGGTCTGGCCGGCTCTCGAGAGACTGGCCCCGCCCTCCAAGCTGATGCTGTTGGTGATCCTCCGGTAGACGATACGGGCAGCTTTTCCCGTTATGGTCTCGAGACGGCCATGGGAAATGGTTTCCAGCTGAATATTTGCCGGTGATCCCGTCAGGATAGCGGTTTCAGGGTCATCCAGGTCGCCGTACAGTGTCGCTTGGTCGGCGGACAGGTACCAATTATGTGCTTTGAGCTCGAAATGGCCGCTAAAATGAATGGTATCGGGCGCTACATCTTCCCAGGCATTTTCAGCTTGGATCGAGACGGTGTCACCCGCCGAGAATCCGCTGAGCCGTTCACCATCCGACATGGCCAGGCCTGCAGGCAGCGCGGTCCAGGCCAGGACAAGAATCCGGGTCAGTTGATTAAGTCGCCGCTGATTAATGGTGTTTTCGGGTCTGTGCATGATAAATTGACCTGCAATCAATCCTGATCATAACAATTTTTAGGAGCCTGTCGGGTAGATTCATCCAGACATGATTATTGACCGTTACCTGAGAAATGAAATCAGCGTGCCATTCCTGGCCGTGAGCGCTGTGTTGGTGGCGATTTTTCTTACCTTTAGCCTCACGCGGTTCCTGATCGACGCCAATGCCGGTCTGTTGCACGCTGCAGAAGTAATTCAGCTGACCTTTCTCAAATCACTTATATCTCTTGAAATATTGTTGCCTCTGAGTCTGTATCTTGCGGTCATGATCGGCCTGGGCAGGTTGTACAGTGACTCTGAAATTTACGCCATGAGAGCCAGCGGGATCAGTGAGATGCGTTTGCTCAGGCCCATCGTCGGGTTTGCTCTTTTGCTGGCGGTTCTGATCGCCCTTTTTTCCGTTTTTGTTCGACCGTGGGCCTATGGGCAATCCTACCGGATCATAGCGCAGGCAAAAGCCTCGACCGCAGTCGACCGAATTCATCCAGGACGTTTCTACACATTCGGGGATACTGGAAGGACTGTTTTCATCAAGGGAATTTCGAATGGGGGCACTGAGCTGGATGAAGTATTCATTCGCACACGGAAAAACGGTGATCTGCAGGTGATTACTGCGAGCGCCGGGCGCATGGAATTCGAGGCCAGGTCCGGATATCACCGGCTGACACTGACTGACGCGAGTGTCTACAAGCACGTGGCAGATGGTCCGGACGTGTTCGCGGACCTGGGAACCTTTTCCCTGTGGATTCCGGCAGTTGAGGCCGACCCGGTGGGTTACAAGACAAAGTCAACCAGCACCTTTGATCTGCGGGACTCAGGCAGCACTGAAGATCTGGCCGAATTCCAATGGCGCATGTCCACGCCGCTGTCTGCATTGTTGTTGGCCTTGCTAGCCATACCCCTCAGCCGCAGCAAGCCGCGTCAGGGACGTTATGCCCGGATGCTGGGCGCCATTGTGATTTATACCGTGTATTTCAATCTGCTGGATGTTAGCCGCACCTGGGTGGAAATGGGGACTTCAGCGGGAATATGGTGGGTGCCCGCGTCACTCGCCCTGCTGGTTTTTGTTTTTTTCGTGCCCTGGTTGAGGATTGCCCGCAAGCTTCCACGAAGGCAGGGTAGGCAGTCTTGATCATTCTGGACCGCTATATCATGGGTCATTTTGTCAAGGGCGTGTTGCCGGTACTGTTCTTGCTGCTGGCCCTGTTCAGTTTCCTGACGCTGGCCGAAGAACTGGAAGATGTCGGCAAAGGGACTTTCACGCAACTGGATGCATTCCTGGTGGTTTTGTATACCTTACCGAGGCGGATCGTGGAACTGTTGCCGGTCACAGCTTTACTCGGTGGGCTGATGGGCCTGGGAGTCATGGCCAACCACCAGGAGTTGATCGCGGCCCGAGCGGCTGGAATGTCCAGGGCGCGCATGGCTTTTCCGGTGTTCGTGGTCTCCCTGTCCCTGGCTATGGTAGTGGTGCTGATGCAATTCCTGCTGATCCCGGTTAGCGAGCGTGAAGCTTCACAATTACGTTCCCGATCGCTGGAGGAAACCTCCGTGGGTGCTGCGGGCAGGCTGGAATTCTGGACGCGCAGCAATGGCAATATTGTTCATGTGAATGATGTTCTGTACAACAGCATCCTCAGCGATGTGGAAATTTACAGCACAGACCAGCACGGCAAGCTAAGGCAATTGATCCAGGCGGAGCAGGCGACCATTACCGGTGCGGACACCTGGTTACTGAAAAACGTGGTGCGCACGGGCTTGGATGGCATGGTGGCGTCTGAGGACCGGTTCCCACAGCTGGAATGGACCGGATTATTGTCCCGGGAACAGGCGGAAATCCTGATGCTTCCATTGGAATCACTGGCTCCCTACGATTTGTTGCGTTACATCAGTCACCTGGATAAGAATGAACTGGATACGCACCACTTGCGCGTGATTTTCTGGACACAGATGAGCATCATGATTGCGGTAATGGCCATGGGGCTGTTGTCCCTGCCCATGCTGGCTGGATCCACACGGTCGATTTCAGCCAGCCAGAGAATTGTAAGCGGAGGGATAATCGGCATTGCTTTTTACCTGCTCCAACAGCTGAGCGGGCACATGGCGAACCTGTTTGGCCTGTTGCCCTCAGTGACCATCATGGCACCCGTGCTGGTGTTGCTTGCGGGTGCGGTACTGGCCCAGTTCTGGCATGGGCCCCGCCCGCGAAAACGTAATGATCAGGCTGTTACCAAGTCCTGATCCAGCTCAGTTCCCCTGCAGGTTTGAAGCGTGCTCCTGCGCCATCGTGGTTGTCCAGGGACATCAAGCGCATACGACAATGCCAACCGTCATCCGTCTTTTCCACGTCAAATACCCGGTATGAAGCGTTATTTACGCTGGATGCAGACGCCGTGCAGAATGTATGCACCTCCCGGTGCTGCCTTTCCCGATTATTGTGGATGTGCCCATACAGGACTAGGTCCGGTTGCTGCTCTTCAATCACAAGCTGCAGATCCGCGGCATCCCGTAAGGCTTTACGCTGCTTTGTCATTCCCGGCAGGGGCGGGTGGTGGATCAGCAGGCAGGTGAACTCGGACCGCTTGGGAGATTTGCCTGCCGGGCCGGATACTGGCCCGCCCAGGGCGTCCCGAAGCCGGGCCAATTGCGCCTTGCCCAACTCACCTTCTGCTGAAAAAATCCGGGTCACGCAAGACGTACTAACACCAATCAAGCGCAAACCACCGACTGTACGCACGACCGGGTAAGGGGCGGTATAGTCATTGACTCCCGCGACCTGTGTGGGCAAATAATCACACCAGTGACGATTCATGGCAGCCAGCGAATCAGGTGCATAATTATCGTGGTTACCCGGTATCAACATGACCTGCTCCGGGGCGCCCAGCCGTCGCAGCCAACGCGCTGCTTCGATTATTTCATCTTCCAGGCCAATATGGACCAGGTCACCGGTCAGCAGTATCTGGTCGGGAGATTCATCATGCACGGCCTGGGTGAGCCACTCGAGAATTTCAGGTCGATGGATGAATCGGCGCTTGGTGTACCAGGAAAGGTAGCCGGATTTCCGCTTTCCTTTCACACTCAGGAAGCTGAACGACTCCAGGCTGCTCAGGTGTGGGTCTGTGAGTTGAATCAGGCGCATGAAATTCTTAAATAATCATTAAAGCCCAGCGAAACTCGTGCACTATGCGGGCTGGAGTTTTGCCGGAAATAAGTAGGCTGACTATAATCGACTAGCCGGCAGATTGCACCAGCCACAAGCCTTTAGAAAAGTGAGCAATACGATGATCACGCACGCCCTTGTACTTGAAGAATCTTCTGTGAAGTTGTGGGGGCTTTCATCACGAGAAAGAATAAGCCGCCAGTTGCAGGCGATCGGTGGTGTTGAACTAATCGAACCAGGAAGTGAAATGCCAACTTCAGGACGTGTCCTGCTTATGAACGGTCAATTTCTGTTCGAAATTCGGACGCTTGCAGGTCTGTTGCAACGGCAAAATACGGTACTGACACACCCCGGTGACGGTCTGCCTGCGGCTGTGATTGTCGACTCCGATCTTGCCTCTTCCTGCCAGGATTACATCCAAGGGCGTACTGCAACCCCGCCGGACACTCTGGCGTACATTGCTCCGGACGATCTTGCCGCCTTCGATCAAGCGCTACTAAGCGCAAAAACGCCTTTGCTGCAGCCAGTTTGTGAGGAAAAAAAACAGGAGATGGAAAACCTGCTGTACGGCAATGCCTACAAGGGCATAACCGATCTGGTCACAAAGTTCGTGTGGCCCCGCCCCGCCCGGGCGGCTGTTCACGCTGCGGCAAATCTCAGGCTGTCACCTAACATGGTGACCAGTGTGGGATTTGTGCTCGTCGTCGCTGTCTGTTACTTGTTCCTCCATGGTTATTTCCTGGCCGGACTTGCCGCCGCCTGGATAATGACCTTTCTCGATACCGTAGATGGCAAGCTGGCGCGCGTGACCGTTCAGTCCAGCAAATTCGGACATCTGTTTGATCATTTGATCGACCTGTTTCACCCGCCGTTCTGGTACATATTCTGGGGTATGTCCTTGAGTGGGTTCCTCCCCGTGATGGGATTTGACCGGGTGGATTTGTACTGGATGATCGTGATCGCTTATGTTGCCGGTCGTATGGTGGAAGGCCTGTTTCCCCTGCTGGGTAACTGCAATGTCTTCACCTGGAGGCCATTTGATGCTTATTTCCGCCTGGTCACGGCGCGGCGAAACCCCTGCATGATCATTCTGACGGTGAGTGCGATCATCGGGCGTGGGGACTGGGGTTTTATCGCGGTAACTTGCTGGACTGTGCTGACAACCATCGTACTGTTGGTGCGCCTGTTGCAAGGGGGTTTCAGCCGATTGACCCAGGGACCGTTGGATTCCTGGCTGAATTCAGACTCCGTTGCCCAGGGGCGCAATGCACGAGCCTTCCGTCTGTTCGCAAGCACTCGAGGCGCTTATGGAGCTTAGCCCCAGTGACCGTTTAAACAATCTGGTCTCGGCACAACTGTCAGGTAGCTGCGACTTTCCGGATGAACAAAGAGATCAGTTGCTGGCGCAAATTCAGGACCGGTATGGGACCGGTCTGTTGGCGGTCCTGATTTACGGCTCCTACCTGCGTGGCAAGCGCGACACCTTGCTGGACTTCTATGTGCTGCTGGAAAGCTACGGCTCTATGCCCCAAGCCTGGCACGGCTGGCTGGCGAAGGCGCTGCCGCCCAATGTGTACCAGATTCAATACGGCTCACCACCGGATGAAATTCGCGCCAAGTACGCCTTGCTGACAATGAATCGATTTGAATACGCGGTCCGGTCTGATTTTCATTCCTATTTCTGGGGCCGGTTTGCCCAGCCCTGTGGGATACTCTGGTGCCGGGATGAATCCACGAAATGTCGGTTGATTGGCGCAATCGGGATGGCTGCAGCAACATTCACGCGCAGGGTCGTACCGACTCTGGGCGATACTTTCAGTGCAATGGATGTGTGGCAGCGAGGTCTCAGTCTGAGCTACCAGTGCGAACTTCGTTCCGAACCGCCGGGGCACGCACTAAAGCTATTCAGTTTCTGGCCTGATTATTACACATCAATCACCACCGCCCTGGCCGGGCAGGGCTTGGGTTTCCAGCAAACTGAGCAGGAAGGAAAATACATCAACACGACAAGTAATAATACCAGGCGCTGCTCAAAGGCCAGTTGGTGGTTCAGGCGGATGCAGGGCAAAGTTCTCTCCTTTTTACGCCTCATCAAGGCTGCTGTAACCTTTTCCGGTGGCCTGGATTACCTGCTGTGGAAAATAAAGCGCCATTCGGGTGTCTACATCGAGCCCACCAGCCTGCAGAGAAAATACCCCCTGATTTTTGTTTGGCCCCTACTTTGGCGCCTCTACCGGCAGGGTGCATTCCGATGATCGTGAATCTATGCTGAAGCGAGTGCTGAAGAATTTCGCCGTTGTTTTGCGCGGGCGGGGGATTGCGGCAGTTTTTTCCGTCACCTCTACCGGCCTGATGGCCAACGCCTTGTCGGCCACCGAGTTTGGGCTGGTCATCCTGTTGCATACCTACATCATGGTGGTTCGCGGCGCACTGAATTTCCGGACTTTCGAGACCATCGTCCGGTTTGGAATTCCTCTCAGCGAGGCTGGAGACGACCGCGGCCTGCGATCCCTATTGCGTTCAACCATGATGATCGACATAGCCGCTGCCCTGCTGGCGGTGATACTTAGCATCGCCGCCGCACCGCTGGCCGGGCATTTCCTGCAGTGGGACAGTGATATGGTGGCTTGGGCAGCGATGTACAGCTTGATCATCCTGGCCACGGCCAATAGCACATCCAACGGTATCTTGCGCATTTATGACCGCTTCGATGCACTCAGTGTCCAGTTCACTATCGGGCCGGCTCTGCGTTTCATGATGGTTTCCATTGCCTGGGCGCTGGATGCTCCGATGCCGGTGTTTATCGTCGCTTGGGGGTCGGCTTTTGCCGCAGGGCATATCTACATGACCGTGCGTGGGTTGAAAGAGTTGAAGGCGCGTATGAATACCAGCCTGTGGAGTGGGTTCCAGTGGCAGGAGATTCGCGATCGGCAGCAAGCGTTCTGGAAATTTATCGGGGTGGTGTATTGGCAGACCAATATTGACCTGTTGCCCAAACATGTATCGACACTGTTGGCCGGCGCCTTACTTGGGCCAGCCGCAGCCGGACTATTCCGTCTGGCACGAGAGTTTTCAAGCGTGCTCACCCAGCCGGCTGTGTTGTTACGCGAAGTGTTTTTTCCGGATCTCACCAGGAGCTTCCATGCACGCGATGAGGGCTTTCATACCGTACCGTGGAAGACGGCCTTTATCGCGGGTGCTGCCGGCCTGGTATTTGTTATTCTTGCCCTGTTTATCGGCCGGCCAATACTGGGAATAGTGGGTGAGGAATATGTCGCTGCGGCGCCGCTACTCAGCCTGATGCTGCTGGCGGCTACATTTGAACTTGCCGGCGCATCGCTGCGCGCTGCGGTTTACGCGATGGGCAAGGCTGCCTCGATTTTGCGGATTCACGTAATCGGCATCACTACTTATGTGGCGATGTTTTTTGTCCTGACACCGATTACCGGGCTGATTGGCCCAGGATTGGCGGGAATAACGTCTTCCCTGCTGGTTCTCATTCTGACCGGCTTGCTGATCAAACGGAACGTGTAGGAGTACGTGCCTTGAAGGAGTACCAGGCACGTTCCTACAGTAGCTGAGTTTTCAGGTCGGCAAAAGCACTGATGATTCTTTCCAACTGTTCCGGTGTATGCGCGGCACTGACACTGCAACGAAGATAGCTGAATCCACCGGGCGATGCCGGTGGGATCATCAGGTTGGTGTAGACGCCCGCTTCGAGCAGACGATTCCAGCAGGACAGGGCTTCCTCTTT
>SMVB01165443.1_pt1 | contig 14104 bp, 10 predicted proteins | sample 2456461 | NCBI WGS metagenome assembly SMVB01 (sample SAMN11095934, study PRJNA526329) | marine sediment metagenome | biome: Marine sediment; feature: Surficial sediment; material: Deep marine sediment; isolation source: Hadal surficial sediment | place: Pacific Ocean | collected 2014-05 | depth... | reverse complement strand
TCACGCCGGCGCCGGAGTGGAACGGTGCGAAGGTGCCGGTGAACGTTGAGGAGAACGCGGTGATCACCGAACGCGGCATCGAGTGGCTGTATCCGCCGCAGATGCGGGTGCAGGTCATCCGATAGGAGAGGATGGCCTCGGTATGCACCGGCGGAAAGAAGCTACTCTTGGCGCGATAGGCACGTGGACAACCTCCTGGTCCGGGAATAAGGAGCTTGAAGAGCGCCGTTTCCCTGATCTCGGGAAGTAGAGGGCGCAGCCTTGAAACGAGCAGCAAGGCGAGCAGCAGCCTGGTGGCAACGGATCGACGGGTGCGGGCAGGCGGCGGTGCTCTGCTTGCTGGCGCTCGCTTCCACGCTAACGGGTTGCGCGACCCCCGACGCTGATAACGTTGGTCCGGAGCGACCGCCGAACTTCGTCATCATCTTCGTCGACGATGTCGGCTATGGCGATCTCGGCTCCTACGGTCATCCGACGATCCGGACGCCGAACCTCGATCGCATGGCGGCCGAAGGCCAACGCTGGACCAGCTTCTACGCCCAGGCGTCCGTCTGCTCGCCGAGCCGAGCCGCACTGCTCACCGGGCGGTTGCATCTGCGCAGCGGGATGTACGGTGCCAACCGGGTTCTGTTCCCTGACTCGCAATCCGGACTGCCGGACAGCGAGATCGTTATCGCTGAAGCGCTGAAGGAGATCGGCTACGCCACCGCGATTATCGGCAAGTGGCACCTGGGCCACCTGCCGCGCTATCTCCCCACGAACCATGGCTTCGACTACTGGTTCGGCCTGCCCTACTCGAACGACATGGACTCGACGGTGGTACCGGGTGGCGGGGCCGGCCGCGCCGCTCTCTTCGACCCGAAAATCGAGTACTACAACGTACCGCTATATCGAAACGATGAAGAGATCGAGCGGCCCGCCGACCAGAACACCCTGACGCGCCGGTACACGGAAGAAGCCACCCGCTTCATCAGGGATCATCGGGATGAGCCTTTCTTCCTCTACATTCCGCACTCGATGGCGCACGTGCCGCTGTTCGCATCCGACGAGTTTCGTGGCACCAGCCCGGCGGGGATCTACGGCGACGTCATCGAAGAGATCGACGGCAGCGTCGGTCGGGTGCTCGATACGCTACGGGAAGAGGGCCTCACAGAGAACACCCTGGTCGTGTTCACCAGCGACAACGGTCCCTGGCTGGCATTCGAAACCCACGGCGGTTCTGCCGGACCGTTCCGTCACGGCAAGGGAACGACCTTCGAAGGCGGCATGCGGGTGCCCGGAATCTTTTGGTGGCCGGGGACGATCGTCCCCGAAGTGCGGCAAGACATCGGCTCCGCCATGGACCTGTTCACCACGGTGTTGACGCTGGCCGGCGCCGAGGTGCCGCAGGACAGGGTCATCGACGGGCTCGACCTGAGCCCGGCGCTGCTCGGGACCGGCCCCGGCCCGCGGAATCTCATGTTCTATTACCGGGTCGACAAGCTGTACGCCATCCGCAAGGGTCCGTACAAGGCCCACTTCATCACCCAAGGTGCGTACGGGCAGGGTCCGGAGCGGACGCAACACGATCCGCCGCTCCTGTTCCACCTCGGAGAAGATCCGGGCGAGAGGTTCGACATCGCGGCGCAGCATCCGGAGGTCGTCGAAGACTTGTTGCGAGAGGCCGAGGCACACCGGCGGCGGCTCGAGCCGGGCCCGCCGCTTTTCGATCTGCGCGGCGGCGGTTAGAGCGCTACGCCATCCGGTGGTCACGCTTCTTGCCGCGGACTCGGTCACCGGCTTCGTGCATCCCGACAAGATCTGGCGCAACGTGGGGGCCGTGCCGTTTTCGCACCTGCGCGATGGAGCGTTGAACGGCGATGGTCGTCGGGTAGAAGAAGGCACCGATCACGTCTGCTCCGGCCCCGGCGTTGGAACAGCGGGATCCCTTGAACCCCCGCTGCACCCGTGCTAAAAGGGCCTCGTCTGGGGACCACTGTAGGCAGCGAATCATTGCTGCACCGAAACGGCGGGTTTGGCCGCCGAGTGCGTCCCATGGCCTTGAGTTCTGCTGGGAACCGATTCCTCGCCTGCCCGTACGGAGCAGGAATCCGTTTCGCTTCGCCTGGGCATTTTCAGCTCGGCCGCTTATCCGTTTGTCTTCCCTGTCGGAGGCCCCGATTCGACCCGAATCGTGGTGAGCCGGCGCACGCGCGGATCAGGCTCGTAATAGATGGGTAGCCTGAATCCGGCTTTGGAGGTGCTCGATGAACGGTGCATCAGGTGCAGAGACCGGCACTCATGAGCAAGAGAAGTTGAACGCACTTCAGATACTCGGCATAGCTGGGTCTTGTGCCATCGGAGCTTCCCTGGCGGTAATTGCCGATCTTACGATGAAGTACAAGGCGAAGGCCTCGGCGTTCATGCAAATCGACGAGGCTATCGAGGTGATTGCGGGAAGGGCAATCTCGGAGTTGTTTGTGTTTGTCTTGGTATTAGGTTTGGCGGTCTCGGTGGCCTTTATCCTCAAGACAAGAACGCCCCTTGACGGTCTCAAAGTTGGAGCCAGCTTCCTGGCAATGGCCATGACGGGCACTCCGATCGGAGATGTCGGGGGCGTCCCCCGAACGCTCGAAGACCTGGCGACGACCGATTCAAGCGCCAACCAGAGCGGCGCTTTGCAGACGAGTTCGCTGCTGCCGATCCTCTCGAGAGTCGATGCCCCCGAGCATGAGCCCGAGCAGGGCGCCGTAACAATCATTCTGCTTCCTACCAATGGACGATTACCTGCTGAAGCGACGATCGAGATTATTGGGAGTGCCAGCAGGCGGATCGCCTATCGATCGACAATCGAACGTGGACGGATCGACTTCTTCCTGGGTGCCGGCGAATACGAGATTCGCATTGAGGCGTCGGGCTTTGCGACCATCGGCCGCACTCTCCGTGTCGCGGCCGGCAAAAGAGCTGCACTCCTTCTGCAGACTGCAGAATCTCGGATCCCGCTCGTCGCGCAACGGCTTTTTACGCGTCGGTTTGAAGGCACAACTAGTGAGCTCAGCGACACCGTCCCGGTCTTTCTCACGTTGGATCGAATCGGAGTCGGGCAAGACGGGACGATCGGAAGTACCGAGTGGGGGTTCATGGTGCTCGTCGGCGACATCATCGCCTTCAAGTTTCCAACCAGCGAGTTCGACGACGATGCTAATTCGGCCAGGTATCTCTATTCCCTGGATCCCAGCTACAGTGCGCTTCTCGAGCTGCCGTCAGGTCTGAGCAACCGGATAACCATCTTGGGATACCGAGCTCCCGCCGTCTTCGGCAGCGTTTCTGCAGCGGGCACCTCGGTGACCGTGATCAGCCCGGGAGGGTTCGGTCAGGGGCATTTCGAATTGGGATTCGTTTTCGCCGACGAAGTGGTCGCCGGGAGACAGGGCACGAACCTGAAGCTCCGTAGCCTTGAAGTACACGAGGACGGAAGCATAGGTGAGACGGAGTGGGCGTTTGACGTGTTCGCGGATGGAAGGCGTGTGATCCATGTTCCGTCACGTGGGTATTCTGATGACGCCGGAGTTGTTGATCTGGAGATGGAAGCGTTCAGAGCCTTCGTGCCGGCGGCCGAAGTGAGCAGCCGACGGGGCGGCTCCAGGCAGCTCGATGGGCTCGACGTGGTCGGTTATCGACCTCCAATTGTCGAAGGTGCGGGCGAGATACTGCTAGATGATCTCGTGGTCGAAGGCCCAATGGAACTCATCGTGCCCGTGGCGAACCAGGATAACGCCAGGAACGGCGATTTTTCCTTTTACTTCACGATCAGTGCGCCGCGGTTGGAACCGATCAAGAAGCAACCGGTAGTTGTTGCGCGATGACGTCGAACGGTCAGCGCCAGGAGGCCCCGGCGCCTTCGCCGATGTGCGTGACTTCGCCGCTGGCCAAGTCGATGAGCTTGAGCACGAACTGATCGTTCTCCCGCACCGTCAACAGAATCCGGCTGCCGTCGGGTGACCACTCGGGAAAGGCGTCGCCGAACAGCAGGCCGTCGGTTACCCGGCGTTTCTCGGAACCGTCGGTGCGCATCACCCAGAGGTTCTTTTCTTCTTCCGTGCCCGAAGCCCAGGCGACCTGGCCTCCGTCGCGAGATAGAGACGGCCATTCATCGAGCAGGTCGTTGTCTGTGAGGCGGGTGGTCTTGCCGTTGTCCAGATTCGTCACGTAGATCTCGGGATTCCCGTCGCGGCCGGATTCGTAGGTAATGGTGTTGCCGTTGCGGCCCCAGCGCGCGTAAGCGTCGTCGGAGCTGCCGGTATCGACGCGCTCCTCGGCGCCGGTCGCAACGTCGATGATGTAGAGGCCGCGGCCGGCGTCGCCACGTTTGGTGACCAGAATTCGCGCGCCGCGCGGGCCCCAATCCGCGGGGTTCCCGTTGTCCGCGAGTGCCACCGAGGTTTCGCCGGAGGCCGTATCCAGAACCATCACGTTGGCTGAGTCTTCCCCCCTGGCGACAAAGAGAATGCGGCCGCCGTCCGGCGACCACACCGGAAAGGCGACGTTGCCGCCCCGCGAGGTGAGCTGCCGGGCAACCTCGCCGGCGAGGTTCGAGGAGAACACCTCGGTAGCGTCGCCGGAGGGACCGGCGTACACAATGGCGGGCTCGGAACTCGCTACGGCGGGCTCCGGTGCGCCCCCGGCAGCCGAATCGGCGGACGGCTCGGTACTTCCACCGCAGGCTACTAGAAATAGCGCCAGTGGGGCGACGGTCCTCAGGAGTTGCGCCGGTCGGATCACTGACTCTCCTCGGCCCTCGTCGGACCGATTTCCTGCAATGTTTCCAGGCTCGGTGCCACCATGGTGCGACCCACGGTGCGTTGGTACACCTGGTAGAACTCGGGCAGCTTCTCCTGCAGGTCAGCCTCGTTCTTGATCGTCCACTCGTCGCCGCCTTGCGGCCCGTAGGCTTCCTGGAGGTTCCACGCGGTGGAGATGATCCAGTAGGCGAACTCCTGCATGATCACCCGGTGCATGACCTCTTGGCCGCGTTCGCCTCCCTCGTCGCTGTATTGCTCGACGTTGTAGTAGCCTTCGTCAATTGATTTCTGCATTGCCTGGGCCAGCGCCGAGGTGTCGTTGATGCCCCACTCGTCGGGAAACGTGGTGTGCAACCCCATGTCGCTGACGTAGTGCAGGATATGCTCCACGACCTCCATTACCTGCCCGCGTGGCACGTCCTGCATGATGATGTCGCAGATGCTGTTCTGGCCGGCGGTGCGGTCCCACGCTGCCTCGTCGTCTTCGCGGAAGCTCCGGTCGTCGCCCACCGGCACCGGGATCACCGCCTTGTATCGGTAGTGGTTGGTGAGGATTTCTTCCTGCTTCGCCAGGTCGAGGTTCTCGTCGCGCGGGAAGACTTCGCCGATGGTCTTGCCGACCAGGCGCATGAAGTCGTCGGAGGTATCGTCACCGGCGACCAACTTCAGCCCGTGCGAGGTGAGCTCCTTGGTAAACGGCGGATAGGCGTTCGTCGCCGTGACGTCGGTTATCTCGTACACGTCAGCGGGCACCTCGCCGATGGGCGACATCAGGATGCAGCCACCGAGCATGGGTTGAGCTTCTTGGGTTTCCGCGCCGGCCGCTGCAGCGGCATCGGCTGGCGGCGCCAAATCAGTTTCCGCCGAGCTGCATCCTGCCAGAATCACCACCGCGAGTAGCGCTGCCGAGAGAGCTTTCATCGAGATTTCCTCCGCGTGTTGTGGGATCTTCGCCCACCCGCCGTTCAACCGGGCAGGTCGGGAACCGTGGTCTTCATCCAGTAAGCGGTGTTGTGGAAGTTTGCCGCGACGCTGCCGGGCGGCACCAGAGCATCACAGGCGACGCGGGTGTCATCGTCGAGGGTCATCTCGAGAACCGGCAGCAGATGCTCGAGATGATCGAGCGTGCGGGTGCCGATCAGCGGCGCCGTAATGCCCGGTTGGTCCTTGCACCACAGCACCGCCAGCTGCGCCGCGCTGATGCCGGCTTGCTCGGCGACCTTGGCGAACTGGCGGGCGATTTGCACGCCGCGCCGTGTCACTCGGTCGGCGTAAAATCCGCCACGCTTGGCGGCGCGCGAGTCGGCCGGATAGTTCTCGGCGTCGTTGTAGCGGCCCGCCAGCACGCCCATACCCATGGAACCCCAGCAGATGATGCCGAGCCCGTGGCGCTGCGCCAGCGGAATGAGCTCGTTCTCGATGCGTCGATCCAGCAGGTTGTAGGGCGGTTGCTCCGAGGCGTAGCGCACCCAGCCCTTTATCTCGGACACCATGAGCGCTTCCATGATGAGCCAGGCCGGTTGCGTCGAGCAGCCGACATAACGCACCTTGCCTTGCCGTACCAGGTCGTCGAGCGCACCGATGGTTTCATCGAGAGGAATGTCGAACGATGGGCGGTGTAGCTGGTACAGATCGATGTAATCGGTTTGCAGGCGCCGTAACGACTCCTCGCAGGCGCGGATGATGTTGAGCCGCGAGTGCCCCGACTCGTTGGGACCGACGCCCGGGACCTCTTCGTCGAGCGAGACACCGCGCCGGCGGCGGCCGTGGTTGACCTTGGTGGCGATGATCACCTGGTGGCGGGCGCCGCGATCCTTGATCGTTTGGCCGATGATGGTCTCGCTCATACCCTCGGCGTAGACATCGCCGGTGTCGATGAGGTTGATGCCGGCGTCGAGCGCCCGGTTGATAATCGCTGCGGCCTCGTCGGCCGGCGTGGCGTCGCCGAAGTTGTCCGAGCCGAGACAGAGGGGAGAAACGTTTACACCCGTGCGACCGAGGACCCTGTATTGCACCGCGCCGTCCTTATAGAGGGAGGGATTTCCTTCGTCCGCGTTTGTGAACTGTATATCGTATACGATCTGTTCTCCGCAACCTGCAGCCGTCGCGTCGACACGGCGGCCAACGCCCATGCTGCCGATAGGTAGAAATGCCCCGCCAGCTTCTCAATAGCATCCTGAAGCTCACACGGACGGCGGTGCACGTCATGGTCATCGTTGTGTTCGCCACCATCGTCGTCGTGGTGTTCGGGCAGGTGGTGTCGCGATTCCTGTTCAACGCGCCGTTCTCCTGGTCGGAAGAACTGGCCCGTTATCTCCAGGTCTGGCTGATCATGCTGGGATCGGCCACTTGCCTGCGCAAAGGGCTGCACCTGACAGTCGACTACGCTATCCACTCCTTGCCGCAGGGCATCAAGCGAAACCTGCAGCTTCTGTCCATTACGGCGATCCTGTTTTTCCTCGGCGTCGTCTTCGTTTCCAGCATCTCGCTGATTGCGGCGACACTGAACCAGCGAACACCGGCGCTGCAGATGCCGATCTGGGTCGTCTACCTGGCCATTCCCGTCGGCAGCCTGTTGATGTTCCTGGAAGCTGTAGGTTTGGTCCTCACGGCGTTCGACGAGACCAAGCAACCGGCGGAAGCTGGCCGATGATCGCGGTCCTCCTCATTGCTATCGCCGTGTTTTTTCTTATCGGCGTCCCGATCGCCTTTGCGATCGGCGCCGGCGCCACCCTCGCGATTCTCTGGGAAGGCACCTTGCCGGTCTCGATCGTCGCGCAGCGCATGTTCTTCGGCCTCGATTCGTGGCTGTTAATGGCGATTCCGCTGTTCATGCTCGCCGGCCAGCTGATGGCGGCCGGCGGCATGTCGTCACGCCTGGTGGCTTTCACCACCGAGCTCTTCGGCTTCATCCGCGGCAGCCTCGGCTTCGTTTGTATCGCCGCGTCGATGACCTTCGCGGGGGTATCCGGCTCCTCGACTGCAGATACCGCAGCGGTCGGCTCGATCCTCTTGCCACTCATGAAGGAGCGTGGTTACGACATGCGCTTCGCCACCGCCCTGCAGGCTGCCGCCGGGTCGATCGGGCCGGTGATCCCGCCGAGCCTGCTGATGATCCTGATCGGTTTCACCACCAACACTTCGGTGTCGGCGCTTTTTCTCGGCGGCATCGTTCCGGGCCTGTTGATCGGGGCGGGCCTGATGGTGGTGACCTACGTCCACGCCGCCCGCGGCGGCGCCGCCTACCTGGGCACCAATAGCGACGTCGACCTGCGGCGCGTCGTGCGCACCGGCCTGGTAGCCGCCCCGGCGCTCGGCATGCCGGTGATCATTCTGGTCGGCATCGTGGGGGGCATCTTCACCACCACGGAGGCCGCCGTCGTCGCCGTGGTGTACGGGCTCCTCGTCGGCATGTTCGTCTACCGGGAAATCTCGCTGCGCGACCTGCCGGGGATCATCACGCGCTCCGCGGAGCTCGCCACCGTCATCATGTTCATCCAGACGACAGCTTTTCTCTTCGCCTGGCTAATCACCGTCCACCAGGTGCCAGCGATGTTGGCGCAAGCCTTCGTGGCGCGGGTGAGCGGTCCCGGCACGTTCTTTCTGCTCTACATCCCGCTGCTTCTGGTCGTCGGCGCGGTGATGGAGAGCTTCTCGGCCACTATCGTGCTGCTGCCGATCATCTTCCCGATCGCCCAGGGCCTTGGCGTCGACCCGGTTCATTTCGGGGTGGTCACGACCGTTGGTTGGGCGATCGGTTACGTGACGCCGCCCTTCGGCGCCACCCTGTTCGTTTCCTGCAGCCTCACCGGCAAGAGCATCCGGGAGACCACGCCCTTCATCCTGCCGATTGTCCTGTCGATGCTCGTGGTGTTGCTGCTGATAACCTTCTTCCCGGCGGTCGTATTATGGATTCCGGGAATGTTCTCGTGATGTTCCAACGAAGTTTCAGTGATGTTCCAGGCCTGATGTCGACAGGGCATGGCCTCGGGGCGGTGTTTCTGCTGGTAGCGGCCCTGCTGGCGAGCGCCTGCGCCGGCCCCGACCCCGATGTCTTCATCATCAAGGTGGCGTCGTCGGCGCCGGCGGATGAGCCGGGTTCGCAGGCGCTGCAGCGTTTCGTCGACATCGTCAACGAGAAGGCCGGGGGGCGGATCGAAGCGCGCTTGTTCGCCGCCGCGGCACTCGGCAACGACCGCGACGTTACCGAGGGGCTCAAACTCGGTACGGTCGAGATGCAGATGTCGTCGAACTCGACGTTGGCCACCTTCGTGCCCGAAGTGTATGTGTTCGAGATGCCGTTTCTGTTCGAGGACAACGAGCACATGTTCGCGGTGCTCGACTCGGAAATCGGCGAGAGCTTTCGCCCCGCCCTCGAGCGTGAGGGCTTCCACCTGATGGGTTACTTCACCTTCGGGTTGCGGCACATCATGACCACCGAGAGGCCCATCAACACGATGGCGGATCTCGCCGGCCTCAAGATCCGCACGATGGAAAGCCCGCCGCACCTCGACGCCTTTGCCGCCTTTGGGGCTAGACCGTTGCCGATGGCATACAACGAGCTCTATACGTCGCTCGAAACCGGCGTGATCGATGGCGCCGAGGCCGCCAATTCCAATTACTATTCGAAAAAATTCTACGAGGTGGCGCCGTACTGGGCCCAGGTCGGCTGGCTACGGCTGGTGGCGCCGGTGATCATGAGCAAGGCGTTTTACGACGGCATGCCGCCCGACCTGCAGGAGCTGGTCGACCGCACGGTCAAGGACCTCGAAGGCTACGAACGGCAGCTGTACACCGAGGTCGACGAACAGCGGCTGCGCGACCTGGTGGCCGCCGGGGTCAGCGTTACCTATCCCGATCGGGCCGCTTTTATCGACGCTTCGTCCGCCGTTTATGAGGCATGGCTCGAACGCATCGGGGGACGCAGCCGGCTGGATGCGATCCTCGAGTTTCCTCGCTGACGCGCTCGTGATTGCGCCCCCGCACGACCACCGATGAGCGACGCCTCGGCGCCCCCGAACGGCCAGCGATGACGGACCGACCGCCGACCGACCGACCGGTTGCCATTGGCATCGACGAGATCCGCGCCGCCCACGCTCGAATCGAGCCCTACATCCATCGAACGCCGGTCTTGACCAGCGAGACGCTGGACGCGGCGTTCGGTAGCCGCCTGTTCTTCAAGTGCGAAAACTTTCAGAAGAGCGGAGCCTTCAAGGTGAGGGGCGCGTTCAACGCCCTGTTGTCGCTGTCGGCGGAGGACGCCAAGCGCGGCATCGTCACCAGCTCGTCCGGCAACCAGGCTGCCGCGGTTTCTCTCGCCGCCCGCGCTCGGGGGGTCAGTGCCTATATCGCCATGCCGAAGATCGCCGTGGCGTCGAAAGTCGCGGCCGTGCAACGCTATGGCGGCAACATCATCTGGGTCGAATCGAAGGCGCGCATCCCCACCTCCGAGGAGTACGACGCCACGGCCGCGGCGATACGGGAAGAAACCGGTGCCAACCCGGTGCATCCGTACAACGACCTGCGCACCATCGCCGGTCAAGCGACCTGCGCCCTCGAGCTGCTCGAGGAGGTGCCCGGCCTCGACTACTTGCTGGCGCCGGTGGGTGGCGGCGGGCTGCTGAGCGGCACCTGCTCGAGCGCCGCGGCGCTGGCGCCCGGCACCAAAGTGATCGGCTGCGAACCGCAGAAGGCCGACGACGCCTGGCGCTCGTTGCAGGAGGGAGCCATCGTGCCGCAGACCGACCCTCAGACCATCGCCGACGGCCTGCGAACTTCGTTGGGCGGGCACACATTTGCGATCATCGCCGCCAACGTCAGCGAGATCGTGACGGTATCGGAAGAGGCGATCCTACGGGGCATGCGCCTGATCTGGGAAACCATGAAGATCGTCATCGAGCCCAGCGCCGCCGTGCCGGTGGCGGCATTGCTGGAAAAGAAGATCCCCGAGGCCGGCCGCGTCGGGGTCATCTTGTCGGGTGGCAATGTCGATCTCGAATCGTTGCCCGCTTGGCCGGAGCGTGCAGCGGAGTAGAACCTCCATCTCGTCGGTGAGCCCGGTCAGGGGCAAGGGGCAAGCGGCCCGGCGGGCTAGCAGCTAGCTGATGATCCAGAGGAAGGAGCCGATCAGCAGCGCGACGGCGACCCAGCTCACCACGAAACCGATCACCGTGAAGGCGGTCGGCCGCATGATCTCGAAGTCCGGATGATCGATCAACACGGACCGCGGCGCCGGTTCGGTTCCAGGCGGTAACGTCAGCGGCTCGCCCTCCGGCTCGTCGCCGGTCACCGGGGTGCGCAGGCACTCGTAGACCCGGTCGAGCGTCTTCTTGTCGGGCGGCTGGGTGACCAGGCTCACCCCTACCATCGTCACCAGCCCGACGACCAGGTAGATGATCATCTGCCAGGGCAGTGAAAGGGCGCCATCGTAGAGCATGAACTCCGGCAGGGACCCGGCGAAGCGGGCATTGAAGCTCCAGCCGACGAAGGCGATGTCGCTGGTGAAGAACCACATCGCGAAACCGCTGAGCGTCGAGGCCCAGGCGGCGGCGGCGGTGGCTCGCCGCCACACGAAGCTCATCCAGATCGCCGGGCCCATCATCGCTCCCACCTTCCAGAAGGCCTCCAGCCCCGCCACGACGTTCGACAGCGCGAAGGCGACGAAGAGCCCGGCCAGCACCACGGCGACCGAGGCCATCCTGCCGACCAGTATGTAATGGCGCTCGTCGCGACCGGGACGGATCAGCGGTCGGTAGAGGTTCTCGGTAAAGAGCGCGGCCGACGCAACCATCAAGCAGTCGCACGAGCTCATCACCGCCGCCAGCATCGAGGCGATGAACAGTCCGATCAGGCCGGGCGCGATGGTCGGCAGCAGGTCGCGGGCCATCAAGCCATAGACCTGGTCCGGATCGATCGTCGTGCCGGCGTACAATCCCACGGCGCACATGCCGGTCAGCACCCAGGCGACGGTGACGCTGCGCTTGAGGAACATGCCGGCGACCAGGCCGACACGGGCGTCATCTTCCGTTCTTGCGGCGCCGGTCATTTGCATCGAATACGGCGAGGTGACCCAACCGACGAGCGCGTTGACGGCGATGACCACGACGTACAGGACGGTGATTTCGCCGGGAGCGACGATGGAGAAGAGGTTGGGGTCGTCGACCGAGGCGCGCAGCCCCTGCAGGCCGCCCACCGCGTCGAGGGCAAACGGCAGGATCATGAACGAAAGCACGACGGTGAGAACGCCCTGAACGGCGTCCGTCAGGATCGCCGCATTCAACCCCCCGGCGACGCCGTAGATGACGAACAAAACGGTCATGCCGACGATCGCCATCGCCGGGCTGATCGCCCCGCCGGAGACCGGGGCGATCATCGAGGCTGTTGCCCGGAGAACGACGCCGATGTTTACCGACAACTGGGCGATGCCGACGACGGCGAAAAGCACGGCGACGCTCTGCCCGTAGCGCACCTGCAGGTAGTCGGCCGTGGTGACCGCGCGCATGCGGCGAAACAGCGGCGCCAGCAACCAGTAGACCGGGGTGGCGAACAGCCACAGCCACTGGTACCAGATGCCTGAGGCGCCGGACGTATAGGTCTTCGAGGCGACGCTGACCGCCTGATCGGTGTTGGTTCCCGTGCCGAACGCGAAGAACGTCATCAACAGCTTGCCGGATTGGCGATCGCTGATGAAAAAGTTCGCCGAGCTCTTTACCCGGCGAGCCGCCGAAGCGCCGAGTAGCGTGACGCCGATCAGGTACGCCGCGATGACCAACCAGTCGATAAGCACGTTGTTCTTTCCTCGGCTCTATGCCTGCCACAGAGGAGGGCAGGCTAGTCGAGCAGGTTGGCGAGCTCGTCCTCGTATCCGGTCATTTCCCAGCGGCTCAGAGAAATCGGGATGATACCGCCGCCCATGAAATCGTCCATGAAGCGCCGCAACTCGAACGCCGACCCCTGCTGCTGGGCGCACTCGGCGAGTAGTTGCAGGATCATATTCTTACCACCCACGTAGCTTGCGGAGTGGGCCGGGGCGCGCAGAGCCTCTTCGATATCCCACCACACGGCGTCGCCGTCGGGCTCGGCCCACGGGTAGGGGAGCTTGTCGACGAACGCGTCGATCCCCTCTTGCATGGTGTACGCGTTGGCGTGCATCTCGAGGTCCGAAATGGCGCGCGCGGCGCGGAACGCCATCCAGATATAGGTGATCTCCTTGGCCCGTGGTCGATGATCGAGCATGCCGAGCTGCAGCATCATTTCCTCGATGCCGAACGACAAGGCTTCGGAGCGCGACTCGTGCATGTCGAACAGCCGGATGGTGCCACGGATCGGCCGGCCGTCGCCGTCCTGATACCAGATCGTGCGGTCGTGCACGTAGTAGTGACCAAAAAACGTGTGGGTGATCTGCGTCATCGGCTCGCGGTCGCAGCACTGCTCGAAGAAGCCTCGGTAGTGGGGACGAAGGTAGGCACTCATCCCCCAGGTGCGTGGGTAGTGACCGGGGGGCAGCGGCTGCAAACCGTCGGGAACGGTAATGATCTCGTCGTCTCGCAGGAAGGTCAGCAGCTCCTGCGCCGCGGCCCCCTGTCGCTCGAGGTTCTCGGCTTCGCTCGAGGTGAGCTCGAACGGCGCCAGGCCCCTGTTCTTGTGCTCCTCGAGCTTCAAGAAAGCGATGGCGCGGTGGTAGTCGTTACGGATGGTGGTGAGCAGCTCGTCCCAGCTAAGGGGAACCAGCAGGACGTCCTTCAACCAGCGGTTGTAGTTGTCTTTGCCGATACCGGCGGCCGCCGTCATGCAGCTCTTGTTGTCGATGAGCCACTGGCGGAAGCCGTGCATGGCGGTGAGCGCCTGCTGCGCCTCGGCCACCAGCTCCGGATGTGTCCCGCCGAGCCCGTCGACAAGCTTCCGCATCACGATGAGCTCGCGTTCTTGCACACGAATCGCCACGGTTGCCAGGTCGCCGGCTACCTCTGTGAGGTTGCCGCGCGCTTGCTCGAGGATGGTGGGAACACAGCGCAATTTGGTGCGCAGCGTACCGATCTCGTCGTCGGCAACCGGCAACCGGGGAACCCGCGGCGACCAGTCGTCGTCCATCCGCGAGTAGTGCACCAGCAGTCGTGGATAGACTCCGTCGGTGATGTTGTAAAAGCCGGGATCCCGGGCCCAGGGGCGCAACACTTCGTGATCGAAGGCAACGCCGTTCAACTCGGCACGGACCACGTGATAGTCGATCGCCTCGGCGACGTCCCAGTCGCCGACCTCGAAGAAAGCGAGCCGGTCGCAGAACGTCTGCAGCTCCTCACGCTTGCGCTGCATCGCCGGCGGTG
>SMVB01197782.1_pt1 | contig 14107 bp, 13 predicted proteins | sample 2456461 | NCBI WGS metagenome assembly SMVB01 (sample SAMN11095934, study PRJNA526329) | marine sediment metagenome | biome: Marine sediment; feature: Surficial sediment; material: Deep marine sediment; isolation source: Hadal surficial sediment | place: Pacific Ocean | collected 2014-05 | depth... | reverse complement strand
CCGGTCAGCCCGAATTGACCCCCGCCCCCGTCGCCGTACCGGCCGATCCCAGTTCGGCGGCATTTCCGGCGGTCGCCGCGCTGCTCGTCGAGGGCTCGGAGATCACCCTGCCCGGCATCTGCACGAATCCAACCCGCACCGGCCTGTATACGACACTTGCCGAAATGGGCGCGGCACTGGCGTGGAACAACGAGCGCGTGGAAGGCGGCGAACCGGTCGCCGACCTGGTGGTGCAAGCCAGCCACCTCACCGGGGTCGAGGTGCCGGCCGAGCGGGCGCCGGCGATGATCGACGAATACCCGGTGTTGGCGATGGCCGCGGCCTGCGCCGAAGGCGACACCGTGTTCCACGGCGTCGAGGAACTGCGCCACAAGGAAAGCGACCGCCTGGCCGCCATTGCTGCGGGATTGACGGCCTGTGGCGTTGGCGTCGAAGAGACAGCGGACAGTCTGATTATTCACGGTATGGGCGCGGGTCGCCGTCCCGCTGGCGGCGCTACCATTGAAGCGGCGCTGGACCACCGCATCGCCATGAGTTTTCTGGTGCTCGGCCTGGCCAGCGAGAAACCGGTATCGATCGAAGATGCCAGCTCGATCGAGACCAGTTTTCCCGATTTCGCCGGGGCGATGGGCTCGCTAGGCGCCGAAATCGAGCCCGGCGCCTAGGATGATTATCGCCATCGATGGCCCCGCGGCGGCGGGCAAAGGCACGCTGGCCAAGCGTCTGGCGGCGCATTTCGACCTGGCGTTTCTCGATACCGGACGGCTGTATCGCGCCATCGGCCACGCGGTATTGCAGGCCGGCGAAGACCCAAACAACCTGAAAGCCGCGGTGGCGGCGGTGCGCGCCCTAGACCCGGCAAATGTCGATACCGGCGATTTATACACCGAACGGGTCGCCGAAGCGGCCTCGGTGGTGGCGGCCATGCCCGACGTGCGCACAGAGCTGCTGTCGTTCCAGCGCGACTTCGCCCACCACCCGCCCGGCGGCAAATCCGGCGCTGTCCTGGACGGGCGCGATATCGCCAGCGTCGTGTGCCCTGACGCCACCTTCAAATTCTTCGTTTTTGCCAGCGCCGGGGTCCGCGCCCAGAGGCGTTTTAAAGAGTTGCAGGATAACGGCGTGGAGAGTACATATGCCGCCGTCCTGGCCGATATTGAGCAGCGGGATCAAAGAGACCGTACGCGGAAAGTATCTCCGCTGAGATCGGTCGATGCCCGCGAGATTGACGCCTCCGATAAAACGCCCGACGCGGTATTCGAAGAAGCGTTGGCCCATATCGAAGGTGAACAGATCAAATAGCGTTCGGTTATGACGATAGCGGTTTTAGCGTTGGTATGTCTGGATGATCCGGACAGGCGCTGAGGCCGGATAGACCGCCGGAACCAACCGGCTGGCAGGATTAGATAAGATTTAAAGGACCCCCACAAAAATGACTGATGCCGCCTCGACCCCTGAAGGTATGCCCTCAACCGAAGACTTCGCCGCTATGCTCGAAGAGAGCTTTGGCGGCAATCGTTCGCTGGAACGCACCGTCGTCAAGGGCATCGTCATCGCCATCGAAAACGATGCTGCGTTGATCGATGTCGGCTTGAAATCGGAAGGCCGCGTTGCGCTGAAGGAATTCGCCGCGCCCGGGCAAGCCTCCGAATTAAGTGTCGGCGACGAGGTCGAGGTTTTCGTCGAGCGGTTCGAGGATCAAAACGGCGAGGCGGTGCTCAGCCGCGAAAAGGCGCGCCGCGAGGAAGCCTGGGAAATTCTGGAAAAGGCTTTCGAGAACACCGAACGGGTGTCGGGATCGATTTTTGGACGGGTGAAGGGCGGCTTTACCGTCGATCTGTCGGGCGCCGTCGCCTTCCTGCCGGGCAGTCAGGTCGATATTCGCCCGGTGCGCGATGTCACCCCGCTCATGGGCACTCCGCAACCCTTCATGATCCTCAAAATGGACCGCAGCCGCGGCAACATCGTGGTTTCGCGACGCGCCGTGCTGGAGGAAACCCGAGCCGCCGAGCGCACCGAACTGATCGCCAACCTGAAAGAAGGCCAGGTCTTGCAGGGCGTGGTGAAAAACATCACCGACTACGGCGCCTTCGTCGATCTCGGCGGTGTCGATGGATTGCTCCACGTCACCGATATTTCCTGGAAGCGTATCAACCATCCTTCCGAAACCCTGCAAGTCGGCCAGACTGTCCAGGTCCAGGTAATCCGCTTCAATCCCGAAACCCAGCGTATCAGCCTGGGCATGAAGCAGCTTGAAGACGACCCGTGGGAAGCCGTGGAAGCGAAATATCCGGTCAGCAGCCGGTTCACCGGCCGCGTCACCAACATCACCGACTATGGCGCTTTCGTCGAGCTGGAAGCCGGCATCGAGGGTCTGGTCCACGTATCGGAGATGAGCTGGACGAAAAAGAATATCCATCCCGGGAAAATCGTTTCGACCTCGCAGGAAGTCGAAGTGGTGGTGCTCGATGTGGACCCCAACAAACGGCGTATCAGTCTGGGGCTCAAGCAAACCATGGAAAACCCGTGGGACAGCTTCGCCGAGACCTTCAAGGTCGGCAACGAGGTCGAGGGCGAAGTTCGCAACATCACCGAGTTTGGGTTGTTCGTCGGGTTGCCCGGAGATATCGACGGGATGGTCCATCTTTCGGATATCGCGTGGGACCGGTCGGGCGAGCAGGCCCTGGAAGGATTCAACAAGGGCGATACCGTCAAGGTTAAGGTGCTCGACGTCGATGTCGAGAAAGAGCGCATCTCACTGGGCATCAAGCAGCTTGGGGAAGATCCGTTCGCCTCTGCCGCCGGCGCCATGAAGAAGGGCACCGTCATCACCGCCACCATTTCGGAAGTGAATGACGGTGGCATCGAGGTGAAGACCAGTGGCGGCCTCATCGCCTTCATCCGCCGTTCCGATCTGTCGCGCGACCGCTCCGAACAGCGCCCCGACCGGTTCGCCGTCGGCGAGAAGGTCGATGCCAAAGTCACCAATATCGATGCGTCGGGCCGCAAGCTCTCCTTGTCGATCAAGGCCAAGGAGATCGACGAAGAAAAAGCGGCGATGAAGCAATACGGTTCCTCGGACAGCGGCGCCTCGTTGGGCGATATTTTGGGTGCCGCGCTGCGCGAGAAAGAGCAGAAGGACGCGAGCGACGATGGGGATAGCGAGGAGGCCGCCCCTGAAGAGCCCGAGGCTGATGATAGCACCGCCGAGGAGGAGACCGCGGAGGAAACCGCAGAAGAGGCCGCCAAGAGCGAGAATGAATCGGCCGATAAGTCGTGATTCTCGGCTGACCGGCCGGAGTTCGGATGTCGTTTGACCCCGATGCCCTAATCGACCGCCGCCGTCTCAAGCGAAAGCTGCGGTGGTGGCAGGCCGCGACCCTGGCCACCGTGGCGCTGGCGGTTCTCGCCGGCCTGCAGGCCAACGATCTGCTGTTCAAGCGCGACACGGTTGCGCGGCTGCGCGTCACCGGCCTGATCCTCGAGGACCCCAGACGCGACGCCCTCTTGGCCACCATCGCGGAAGATCCGTCGGTGCGCGCCCTGATCGTCCATCTGGACAGCCCCGGCGGCACCGTTGTCGGCGGCGAAGACCTTTACCGCTCGCTACGGGCCGTCAGCGATAAAAAACCCGTGGTCACCGTTATGGGGACGGTCGCCGCTTCGGCAGCCTATATGACCGCGGTCGCCGGCGACCGTGTGTTTGCCCGCGAAGGCACTATCACCGGGTCGATCGGAGTTCTGTTCCAAACAGCCGATATTACCGGCTTGCTCGACAAGCTGGGGATCAAGCCGGAATCCCTGAAATCGGGACCGCTAAAGGCGGTGCCCTCGCCGACGGAACCGTTGACCGATGAAGGGCGCGCCGCAACACAGGCGTTAGTCCTTGATTTATTTGAATTTTTCGTCGATTTGGTGGTCGAGCGGCGACCGCTGGACCGGGCGCAAGTCCTGCAATTGGCGGATGGCCGCGTCTATACCGGGCGCCAGGCGGTGGCCAATGGCCTCATCGACGCCATCGGTGGAGAGACCGAGGCACGCGACTGGCTGGCCGCGGAAAAACAAATTCCGCGCAACATCCGCGCGGTTACGGTTAAGCCCAAGACAGAGGGAACCAGGCTCTCCGAGGCGCTTTCAGGGTTAACGGGAAAATCGTTGTTTTCCAATGCACTAACACTTGACGGCCTGTTATCTGTTTGGCACCCTGACTTGTGATCTGTGGTCCTGGCGGTCCCCTAAGATCGCCCGTGTCGCTATCTAGGGGGTGTAGATGCGCGCGGACCTGGACTGAGCATTGGTTCTGGACCATTCATCCCGGGGATAACGATGACAAAGTCGGAATTGATTCAGCGCCTGGCAGAGAAAAACCCGCACCTGTTCCAGCGGGATGTCGAACGCATTGTGGCTACTATTCTGGACGAAATCACCGCCGCCCTGTCGCGCGGCGATCGTGTCGAGTTGCGTGGATTTGGCGCTTTTTCGGTCAAGCACCGTGCCGCGCGCATCGGCCGTAACCCGCGCACCGGCGAATCGGTGGCGGTGGCTGAAAAGGTGGTGCCGTATTTCAAGACCGGCAAGGAACTGCGCGAGCGCCTCAACGCCGATTCCTAGCGCGCACGTTGCAGCGGACATGCACGCAAATGCCGTACCCGGGCATCCCGGCAGTTTCTTTGTCTAACTTCAATCCAGGCTCCGGCGTGCCGTATAAGCCCAGCCACACAAACGCGACGATCGACCCGTGAAACGATTCCGTTGGCCCATCACCGCACCGTTGGCGCTTATCCTGATCGTTTTCGCCGTCAACAATCGCCATTTTGTCGATGTCAGCTTGTGGCCGCTGGATTTCATCATGCGCTTGCCGCTGTTCGTATTAGTTTTTATCGGCGTGTTTGCCGGTTTTTTGGCCGGCGCCATGGTGGCCTGGGTCTCGTCGGCACAGCGTCATCGCCGCGCCCAGCGGCGGCACGCCGATGAAGATGTGCAGAGGGCCAGGGCCACGCGCGCCCAGGACGAACCCCGGATCGGCGACGACGCCGGCACCACGCCCCCCGCCCTGATCGATTGAGCCCGCAAATGCAGATCGTCAGCGCGCAGGAGGTCGATGCCGCCCTCGGCTATGCCGATCTGGTCGAGGCCCTGCGCGACGCCTTCCGGCGCGAGACCACGGTACCGCTGCGCCACCACCATACGATCCCGACAGGGGACCAGGCGGCGACGCTATTGCTGATGCCGGCGTGGAGCGCGCCCGACCCGGCGCCGGCCCTTGTGGGAATAAAAATCGTCACCGTCTACCCCGGCAACACGACCCGCGATCTACCCTCGGTGATGGGGACGTACCTGTTGTTCGACGGCCGCACCGGCGAACCGGTGGCATCGATCGATGGACCGGCGTTGACGGCCCGCCGCACAGCGGCGGCGTCGGCGCTGGCGGCGGATTATCTGGCGCGACCCGACGCGCATCGCCTGCTCATGGTCGGCACCGGAAATCTGGCCGGCCCTCTGATCGAGGCGCACGCGAAAACCCGGCCGATCAGCGAGACGGTGATTTGGGGCCGCGACCGCGACAAGGCCGAACGGCTGGCCCAGCGGCTCGGCACCAGCACCCACCGGGTCACCGCCACCGGCGATTTAGAGGCGGCGGCGCGCCAGGCCCATATCATCAGTTGCGCCACCACGTCGCGCGACCCGCTGATCAATGGCGACTGGCTGAGCGCGGGCGTTCATGTGGATCTGGTCGGCGGTTTCCGCCCCGATATGCGCGAAGCCGACGACCGGGTTATCGAACGAGGCCGGATTTTCGTCGATACGCGCGACGGCGCGCTGGCGGAAGCCGGCGACATTGTCCAGCCGATCGGCGCCGGCATTCTCAAGGCCGACGATATCGCCGGCGATTTATTCGATCTGTGCCAGGGAAAATGTCCCGGCCGCCAGTTGCCGGCCGAGATCACCGTGTTCAAATCGGTGGGCACCGCGCTCGAAGACCTGGCCGCGGCGGAACTTCTCATGACCCGGACAGCGCCATGACGATCAACGGCGACCGGATTCGCGACTGGCTCAGCGACACCGCCCTGCCGCTCTGGAGCCGCGCCGGACTGGATAGCGAGGCGGGGGGATTTTTCGACGAATTGACCCTCGGCGGCGATGCCGTCTCAGACGCGCCCAAACGCCTGCGCGTGCAGGCCCGCCAGATTTACGTGTTCAGCCACGCCCACCTGCTCGGCTGGTCACCGGCGCCCGGACAAATGTCCCCCCTGGACGCCGCCACCCACGGTTTCGAATTCATGATCGGGCATTATTGGCGCGACGATCCGGGCGGGTTTGTCTACGCCGCCAGCCCGGACGGCACGATTGCCGATCCGCGTATCGAGCTCTACGACCAAGCATTCGTGCTGTTCGCCTGCGCCTGGTATTTCCGCGCCTGTGGCGACGAGAGGGCGAAAACCTGGGCCGGGCGGGTCATCGCGTTTCTCGATAGCCATATGGCCGACAGCGCCCATGGCGGGTTTTTCGATAATTTGTCGCATGATCTGCCGCGCCGCCAAAACCCCCACATGCACCTTCTGGAGGCGCTGCTGGCGCTCCACAGCGCGACCGGCGACGCGGACGCCTTGGCGCGCGCGCGTAGCCTCGTTGCGCTGTTTCGCCGACGGTTTTTGGACACGGACACCGGCACGCTTGGCGAATTCTTCGATGCCGGCTGGAATCCGGCGAAAACCACCGCGGGCGATATCGTCGAACCCGGCCATCATTTTGAATGGACCTGGCTGCTGTATCACTACGGTGCGCTGACCGGCGACGATTGCAGCCGCGAGGCAGAGATGCTTTACCGCTTCGCCGAACAGCACGGTATCGACCCCGAAGCGGGCGCAACCCAAGGGCTGGTCTTCGATTCCTTGCTGCGCCGTGGCGTCGATCTCGACGACAATAAGCGCCTGTGGGGACAGACCGAGGCCATCAAGGCTTACACCGCACGGATGGAATTCGCCGGCGACGAAAGCGCCCGCGCGCATCTGGACGAAATGCTCGAACGCCTGTTCGATTGCCACCTGATGGGCGATACCGGCCTGTGGCGCGAACAGTTGCAGCGCGGCGGCGAACCGATCCGCCATAGCGTCCCGGCGACGTCGCTCTATCATCTATTTCTCGCGCTGACCGAGGTTCTGCGCGTACGAGATAACATAACAACGCTCTAGCCCTATCATCGCGGCTTTGCTAGAACCGCCCGCTACCGCACGGATAAGCTAGGGAAAGAGCCCGCGGATGTTGCCTGAGAACCCGATTTTCGTTGCCCTCGATACGGCGGATTTAGATCAAGCCATGGCTTGGGCCCAGGCCGTGCGGCCCCATGTGGGCGGCGTCAAACTGGGGCTCGAATTCTTCAATGGGAACGGACCCGATGGCGTGCGCCGGATTGTCGATCTTGGCCTGCCGGTGTTCCTCGATCTGAAATTTCACGATATTCCCAACACCGTGGCGGGGGCCGTGCGCGCGGTCGCCGGGCTGGGGGCGGCGATTGTCAACGTCCACGCCAGCGGCGGCAGCGCCATGCTTACAGCAGCGGCAGAGGCCGCCGCCGAATACGGCGCCAACCACCCCCTGGTCATCGCCGTAACCGTGCTGACCAGCCTCGACGATAACGACCTCGCCAGCGTCGGCCAAGCGGGGCCCGCGGCTTCCCAGGTCGAGCGACTGGCGCGGCTAACACTGTCGTGCGGACTCGACGGTGTGGTATGTTCGTCTGCAGAGATAACTGTCTTGCGGGCAGCCTGCGGCGATGATTTTCACCTGATCGTACCCGGCATCCGGCCATCCTGGGCCGCTGCGGGTGACCAGAAGCGAATCATGACACCGCGTGAGGCCCGTGGCCTGGGCGCCGATCTTCTGGTCATTGGGCGGCCGATTACCGGTTCCGACGATCCCGCCGCCGCCGCGGCGCGCATCTCCGACGAGTGAAAGGATGTCTGATGACGGTCACAGCGAAAATTTGCGGCATCAACGATGCCGCGTCGATGCGCGCGGCGGTCGATAACGGCGCCGGGTTCGTCGGTTATGTTTTCTATCCCCAAAGCCCACGCTCGGTAAGCCCTGGCACAGCGGTCCAACTGGCCGCGATGGCGCCCGAAGGCGTGACCAAGGTCGGCCTCTTCGTCGATCCTGACAATCTGCTCCTGAGCCACGTTCTCAGCGAAGTCCCGCTGGATATACTGCAGCTTCATGGTGACGAAACCCCCACCCGATGCGAGGAAATCCGCGAACGTTTCGAGCTGCCGGTCATGAAGGCGATCAAGGTCGCGAAGATCGAGGATATCGAGTACGCCAACGACTACGTCCATGTTGTCGACTGGTTGATGTTCGATGCCAAAGCGCCGCAATCGCTGCCCGGCGCCCTGCCGGGCGGTAATGCTCAGGCATTCGATTGGACATTATTGGCCGGCTGGGTATGGCCGGTGCCGTGGATGCTTGCCGGTGGGCTCAACGCCGACAACGTGGCCACAGCCGTGTCGCGATCGGGTGCGCGGGTCGTGGATGTGTCTTCCGGAGTCGAATCGGCTCCCGGCAAGAAGGACCCGGCTGAAATCCATCGCTTCCTTGAGGCGGTCGCCGAAATATAGGCCGGCCAGCGGGCTGGATTTCGCAAATTGGCTTATGTCCTGCCCGCGTTTGGTGATGTATAACCCGGCCATCATGACAGCTGAACGTCCCAACAGTTACCGCTCCGGCCCCGACGAGAAAGGTCATTTCGGCATTTTTGGCGGCCGCTATGTCGCCGAAACGCTGATGCCCCTGATTCTCCAGGTCGAGCATGCCTACGCGGCGGCGAAGGCCGATCCGTCCTTCCAGACCGAGCTCGACGGCTATCTCAAACACTATGTCGGCCGGCCCAGCCCGCTGTATTTTGCCTCCCGCCTGACCGAGTATTTGGGCGGCGCCAAAATCTACTTCAAACGCGACGAGCTCAATCACACCGGCGCCCACAAGATCAACAATTGCATGGGGCAGATTTTGCTGGCGCGACGCATGGGTAAGCAGCGCATTATCGCCGAGACTGGCGCCGGCCAGCACGGCGTCGCGACCGCCACCGTGTGCGCGCTATTCGACCTCGACTGCGTCGTCTATATGGGCGCCACCGACATCGAGCGCCAAGCTCCCAACGTGTTCCGCATGAAGCTGCTGGGCGCCGAGGTGCGGCCCGTCACCAGCGGCACGGCAACCTTGAAAGACGCCATGAACGAGGCGCTGCGCGATTGGGTCGCCAATGTCGACGACACCTATTACCTGATCGGCACCGTCGCCGGACCGCACCCCTACCCCTCGATGGTGCGCGACTTCCAGGCGGTGATCGGCGTCGAAGTGCGCGAACAGATTATGGAGGCCGAGGGCCGGCTGCCGGATTCGCTGGTCGCGTGTATCGGCGGCGGCTCGAACGCCATCGGCCTGTTTCACGATTTTCTCGACGAACCCGATATCGCCCTCACCGGGGTCGAGGCGGCGGGCCGCGGCATCGATACCGGCGAACACGCGGCCTCGCTGACCGGCGGACGGCCCGGCGTGCTGCACGGCAACCGAACCTATCTGCTGCAGGATGACGACGGCCAGATCCTCGACGCCCACTCGATTTCGGCCGGCCTCGACTATCCGGGAATCGGGCCCGAACATTCGTGGCTGCATGAGAGCGGGCGCGTGAACTATGTGTCGGTAACCGACGAAGAGGCGCTGGCCGCGTTTCAACTGTGCTCGCGCCTGGAAGGGATTGTCCCGGCGCTCGAGCCCGCCCACGCGCTGCACCATGTCACCCGCACCGCGCCCGACCTGCCGGCCGATCATCTGCTGGTCATGAACATGTGCGGGCGCGGCGACAAGGACGTGTTCGCCATCGCCGAAGCTCTCGGGGTGGAATTATGAGCACCCCAACCAGCGGCCGCCTCGAAGCCCGTTTCGCCGAGTTGGCCGCGGCGGGGCGCGCGGCGTTCATCCCCTTCATTGTCGCCGCCGACCCCACCATCGACGCCAGCATGGAGATGCTGAAGGGTCTGCCCGCCGCCGGCGCCGATATAATCGAGCTGGGCGTGATTTTTTCCGACCCCGTGGCCGACGGGCCGGCGATCCAGGCCGCCGGTCTGCGCGCCAAGGCCAGCGGCGCGAACGTGCGGCAAACCCTGGCCATGGTGCGCGAATTCCGCACCGGCGACGACGCCACGCCGATTATCCTGATGGGCTACTACAACCCGATCTACATATACGGCGTCGATGATTTTCTGGCCGACGCCAAAGCGGCCGGTGTCGATGGGCTCATCATCGTCGATCTGCCGCCCGAGGAAGACTCCGAGCTATGCCTGCCGGCGCTGGAAGCGGGGATGGATTTTATCCGCCTGGCGACACCAACGACCGACAACCAGCGCCTGCCGGCAGTGCTCGCCCACTCGTCGGGCTTTCTCTATTACGTTTCCATCGCCGGCATTACCGGGACGGCCTCGGCCACCGGGGACGAAATCCACGCCGCCGTCACCCGTTTGAAAAAGCATACCGAGTTGCCGGTCGCCGTCGGCTTCGGCATCAAAACGCCGGAGCAGGCCGCGGCGGTCGCCCAGGTCGCCGATGCCGCCGTCGTCGGTTCGGCCATCGTGCAGATCATCGCCGATAACCTCGACGACAATGGCCAGCCGACCAGCCATCTCGTCGATACGGTGCTCGATTTTGCCCGTTCGCTTGCCGACGGTGTTCACGGCGCGCGGCAGCAAGGCACCGATTAGGGCAGCCGATGAGTTGGCTCACAAACTTCGTTCGCCCGAAGATACGCGCCCTGGTTGGCAAGAAGGACGTGCCCGACAATCTGTGGCAACGCTGCGCTTCGTGCGACCAGATGCTGTTCCACCGCGAGCTCGCGGAAAATTTGCATGTCTGCCACCATTGCGGCTGTCACATGCGAATTTCCGCCGCCGTGCGGCTGGACATGTTGTTCGACGATAGCGAATACGAGCGGACCGCGTTGCCGGCCGTGATCACCGACCCGCTGAAGTTCCGCGACACCAAACGCTACACCGACCGGCTACGTGACGCCGAGGTCCGGGCCTCCGAACCGGAGGCCATCGTGGTCGCCAGCGGCAAGATGGGCGGTCTGGCAACGGTTGCCGCGGCGTTCGATTTTTCCTTCATGGGCGGCTCCATGGGTCAGGCCGTTGGCGAGGGACTGGTGATTGCCGCCCGCCTGGCCTGCGAACAGGACGCCGCCCTGATCGTCATCCCGGCGTCTGGCGGCGCCCGCATGCAGGAAGGCATGCTGAGCCTGATCCAGATGCCGCGTTCGGTCATCGCCGTCGAGCAGGTACGCGAGGCCGGATTGCCCTACATCGTCATCCTGACCGATCCGACCACCGGCGGCGTGTCGGCGTCGTTCGCCATGCTGGGCGACATCCAGATCGCCGAACCCGGCGCAATGATCGGGTTCGCCGGCCGGCGCGTCATCGAAGACACCATTCGCGAAGAACTGCCCGAGGACTTCCAGCGCGCCGAGCGCATGCTCGATCACGGGTTGATCGACATGGTGGTGCCCCGCCGCGAGCTTCGCGAAACCCTGATCCGCATCATCTCGCTGTTGCGCCAGAAAACGCCGGGCGATGTGACGCCGCAAATGGCGGAGCAGGAAGTTGCCGCCACAGTAGAACTCAATCCAGATGCCGCGAATGGCGCTTGAACAAGCAGTCACTGCCGGCGGTCTGCAAGACATACTCGCGCGCTTCGACCGCTATCACCCGACGCGGATCGATCTCACGCTCGACCGCACCATCCGCCTACTGGCCGAGCTGGGCGACCCGCAACAGAGCCTGCCACCGGTCATTCACGTCGCCGGCACCAACGGCAAGGGATCGACGATCGCCTTCCTGCGCGCCATCTACGAGGCCGCCGGGCTGGCCGTCAGCACCTACACCTCGCCCCATCTGATTAATTTCACGGAACGCTTCGTACTGGCCGGAGCCGAGATACCGGAAGGCGCGTTGTGCCAGCTTCTGCGTGAGGTGGAGACGGTCAATAACGGCCAACCGATTACCGAATTCGAGATCGTCACCGCGGCGGCGTTTCTGGCGCTGTCGCGGACGCCGGCCGACATCGTCCTGCTGGAAACCGGGCTGGGCGGCCGCTACGACGCCACCAACGTACTCGCCACCGCCCTGGCGACGGTGATCACCCCGGTATCGTTGGACCATGAAGCGTTTCTGGGGTCGGATATCGCCGCCATCGCCGGAGAAAAAGCGGCGATCCAAAAGGCCAAAGCGCCGTCGATCGTCGCGCCCCAACCCGTAGAGGCGGCGCAAGTCATCGAACGCATCGGCGAGAAGATCGGGGTCGTCCCCTTCCGCGCCGGCGTCGATTGGTCGTTCGAATCAAGTGCCGATGGATTTGTCTACCGGTCGCAAAAAACCACCTTGCCGCTACCGCTTCCCGCGTTGCGCGGCGCGCACCAGATCGTCAATGCGGCAACGGCGGTCGCCTGCGTCGAACAGTGCGGGCAAATCACCGTCAGCGAAAAAGACATCGCCGCCGGTATAGCAAACGCCCGTTGGCCGGGCCGCTTCGAAATTCTTCCCGACAGTCCCCTGCGCCGGCGCCTGCCGGACGGTTGGGAGATTTGGGTGGACGCCGGCCACAACCAAGCGGCGGGCCAAGCGCTGGCGGCGGAATTGCGCCAGATCAACGCGGACCGGCCGCGCCGCCTGCATATTATTTTTGGCATGCTGGATGACAAAGACCCCGCGGCGTTTCTCAGCCCGCTCGCCCTTCTCGCCGCGTCGGTGACCGCTGTGCCGTTGCCCAGCGAACCGCGTAGCCATGACCCCCAAGCCAGCGCCGAGACCCTGACCAACGCCGGTGTCAGGACCGGGTGGGCGCCGTCGCTCGACACGGCCTTCGATACGCTGGCCGCAACGCCCGGGGGGGCGCGTGTCCTTATATGCGGATCGCACGTTCTCGCCGGTGCGGCTTTGCGCGGCGACGCCCGGCCGCTTTGATGGCAATTGCTTCGAGTGGTTGGAACGCCGCCAGCAGCGGCTTATGGTGAGCTCGTGATGACGACCGCAACGCCAGCACGGCAACCACTGAGCGTCGGCGATCGGGTGCCTAATCTTTTTCTGCCCGATCAGCGCGATATAATTATCAGCCTGCACGATAAGGCCCGTGGCGGACCGATTTTCATCCTGCTCTATCCGACGCAAAAGGACCCGGGCTGCGCCAAGGAATTGGAGAGCCTGTTCGCGCTGGCGCCGCAAATGCTGGCCGACGGCGCGCATGTTTTTGCGATCGGCGGCGATGCCGTGCCGCTGGCCCAAAAGCTCGCCGCGCAGCACGACGCCAAATTTTTTCTGCTGTCCGACGCCGATCACAAGGCCGCCGATTCATTCGGCGCGCGAGGTAAGCTGGTCGGTTACGCCCTCAATCCCGGGCAGCGGGTGCAAAGCGTCATAACCCCGGGCTACACGTCGATCGCGGAGCGCGCGGCCGCCGAACTACAGGCATTGCAGCCCTTCGAACCCTTCCATCCGGGCTATCACCCGCCCATTCTGGTTATCCCCCAAGCGCTGCCGCGGGATTTCTGCGATTACCTGATCGAGCAGTTCAACGCGCGCGGCAACGAGGCCAGCGGCACCTTGCGCATGCGCGAGGGCAAAATGGTCCACGCCGACGATTCCAGCGTCAAGCAACGGCGCGACCATCACGTCATCGACCAGGATCTGCTCGAACAAATCAGCGGCTACATGGAGCGGCGGGTGTTGCCGGAAATCCACCGGGCCTTTCACTGCCCGATAAAATTCGTCGAGGAATTCAAGATCGTGCGCTATGACGCCGAACCCGGCGGTTACTTCCGCCCCCACCGCGATAATTCCACGCTGGGCACCGCCCACCGGCGCTTCGCGATGACCCTGAACCTCAACGCCGAAGATTACCAAGGCGGCGAATTGTGCTTTCCGGAATTCAACAACGCCACCTACAAGCCGGCAACCGGCGAAGCGGCGGTGTTTTCCTGCGACCTGCTGCACGAGGCAACCGACGTGACCGAGGGACAGCGTTACGTTCTGCTGTCGTTCATGTACGACGAGTCAGGCCGGCAATCCCT
>SMVB01184426.1_pt1 | contig 14114 bp, 21 predicted proteins | sample 2456461 | NCBI WGS metagenome assembly SMVB01 (sample SAMN11095934, study PRJNA526329) | marine sediment metagenome | biome: Marine sediment; feature: Surficial sediment; material: Deep marine sediment; isolation source: Hadal surficial sediment | place: Pacific Ocean | collected 2014-05 | depth... | reverse complement strand
GCCATCCTGGGCGATTGTTGTATCACTTCTTCGTAAATACGAATGGCCTGTTCAAATTCTTTTTGTTCCTCTAAAATGCGCGCCATATAAATCTGGGCTCTAGTATTTTTTGGATTCAATTCCTTGGCGGTTTGAAGATGTTTCAGGGCAGATTCGTGATCGCCCTTCCCCCAATAGGTCAATCCCAGGTACATGACAGCTACGGTATTGTTCGCGTTGCGCTTGACGCTATCCTCCCACAGGGTGAAATCATTCTCGTAGACGAAGCTCCGGTGATAATTCAATGCCATGAATAACAACACTACCCCCGCAACAAGCACTCTCGCTAATTTGGTTTCTGTTTCCCTCATAACAGATATTATTCTTTGGGCTCCCGCCACAACAGCGAGGATTAATCCGATTGAGGGAATATATAAAAACCGGTCGGCCATCATCTGAGGAAATGGAATGATATGGGAAACAGGAAGCAGGGAGATGACATACCACATCAGTCCGAAAAATATCAGTTTGTCTTTTCTAACCACCCGCACCAGAGCAATGAATGCTCCTACTGCTAAAATACCCACCAGAACATCTCCGTTTAAGAGCGATTGATATTCCGGGATTGGGTACCAAATGTTGAGGTTCAGCGGGAAAAAGAGTTTCGTCAAATATTCCTCAAAAACCACCAGCATGCCAAGTAGGGTCGACCAGGGCCCGACATCGGCGCGCAGGGTTCCTGCCTCGGTATGTGTCATCACCCCTACCACCACTATGCCTAAGCTGACCAGAAACCAGGGGAGCTTATGGATCACGCTAGCTTTAAATGGCTTGGCTGTAAAACAATGGTCATGGAGGATTAGGAGCAGGGGAAATATCACTACAGAAATTTTGGACAAACAGGCGGCAAGAAAAAACAGGATTGATGGCCAGAACTTTGTTCTTAGATAGCTTCTAAAAGCCAACAAAAGAAATATCATAGAAAGCACATTTTTTCTTTCGGAAATCCAGGCAACACTTTCAACATGCACTGGGTGTACGGCAAAAATCAACGCTACCCAAAATGCAAGGGATTTAGAATCGCTCAACTTCAGAAGGATGCCATACAATAAGCACACGTTGATTATATGCAGAGTGGTGTTGACCACATGGTAACCGGTGGGATCTAATCCGAAAAATTGATATTCCAGTGTGAAAGATAGAAAGGTCAGTGGCAGATAATCCCATTCATAAAAATTAGTAAACAGCGCCCAGATGGAGGACAGGCTCAGGTGTTTAATGATTGGGTTCTGGATGATATAAGTCGAGTCGTCAAACACAAATTCATGGCCCAGGGATCGGAAAAAAATAAGTCCCGTGACCATGGAAAAGACCATGTAAGCCTGGAGTGGTGATGGGGAGGAGCCTGGGGATCGCATATCAGTTTTTATCTAATGATAAAACGGTGGGTCTGAATCGTTGCACCAACAATTGGGTAAGGTTAGAGTTTGGTCAAAAGTCTCGCCCCCAAGGTCGGGTCAGGAAGTTGGAATCACTCTAATGGAACACTAGTAATTAATCAAGAGGATTGAATTTTCCCTGATCTTCTGCAAGTCTATCCCCAAGAATCAGGTCAGGGTCGATTGACTTCCCTGGGTTTTATAGGCAAAATAAGAATCGGTTATTTAAATTTTTATTACAATCATTCCACCGGCTTGCCCGGAATGAACGACCCCGTTGCAAGCAGACAGGGCATCCGACAAAGATTTTTATTTAAAAACTGTAGCAAGCTACGGGGTATGACACCCACTGGTGGGAATAAAAAATAAGGTTATTGAAATGTCCACAAAAAAAAATGCCGAGAGGGATGACACTAGTCAATGCGATCGATGCCTACCTGCATACTGCTGTAACTATTTCGCATTTGGCATCGAGGAACCGGAAACCCGCAAGGACTATGAAAGCCTGCTATGGAAGTTAGCGCATGATAAGGTGTCGCTATATATTTATCGCAAGGACTGGTACATCATGATCCACACCCGGTGCCACTTTTTGACTGCGGAAAACAAATGCGCCATTTATGAACACCGGCCTCATATGTGCCGAGAACACAGCACTCAAAATTGTGAGTATACCGGGGACGAGTACGGCTTCGCGGAACACTTTAAGAATTACGATGACCTCTTGCTCTACATCAAAGAGAACACCAACTTCCGTTTCAAGAATGAGCCAATGGGACTTCCGGCGAATTGTATATAATAGATTTGTTTGGGGGATTGTAGAACCTCCCGCCCCGGTTGGATTGGGAGGACTTTTCGGTGAGCGGCTAATCGCCAAAGGTTACTGATTACTTGTCTTCTTTAGCGTCGCTTTTTTCTGGTTCTGCGGATTCTGTTTCCTTCTCCGCTTCAGGTTTCTTTTCGACTTTGGCTTCTGGTTTTTTGCTTTCCGCAGTCACAGTCGGTTTGCTTTGCTTTTTGGTTTTCGCCGGCGATTCTTTCTTTTTACCCTCACCTTCAGCAATCAATTCAATAAAAGCCATTGGTGCGTCATCTCCGCGTCGATTACCGATACGGATGATTCGGGTATAGCCACCTTTGCGATCGGCAAATCGTTCTGCCAAAGTCCCAAACACTTTTTGCACGGCATCTTTCTGCGGAACAAGTTTGAACGCCAACCTTCTGGCATGCAGGGTACCTTTTTTCCCAAGGGTAATGGCTTTTTCCACTTTCCCACGCAATTCTTTTGCCTTGGGCAAAGTGGTGCAAATTTTCTCCTTCCGGATGAGGGAGGTGGCCATATTCCGGAACATCGCATTCCGATGGTCGCTAGTGCGACCAAATTTTCTACCGGATTTTAAGTGACGCATAAACCCTGTTGATCTCCAAAAAAAGGGGTACTAGTTAATTTTCGATTTCGCTACCATCGACATCTCGTTTCTTTTTGAGCTGGTTGATTTGTTTCAAATCATCTTCGTCAACTTTCATCCCCAGATGCAATCCCATATCCTCCAGGATTTCCTTAATTTCGTTTAGGGATTTACGGCCAAAGTTTCGCGTTTTGAGCATTTCGCCATCGGTCTTTTGCACCAGCTCCGATATCGTTTGGATATTGGCATTTTTTAAGCAGTTATAGGAACGAACCGAAAGTTCCAGCTCTTCCACACATTTGGCCATGTTAGCCAGAATTTTTTGTTTCTTCTCATCAACCTGAGGTTGCACCGGTTCTGGTTCTTCGTCAAAGTTGATGAAGATCTGCATGTGGTCTTTCACCATTTTTGCCGCATGCGCCACTGCGTCATCAGGAGAAATTCCCCCATTAGTCCAAAGTTCCATGACCAAGGCATCGAAATCGGTGGACTGCTCGACACGAGTTTTTTCTACATCATAGGTTACCTTTTCGATGGGCGAAAAAATGGCATCCACAGGAATCATCTGGACGGATTCGTTTTCCAGATCCTGCCGTTCCGCAGGCAAATAACCACGGCCTTTGTGGACGATCATTTCAATATCGACCGAACCACCTTCATCGATCGTCAGAATATGGTGATCGGGATTGAGGATAACAATTTCGCCATCGGTGGTGATGTCCCCGGCGGTGACTTTCCCAGCCTTGTCACTTTTAAGATAAATCCGCTTATCGGAAGATTCGCCCTCAAATTTCAAGTTAACTTGTTTGAGGTTGAGAATGATCTCGGTAACATCTTCCAATACTCCCGGCATCGTGGAAAACTCGTGATAGACGCCTTCGAACTTCACACCCACAATTGCGGCACCTTCAATGGATGAAAGTAACATTCTTCGCAAAGAATTTCCGATCGTGACTCCAAAACCTCTTTCAAATGGACCGGCTGTGAACTTGCCATAACAAGATGTTTTATTTTTCTTGTCGAATTCCAATCTTTTGGGTTTGACTAGTCCCTGGTTTGTATACATGAAATCTCCGGTGGTTTCCTGGAAAGCATTAACAATACAATGTTAATAATATTAAAGGGGCCTTCAAATACTGGAAAAACTATCTGGAATAAAGCTCAACAATCAACTGCTCTTCAACAGGGATGGAAACGTCTTCCCTGGTGGGCAAGGATTGAACCAAGCCTTTTCTGCTTTCCAGATCGAATGTTAACCAGTGAGGAAGAGTTTTATTTTTCATATTTTCCAAAGCATTTTTAATCGGCACTTTGTTCAATTTTCTTTCACTCGGGGCAATCTCATCTCCCTGTTTGACGATATAGGAAGGAATGTTCACCCGCTTGCCATTTACGGTGAAGTGACGGTGAAGAATCAGTTGCCTGGCCGCCGCACGCGAGGCTCCAAGGCCCATTCGATAAATCACATTGTCCAGCCGCAACTCGAGGTTCTGTAGCAAGTTTTCACCTGTTACACCTTTTTTACGATCCGCCTTGGCAAAATAAATTCGAAATTGTTTTTCCAACACGCCGTAAAAGCGCTTGACCTTCTGTTTCTCCCTTAACTGCATGCCATATTCAGAGAATTTCTTTCTTCCCTGCCCCTGTTGACCTGGGACGTAGGCCCGCCGGTCGATAGCGCATTTCGCAGTTTCGCAACGAGTACCTTTCAAAAATAATTTTGTACCTTCCCTGCGGCACAAACGACAAACTGAACCTCTGTATCTTGCCAAGTTAACCTCTCTTGGTTGATGGTTGGCTTAGGCGACCTCAAGAAAATTTATAATCCGGAGGACTCCAAAAATTTATACCCTTCTTCGCTTCCGTGGACGACAGCCATTATGGGGAATAGGGGTTTTATCCCGGATGACAATGATCTCCATTCCAGCGGCTTGCAATGACCGAATAGCAGATTCCCGTCCAGACCCAGGTCCTTTCACATGCACTTCCAGCTTTCTCATCCCCATATCACGAGCTTTCTGCGCCGCTTTTTCAGCCGCTACCTGAGCGGCAAAAGGAGTGCTCTTTCTCGATCCCTTGAATCCCTGTGCACCGGCACTGGACCATGAAATCACATTCCCAGAGGTATCGCTGATCGTAACGATCGTATTATTAAAGGTGGCGCGAATATGCGCAATTCCGGTTTCTGGAGCCGTCTTTTGCTTTTTTCTGCCGCCTTTGGATGATTTTCCCTTTTCTGCCATAAGTTTATTTCCTTTTGATTACTTTTTCGAGGGTTTGCTTCCCACTGTCTTCTTTGGACCTTTTCTCGTTCGAGCATTGGTATGAGACCGCTGCCCACGGACCGGTAATCCTTTACGATGACGAAGGCCCCGATAACTGCCAATATCCATCAATCGCTTGATGCTCATATTGACGTTCCTGCGCAAATCGCCTTCTACTTCACAATCTTTATCGATGATTGTACGAATTCGGCTCACTTCGTCTTCGGTTAAATCCTTGACACGAGTCTCTTCCGAAACTTCCGCCTTCTTCAGGACTTCACGGGATACGGTTTTGCCCACCCCGAAAATATAGGTCAACGCAATCACCGCTCGTTTATCTTTTGGAATATCAACTCCCGCAATCCTGGCCACGGTTTCTCCTTTTTAACTCAAATTTTATTCCCACCAGTGGGTTTCATACCCCGTAGCAAGCTACGGCTTTTAAATAATAATTTTTATCGGATACCCCGTCTGCTTGCAGCGGGGTCGTTCATTAGGGTTAGACGCTTAACCTTGGCGTTGTTTGTGTTTTGGATTCTCACAAATGACGCGCACAACTCCCCGCCTGCGAATAACCTTGCATTTCATACAAATGGGTTTTACTGATGCTCTGACTTTCATAATCTCTTGCCTACCATTTCAGGATAAATTGAAAACAAATGCTTCCGATTGATCCACTATTTATAACGGTAAATGATTCGGCCTCTCGTTAAATCATACGGAGACAACTGCACCTTCACCTTGTCGCCAGAAAGGATCCGGATAAAATGCAACCGCATTTTGCCCGAAATATGAGCCAATATCTTATGCCCATTTTCCAGTTCAACTTTGAACATGGCATTGGGCAAAGGCTCTAATACAGTACCTTCAACTTCTATTGCATCTTCTTTTGACATTATTTTTTTATCAGTTCACAGACCTGGGAAAAAATATCTTCCACTGAGCCTCTCCCCTGAACTGTTTTTATATTCCCATTGTTTTGGTAATATTTTTTGAGCGGGGCTGTCTCTTTATCGTACACATCCAATCGTTTTAAAATCGTTTCCTTTGTATCGTCTTCCCGTTGATATAAAGAACCGCCGCATCCATCGCATTGGCCTTCTTTCTTCGGGGGCCGGGACGTTTCGTGAAACATTGCCCCACAATTGGAACAAGTTCTACGGCCAGTCAACCGAGCGATAAGCTCTTCAACATTCACTTCAAAATCCAGAACCGCTTCAATTTCAAGGCTCATGGATTGCAAAGTCTCTGAAAGTTTTTCCGCCTGAACAATGTTGCGGGGGAAACCATCCAGTATAAAACCCTTTGAGCAATCGTCTTCCCGGATTCTTTGTTTTATAAGGCCAACCACAATATCATCGGGAACAAGCTGGCCAGAATCCATACAAGTCTGGGCTTTTTGGCCCAATACCGTGTTATCTTTTACCGCTTTCCTCAGTATATCCCCAGTAGAAATTTGAGGAATGCCAAACTTCTCACTCAGCATTTTAGCCTGGGTTCCTTTACCGGCACCCGGCGGACCTAGGAGAATGAACCTCATGATCAGCCTCGATGGCCTTTCAACAAATCCCCTTCTATGAGATTTTTCTCACCATGCTCCATACTCACATACCACCCGATCCGCGGCCTCTTAGTCTTCCCTTTTTCACAAATCCATCATAATTTCTCATGACTAGATGGGATTCAATTTGTTGCATCGTATCCAGGGAAACGCCAACCACAATCAATAAACTTGTGCCACCAAAGTAGAACGGAATATTGAAGTATTTTATCAAATAATCCGGCAAAATACAGACAAATGAAAGATACAAAGCCCCATAAAATGTAAGCCGGGAAAGTATCTGGTCAATATGTTCCGATGTTTTTTGTCCCGGTCGGATTCCGGGTATAAATCCTCCGTGCTTTTTCATATTATCCGCTACATCAACCGGATTAAATATGACGGCTGTATAAAAGTAACAGAAGAAAAATATCGCACCAATAAAAATCATGCTGTAAACAATCGTTCCCGGCGTCAATAATGCGGAGACCGTTTGCATAAAGGGATGATCTATAAACTGGGCCATCGTCGCAGGAAACATGATGATGGAAGAGGCAAAAATCGGCGGAATAACACCCGATGTATTCACTTTTAGCGGCAGATGCGAACTCTGCCCGCCAAACATTTTGCGACCGACCATGCGCTTCGCATACTGAATGGGAATCCGTCTCTGGCCCCCTTCAGTAAAAACAATGGCTCCCACAACCGCGACCATAAACACCAGTAAAAACAACATGACGAGAACGGATAACTCATCAGTTCCCATCAGATCCAGGGATTGAAGTATAGCCGCAGGCGTGCCTGCAACAATCCCGGAGAAAATAATCAGGGAAATTCCATTCCCGATTCCCCGCTCAGTAATCTGCTCACCCAACCACATCAGAAATGTCGTTCCCGCCGTCAAGGTCAGAATGGTCATCAACCGAAACGGCCAACCCGGAAATGGAACGATTGGGTTCCCTGTCGGACTGGACATCGACTCCAGTCCAACTGCAATACCCGATGCCTGCACGATACTCAGTGCGATGGTGCCGTACCGGGTATACTGAGTAATCTTTTTTTGTCCTGCCTCGCCTTCCTTTTTCAGTTGGGCAAGGTAGGGCGAAACCATCGTCATCAGCTGAAGAATAATCGAAGAGCTGATATAGGGCATAATGCCCAATGCAAATATCGTCAAACGGCTGAGAGCACCGCCGGAAAACATATCAAAGAAACCTAATATGGTTCCTTGCGCTCTGGCGAACAATTCAGCCAAAGCAACCGAATTGATCCCTGGTGTCGGTATATGCGCGCCGATGCGGTAAACAACTAGAATCCCCAGCGTAAACAGAATTCGCCGTCTAAGCTCAGGAATCTTGAATATATTGCCAAACGCTCCAGCTTCAGCCATTTATATGATTACGGCCTTTCCCCCTGATTGTTCCAATTTGGAAACAGCGGACTTACTAAATTTATGTGCGTGGATGGTAACTGCTCCCTTGAGTTCGCCATCACCCAAAATCTTAACCGCTCCCATTTTCCTGATAATGCCTTTTTCCCGCAACAATTCAGGCGTGATCGGGTCACTGCCGCCAATCTCGGCGAGCCGCGCAAGATTGACTATTTCAAAATGCTTCTTAAAAATATTAGTGAATCCCCTCTTCGGCAAACGCCTTTGCAGGGGCATCTGTCCACCTTCAAACCATGGATGCGGACTACCACCGGACCGGGATTTTTGCCCCTTTTGTCCTCTACCGCTGGTTTTGCCAGTGCCGGAACCTCGGCCACGACCAATCCGTTTCCTATTTTTATCGGACCCTGGGGCCGATTGAAGATTTGATAATTCTAACGTGCTCATGAATAGCCTATTCTTATTTTATTCCCACCAGCGGGTTTCATGCCCCGTAGCAAGCTACGGCTTTTAAATAATAATTTTTGTCGAATACCCCGTCTGCTTGCAACGGGATCGTTCATTTAGCGCGCATTGCAGCATATTGCTTGGCATTTTTGAGAGATGTCAAACCTTGAATGGTCGCTTTGACTACGTTATGTGGATTATTAGTGCGCAGACATTTCGTTAGAATATCCCGAACTCCGACCGCTTCCAACACCGCGCGAACCGCGCCGCCCGCAATCAATCCAGTTCCTAGAGATGCAGGTTTCATCACCACCCGTCCAGCGCCATATGCACCGATCACTTCATGAGGGATCGTGGAACCTTCCATGCTCACGGAAACCATATTATTTTTGGCTTTATCCACACCTTTTCGGATCGCCTCTGGAACCTCATTGGCTTTACCAAGTCCCCAGCCAACTTCACCATTGCGGTTTCCAACCACCACCAAGGCACTGAAACTGAACCGGCGACCCCCTTTGACTACCTTGGCGACACGATTGATTTTAACTACTTTTTCAACCAGATCCTGTTGTTTGGCTTGATCCTGCAAAACACCCTCCAAAGACTTTTGTATCGATAAAGATTTTTATAGAAAATTCTGTGTCCTAAACTTTAATACCCTTTTCACGAATCGCGTCTGCCAGCGCTTTGATTCTGCCAGCATAATGAAACCCATTGCGATCGCAAACCAATTCTTTAATTCCTTGGTCAGCGGCTTTTGCACCTAGTAAACTACCGACAAGCGCGGCGGCCTTGACATTGCCACCATACTGCATAGCTTTTTTAAATTCTGGCGAAACGCTCGATTCTGCGGCTAACGTTTTACCCTGCTTGTCATCGACAATTTGTGCGTAGATATGTTGACTACTGCGAAAAATCGACAATCGAGGTGTCTCTTTACTGCGCTGAATCTTCTTCCTTACTCGTCTTTTTCGGCTCAACCTAAGCCGTTGGCGTTCTAACGTTTTCATTGAATTATTTAGCTCCTCCCACTGCGGCTTTACCGGCTTTCCGGCGAATTCTTTCTGTCGAGTACATGATTCCTTTGCCCTTATAAGGCTCGGGCGGTCGAAAGGAACGTATCTCTGCGGCCGCTTGACCGACTTTTTGTTTGTCTATCCCCTTCACCACAATGGTATTTTTTTTCTGATCAACGTCAAATTCAATTCCTGCCGGAGTTGGATATTCAATCGGATGCGAAAACCCCAGGTTCAACACCAGCCCTTTACCTTTTAGCTCAACTTTGTATCCCACTCCCACAATATTCAATTGCTTGGTGAAACCGGTGGTCACTCCGACAACCATGTTATTGACCAAAGATCGGGTCAAGCCATGCAGGGCGCGATCACTCTTGGCATCGCTGGGCCGAAGCACTTTGATTTCTCCGTCCGCCATTTCCAATTTCATATTGGGGTGAACGTTTAACTTCATTTCCCCCTTGGGACCTTTGACGGTAAACTGCACGCCATCAGCCTTCAATTCAACCCCGGAGGGAACTTTAATAGGTAGTTTTCCAATTCTAGACATAATTTTTTACCAGACGTGTCCTAAAACCTCTCCGCCAATTCCTTTTTCCCGACAAACCTGGTCGGTGATTACTCCAGAAGAGGTGGAGATGATGGCCATACCCAAGCCATTCAGCACCTTGGGAATTTTATCTTTGTTAACGTAAGTGCGGCAACCCGGCGTGCTAATGCGCTTGATACCGCAAATGACCGGACTCTCATCCACATATTTGAGATAAATCCTTAAAACTCCTTGCTTGCTATCTTCAAACACACGGAAATGCCGAATGAATCCTTCTTCCTTCAATATTTCCACAATACGGACTTTCATTTTTGAACTTGGCAGGTCCACTTTATCGTGGCCCACCATAAGCCCGTTACGAATGCGGGTAAACAAATCTGCTATGGGGTCTGTCATCGACATGATCGAAACCAACTCCTAATTAAAACGAATAAAATTTTTTACCAACTCGACTTGGTCACACCTGGAATTTCGCCACGCAACGCACGCTCGCGAAAACAAATTCGGCACATACCAAATTTTCGTAGGAAAGCGCGGGGTCGCCCGCAAACTCCACAACGATTATAAGCTTGCACCGGAAACTTGGGTGTCCTTTTGCATTTGGCAATTAATGATTTTTTAGCCATGATTCTTTTCTATTAAAATTTATTCCCACCAGTGGGCTTTATACCCCGTAGCAAGCTACGGCTTTTAAATAAAAATCTTTGTCAGATACCCCGTCTGCTTGCACGGGGTCGTTCATTTGCGTAGGGGAAATCCCATATTTTTAAGCAAACAACGCCCTTCTTCATCCGTTTTAGCGGAGGTACAAATAGTGACATTCATCCCCTTGATTTTTTCCACCATATCATATTCGATTTCTGGAAAAATCAGTTGCTCCCGGACACCAACGGTATAATTCCCTCTGCCGTCAAATGCTTTAGGTGAAAGTCCCTTAAAATCACGCACACGCGGTAATGCTATGGAAACAAAGCGCTCAAAAAACTCGTACATCCGCTCGCCCCGGAGGGTCACTCGAACTCCGATGGATACTCCTTCACGTAATTTGAAATTAGCGATCGATTTCTTCGCTTTGGTGATAACGGGCTTCTGTCCCGAGATCAATTTCAATTGTTCCACACCAGACTCCAAAATCTTGGAGTTCTGCAAAGCCTCGCCCAAACCCATATTAATGACCACTTTCTCCAGCTTGGGAACCTGCATGACATTTTTCAACCCAAGCTCCTTTTGGATCTGAGCCTTGTGTTTTTCGTTATAAGCCGTTTTCATATTTGACATCTTAAATCGTATCCATCACATCTCCGCATTTGGCACAAACGCGGACTCGATTACCATCATCCAATTTCTTTCGCTTGATTCGGACTCCCTTGCCACACTTGTCACAAACCAAAAGAACATTGGAAATATGAATTTTTCCTTCCTTCTCAATAATACCAGCTTGCTGACTTTTGCCATCGGACTTCAAATGGCGCTTATACATATTGAGCTTTTCTATGGTCAGCCTGTCTTCACCGACATACATCGCAAGCACTTTGCCCTTTTTCCCTTTTTCCCGCCCAGCCATTACTTGGACGATATCATCTTTTTTCAAATGTAATTTTCTAAGATTTCCTGACATCACAGTACCTCCGGCGCCAGCGATAGAATCTTCATGTACTTGCGGGCACGAAGCTCCCTGGCAACAGGACCAAAAATTCGCGTACCGATCGGTTCTTTATTGTCCCCGATCAACACAGCGGCATTGCTATCGAATTTAATATAACTGCCATTCGACCGGCGAATTTCTTTTCTGGTCCTCACCACGACTGCTTTTTTGACTTCGCCCTTTTTGAAGTTACCGTTGGGCTCCACTTCCTTAATCGCCACGACGATGATGTCTCCAACTCTGGCGTAACGCCTTCTGGACCCACCTAGCACTTTGATGCACTGGACAACTTTGGCGCCAGAATTATCGGCCACATCCAGAACGGTTCGCAATTGAATCATTTCTTTTTCACCTTTTCTTCAACTCTGGCTTTTTTGATGATCTCACTCAATCGCCAGCGCTTGCCCTTGCTTAGAGGCCTGGTCTCACTCATGCTGATCAAATCTCCAGGCCTGCATTCATTTTTCTCGTCATGAACTTTATATCGCTGAGTAGTTTTCACCACTTTTTTGAATTTGGGATGGGAGAATCGTCTCTCCACTACAACCACAACGGTTTTGTCCATTTTATCGCTGACCACGGTCCCGGTCATAGATTTTCTATTATCTGCCACGCTCAAAAGATTCTCCTTCATTAGGACCCGTTCGATCCCCGATCCTTCAATTAGTTGATGCCGCCGTGCTGTCACTTCCAGCCTTGGCTTTTTCTTCACTTTGTACCGTCATGATGCGGGCGATTTCCCGGCGAATCGATTTCAATCGGCTGGGGTTTTCGATTTTACCCGTTGCAAGCTGAAACTTCAGGTTAAACTGTTCCTGCTGTAGGTCAGCCACCTTATCTTCTCTTTCCTTGGCGGTAAGTTCTCGTATTTCCTGCGCTTTCATTGCAATTCCTCAGTCATCTCAATAGCCTTAGCTTTTAACCAAAAATCGGGTGCGAACGGAAAGCTTATGTGCCGCCAAACGAAAAGCTTCCCTAGCTACATCTTCCGGCACGCCTTCCATTTCATACAAAATCCTTCCAGGCTTAACCACAGCAACCCACTTTTCAGGACTGCCCTTACCTTTCCCCATTCGAGTACCAAGGGGTTTCAACGTAAGCGGCTTATCCGGAAAAATCCGCAACCAAATCTTCCCTCCACGTTTCACATGACGGGTCATGGCAATACGCGCGGCTTCGATCTGGCGGTTACTGATGCGACCGCAGTCTAATGCCTGCAAACCAAATGAGCCAAAACTTATAGTGCCACCCCGGTAAGCTGTGCCACGCATTCGCCCTTTTTGGCGCTTACGGTATTTTACTTTTTTGGGCATCAACATGATGCAAAAACCTCCTACAAATAATCCAGAAAAATTCTACAAAGGGACTCAAATAATTCAATAATTTCTATGCAGGCAACTCGCTGGCCCTTAATTTATACGGGCCGCTCATGGCCAAAAACAATTTTTAGCGGCACCCACAAATTACGCTTTGGCTTGTTGCCTGGGACCCTTGCTCTTCTCAGGAAGAATTTCTCCCTTATATACCCAGACTTTGACGCCAATGATTCCATATGTCGTATGGGACTCGGCGGTTCCGTAGTCAATGTCGGCTCGCAGAGTGTGCAATGGCACCCGACCTTGGCGATACCATTCACTCCGGGCAATCTCCGCGCCGCCCAAGCGACCGGAAACTCGAATTTTTATTCCCAATGCGCCAAATCGTAAGGCTGAAAGAACGCTCTTTTTCATTGCGCGACGAAACGCAACCCGCTTCTCCAACTGTAAGGCAATGCCTTGAGCCACCAGCATCGCATCCATTTCTCCACGCCGCACTTCTTTGATGTTGAGACTGACTTGCTTGCCTTTGATTACACGCTGAAGCTCTTCTTTAATGCGGTCGACTTCGAGCCCCTTCTTGCCGATGATAATTCCTGGTCTTGCGGTGTGGATATTGATCCGCACTCGATTAGCCGATCGCTCTATTTCCACTTTGGAAATGCCTGCGTGCGCCAAACTCTTGGTGATATAGTTTCTCAGCTTCATATCCTCCATGAGAAGGTCCCCAAACCCCGCCCGAGAATACCAGTTGGATGTCCAGGTTTTATTGAAACCTAATCGAAATCCGTAAGGATGAACTTTTTGACCCACGCTACTCCTCCAGTGTTTACTTTTCGTCCAAGATGAGGGTGATATGGCTGGTCTGCTTGTGAATCGGCGAAGCCGTTCCGCGCGCCCTGGGCATGGAACGTTTCCAGGTAGCCCCTCCATCAACCCTTAAAGTCTTGATATATAAATCATCCACATCCAAAATCTTGTGGTTTTCTTCGGCGTTGGCAATGGCCGACTTCAATAATTTCTGAAATTTTTCCGCAACCCGCTTGCGCGTAAACGTCAGCACATTCATTGCATCATTGACGTTTTTTCCCCGAATCATATCAGCCACTAAACGGGCTT
>SMVB01088185.1_pt1 | contig 14121 bp, 11 predicted proteins | sample 2456461 | NCBI WGS metagenome assembly SMVB01 (sample SAMN11095934, study PRJNA526329) | marine sediment metagenome | biome: Marine sediment; feature: Surficial sediment; material: Deep marine sediment; isolation source: Hadal surficial sediment | place: Pacific Ocean | collected 2014-05 | depth... | reverse complement strand
GAGACCGCCGCCGGCGACCTGATCCGCGACTTGCGCCGGGTCTGTCTCGATAGCGGCGACGACGCGCTGCGCCATCTCGCAGAACGCTTTCTGGTGCCGTGGGGACGCGACAAGCGGGTTTGATGCCGGTCAACCGGCCTCCACCGGGCGCGGACGGCCGTCGTCGTCGAGGGCGACATAGGTCAACGTGCCCTCGGTGACCAAGATGGATTCGCCGGACACCCGGCGCTCGACTTCCGTGACCACCTTGACCGCGACCGAGGTGGTGCCGACCCGTGTCACCTCGCCGTAGCAGCTTACGATATCGCCCACCTTGATGGGCTTGTGGAAGGTCATGGCCTCCAACGCTACTGTCGCCACGCGGCCCTTGGCGCGCTTGGACGCGATGATGCCGCCGGCGATGTCCATTTGCGACAGCACCCAGCCGCCGAAAATATCGCCGCTGGCATTGGTGTCGGCGGGCATGGCGACGGTGCGCACGGCCGGCTCGTCGGGGTGGTGGGGTTGGCGGTCGGGCATGCGGGCTCCTGTGCGAGGACGCGACGTTTGGGTGAATTTACACAATATATCGTTGCCAAGCGGCGGCGCGCTACCATATCACGCTTGCCGACCGCCGGCTGGCCTTCTTATACTAGCCCCCTCCCCTGGCCCCGAAACGCTCCATGACAGACCTTTTCCAACACGCCAAGCCCACCAAGGAAGACTACACCGCCAAGGATATCGAAGTGCTGGAAGGCCTGGAGCCGGTGCGCCGGCGCCCGGCCATGTATATCGGCGGCACCGACGAACGCGCGCTTCATCATCTGGTGGCGGAACTCCTCGACAACGCCATGGACGAGGCGGTGGCCGGGCACGCCAGCTTCATCGACCTTGAGTTGACCGCGGACGGCGCCGTGACCGTGCGCGACAACGGGCGCGGGATTCCCGTGGACCCGCATCCCAAGTTCAAGAACAAGTCGGCGTTGGAAGTGATCCTGACCACGCTGCATTCCGGCGGCAAGTTTTCCGGCAAGGTCTACCAGACCTCGGGCGGGCTACACGGCGTCGGCTTGTCCGTGGTCAACGCCCTGTCCGACCGCCTGGTGGTGGAAGTGGCGCGCGACAAGGTCCTGTGGCGCCAGGCCTTCGCGCGCGGCGAGCCGGTCGGCAAGCTCGAGGAAGTCGGCCCGGTCCACAATAGGCGCGGCACCACCGTTACCTGCCATCCCGACCCGGACATCTTCGGCGCGGCCGCCTACCGTCCCGCCACCGCCTATCGCATGGCGCGCTCCAAGGCATACCTGTTCCGCGGGGTCGAAATCCGCTGGCGCTGCGACCCGGCGCTGATCGGAGCCGGCGACGCCACGCCGGCCAAGGCGAGCCTGCGTTTCCCGGGCGGGCTCAAGGATTTCCTCGCCGCCGCGCTGGCGGACCGCGACACGGTGACGCCAACGCCATTTACCGGCGAGGCCAAGCTCAACGGCGAGTCGGGCCGTGTCGAATGGGCGCTGGCGTGGCCCCTGGACCATGGCGAGGTGTTCCTCAATTCCTATTGCAACACGGTGCCGACGCCCAATGGCGGCAGCCACGAAAGCGGGCTGCGCACCGCGCTCGCGCGCGGGCTCAAGGCCTACGGCGCCCTGTCCAAGAACAAGCGCGCCAGCCAGATCACGGCGGACGACATTCTGGTCGGCGCCATCGGGCTGCTGTCGGTATTCATCCGCGATCCGCAATTCCAAGGCCAGACCAAGGACCGGATGTCTTCGCCCGAGGCGCAGCGCCTCATTGAGACCTCGCTGAAGGACCATTTCGAGCATTGGCTGACCCAGGACCCGGTCGCGGCGGAAGCGCTTCTGGAGCGCGTGCTCGAGCGGGTCGAGGACCGCTTGCGCCGGCGCCGGGAACGGGAAGTCTCGCGCAAGTCGGCGACGCGCAGGCTGCGGCTGCCCGGCAAGCTCGCCGACTGCACCCGGGCCGAGGCCGAGGGCACCGAGGTTTTCCTGGTCGAGGGCGACTCGGCGGGCGGCTCGGCCAAGCAGGCGCGGCGGCGCGACACCCAGGCCGTGCTCGCGCTACGCGGCAAGATTCTCAACGTCGCCACGGCGAGCGCGGAAAAGATGCGCGCCAACAAGGAACTCTCGGACCTGATCCAGGCGCTCGGCTGTGGCGCGGGCGCGGCGTACCGGCAGGCCGACCTGCGCTACGAGCGCGTCATCATCATGACCGACGCCGACGTGGACGGCGCCCATATCGCGGCGCTTCTGATGACTTTCTTCCAGCGCCAGATGCCCGACTTGATCCACGCCGGCCACCTGTACCTGGCCCAGCCGCCGCTATACCGCCTCGTCCAAGGCGCCAAGACGCTTTATGCCCGCGACGACGCCCACCGCGAGGAATTGCTGAAAAGCGAATTCACGGGCAAGGCCAAGGTCGAGATCAGCCGCTTCAAGGGCCTCGGCGAAATGCCGCCAGCGCAACTCAAGACCACCACCATGGACCCCGCCACGCGCACCCTGCTCCGCGTCGAAATCGCCGAAGGCGAGGCCGAGAGCGTTGATAAGCGCATCGAGGCCCTGATGGGCCGCAATCCGGAGACTCGCCTGGCCTTCATCCAGCAACACGCCCAGTTCGTCGAGGATTTGGATGTGTGAGGGCGCGGCTATTTCTTAGTTCACTAACGTTCTCCCATATCAAATTCTTTGTCATTCGCGGGCTCGAGGCGCGAATCCGTGAACACGAACCGCGGTCCGTGTTCATGGATCACCGGGTCGAAGCCCGGTGACGACGGATGAGTGTGGCGGCGGGCTAGTGCCTCACCCGGCCAGCCACGCCCGCAGCGCCGCCGTCACCGCGTCGGGGCGTTCCATGGTCGAGAGGTGGCCGCAGGCGCCGAGCACGATGAGGTCGGCGCCCGGAATCGCTTCGGCCATCTCCACGTGGCCGTCGAGGGGGGTGAGCTGGTCCTCGCGCCCGCACAGGATCAGGGTCGGGCAGGCGATGTTGGCGAGGTCGGCGCGGCCGTCGACGCGGCCGATGATGGCGGTCTGTTGGGAAATGAACGCCGGCTGGCCGACGCGCGCGGCCATGGCGGTAATGGCTTCGATGAGCACGCGGTCGTCGAGGCGGCTGGGGTGGATCAGCATCGGCAGCAGCGCCGGCGTGACGCCCTTGAACTTGCCCTTGCGCGCCAGCTCCAAAAGACCGCGCCGGCGCGACAGGTAGTCATCCCCGTCGATGCGCGCCGAGGTGTCGAGCAGGGCGAGCTTCAGCACGCGCTCGGGCGCCAGGCGCATGATCTCTTGGGCCACATACCCGCCCATCGACAGCCCGGCAAGGGCGAAGCGCGGCGGCGCGCCGCATAGCACGGCCTCGGCCATGGCGCGGATGCTGTCATGGTGGGTGAAGTCCGCCACGCGCGTCTCGGCCACGTCGGCCAGGTGTTCCAACTGGTGCGCCCACAAGGCCTCGTCGCACAGCAGGCCGGGGCATAGCACCAGCGGGGTTCGCTCAGACATCGGCGTTTCCCTTGCATCGCCCGACCGGGACACAAGGCCACGATCCGGCGCGATCTTCAATAATCCGGCCGCCGGATTCATATATCCGTAATATTTTTCGGTTAGAATGACGCCGGGTTGATTGCCGTCACAGCATTCCCATATGCGGGCAAGTAACCGTTAACATTGACATTTCGCCGAACCCGTCTATGTTCGGCCAACTTTTATGATCGGCTCGTTTAAACGGGCGGAAAGCAAACGGACTGAATGACCTTTGACGAATTGGGGCTCAGCCCCGAAATTCTGAATGCCGTCGCCGACGCCGGCTACACCATCCCCACCCCGATACAAGTCCAGGCCATCCCGATAATCTTGCAAGGTCGAGACGTTCTCGGCTGCGCGCAGACTGGCACCGGCAAGACCGCGGGCTTCACCTTGCCGATGATCGAGATATTGTCGACGGGCCGGGCGCGGGCGCGCATGCCGCGATCGCTGATCCTCACGCCGACGCGCGAATTGGCCACCCAGATCTCCGAGAACTTCGAGAAATACGGCAAGTATCACAAGCTCTCCATGGCGCTGCTGATCGGCGGCGTGTCGATGGACGACCAGAAGCGCAAGCTGGAGCGCGGCGTCGATGTGCTGATCGCCACGCCGGGCCGCCTGCTCGACCTGTTCGAGCGCGGCAACATCCTGATGAGCGGGCTGAAGATTCTGGTGATCGACGAAGCCGACCGCATGCTCGACATGGGCTTCATCCCCGACGTCGAGCGCATCGTCAAGCTGCTGCCGCCGTTGCGCCAGACCATGATGTTCTCGGCCACCATGCCGCGCGAGATCCGCCGCCTCGCCGAAGCCTTCCTGATCTCGCCGAAAGAAATTTCGGTGTCGCCGCCGGCCTCGCCCGCCGAGCTCGTGATCCAGGCCATGTCGGTGGTGAGCGAGCGCGAAAAGGGCGCGGCGCTGCGCGCGCTGCTGCAAGGCGAGGAAGTCGAGAACGCGCTGATCTTCTGTAACCGCAAGAAGGACGTCGATCTGCTCGACCGCTCGCTGCGACGCCACGGTCTGCCCAGCGCCGCGCTACATGGCGACATGGTTCAATCGATGCGCACCGAGACCCTGGAAAAGTTCAAGCGGGGCGACATCAAGCTCCTGGTCGCCACGGACGTGGCGGGCCGCGGGCTCGATATCGTCGGACTCAGCCACGTGTTCAATTACGACGTGCCGATTCACGCCGAGGACTACGTCCACCGCATCGGGCGCACGGGACGCGCCGGCCGCGTCGGCCGCGCCTTCATGTTGGCGACGCCGGCGGAAGGCAAATATGTCGCCGCCATCACCCGGCTGATCGGCAAGGAGATTCCGCCGCACGCGATCGAGGGACTGGACGCCGCCGAGCTGTCCGAGGACGACGGCCGCCGCCCGCGCCGCCGCGCGTCGTCGAGCCGGCCCGCCCGGCGCGAGGCAAAGCCGGCGGAGGGCCGCCGCGAGGCAAAGCCGCCCGAGAGCCGCCGCGCGCCGCGCGAAAAGAAGGCCGACGTGGCGCCGGTCCAGAAACCGGATGTGGCGCCGATCCAGCAGGCGCCCGAGGCCCGGCCCAAGGACGAACCGCGCCAAAACAACCGCGGCCGCGACAAGCTTGGCCCCAAGGTGCTCGGCATGGGCGATCACGTCCCCGCCTTCATGCTGACCCCGATCCGCCTCGCCGGCTGAACGCGAACTGATTGCCGCCCCTCACGCGGGGGCGGCGTCCTCTAATCAGCTTTTGGCCGTCAGGCCGCCATCGACCACGATTTCCGTGGCGTTGACGTATTTGGATTCGTCGGAGGCCAGGAACAGCGCCGCATAGGCCACGTCCCAGGCGTCGCCCATCTTGCCGGTGGGCGAAAACGCGTCGCGCCGCGCGATCACCCTGGCCTCGCTGTCGGGGTCGTTTTTATCGATCAGGCGATGGTGCACCAGCGGCGTGTTCATCAGCCCCGGCACCACCGTGTTGGAACGAATTCCCGCCTTGGCGTACTGGATCGCGACGCCGCGGCTGAACTGCTGCAGCCCCGCCTTGGCCGCCTGATAGGACAGCAGCGGTCGATCGATATAACGCAGTCCCGCCACGGACGAGATGTTGACGATGGAGCCGCCGCCCTGGCGCTCCATGATCGGGATGACGTATTTGCAGGCCAGGAACGCGGGCTTCATGTTGTAGGCGATATTGGCGTCCCAATCCTCTTCCGTGATCTCCACGGGACCGCCGGGAATCGAGCCGCCGACATTGTTCTGCAAGATATCGATGCGGCCATACGCCTCCATGCAGGCCTCGACCATCGCCTTGACCTCGGCCGAAATGGTGGCGTCGCCCTGGTGGGCGCGCGCGGTGCCGCCCTCGCCCGCGATGATATCGACGGTGGTCTGGACCGCGTCCCGGTTGATGTCCACGGCGAAGACCTTGGCGCCCTCGCGCGCGAACAGCACCGCCGTGGCCTTGCCGTTGCCCCAGCCCTCGGCGATCGATCCGGCGCCCACCACCAGCGCCACTTTATCTTGCAGCCGTCCGCTCATCGCCCTCTCCCGGTTAGCCCACCCCTGCATACACGGCATGGGGGGGGCCGGCCAGTGGGGGGTCGAAACATGACGCCGCGATGCGTATGATCGGCGCGCCGTTGAATGCCGGGAGGCCGTGACATGAGCGCGATCGAGACGGAATGGCGTGACTACGACGTGATCGTGATCGGTTCGGGCGGCGCCGGCGGCGCGGCGGCGCACGCGGCGACCGAGACCGGCGCGCGCGTGCTGGTGGTTTCCAAGGACCCTATCGGCTGTTCGGACACCAAGATCGCCGAGGGCGTCACCACGGTGCGCGCCAGCGCCGAGGACGGCGACACCGAGGCGGTGTTGTCGGAGAACCTGCGCATCGCGGGCGGCGACCTGCCGCCGCCGGAAATCACCCAGGCCTTCGCGCAAGACACCGAGGACGCCTATAACTGGCTGCGCCGCCACGGCGTGCGTCCGCGCATCGACCAGGCGCGCGGCACGCCGAGGACGTTGCCGATTCCGCTCGGCGGTCACACCCACCGCCGCTCCATCGGCCACGACAACGGCGGGTTGGCCTTCGGCCACGCGGCGTGGAACGCGGTGGTCCAGGGCATCGATTACCTGGAGGACGCGTGGTTCCTCGATATCGTCACCGAGTCCGGCGCCGACGGCCCCGTGGTGCGCGGCGGCATCGTCTATGACGCGATCCGGGGGTGTTTCGTCGCGGTGCGCGCGCCGGCGGTGATCATCGCCGCCGGCGGCCTGAGCACGCTTTATTATCCCAAGACCGACACCATGCGCGGCAATACCGGCGATTCCTACGCGTTGGCCTTGCGCGCCGGCGCCGAGTTGGTGGACATGGAGCAGACCCAGTTCCTGCCCTTTTGCCTGACCGCGCCGCCGTCCTACGAGGGCCTGCTGGTGGGCGAGCCGGCCACCGCGGGCTTCCTCGGCGTGCTGCGCGACGCGCGCGGCAAGGTGCTGCTGGATGCCGTCATGGTGCACACGCGGGCCGAATGCTCCGCCGCCATCGTCCGCGCCGTGGCGGATGGGCGCGGCACCGAACGGGGCGGCTGCTATCTCGACCTCACCGGCAACGTCAAGGCCGAGCGCTCGGGCGTCTACTACAAGAACTTCATGGAGACCTCGCTGGCCGGCGTCATGACCACCGTGCGCCAGGCGCTGGGCCGCAAGGCAGCCGCGTTCCAGGAAATCTGGGAAGTCCGCCCCGGCGCCCATTACGCCATGGGCGGGGCGCGGGTGAACGAGCACGGCGCCACGGTGGCCGACAATGGCGCGCCGGCGGTCCACGGACTGTTCGCGGCGGGCCAGGCCATGGGCGGTGTGTTCGGCGCCAACCGCCTGGGCTCGACCTCCTTGGCGGAAGGGCCGATCTTCGGCGCCCGCGCGGGCCGCGCCGCGGCCGAACTGGCGCGCGCCGGAAATTCGATGGCCGACCCGGTCTTCGAGACCCACCTGGCGCCCTACCGGAACATGCTCGGCCACGCCGGCTCCAAGCCCGCCTCGGCGCTGATCCGCCGTCTGCAGGAAGCCTGCTGGAACGGCATCGGCCCGGCCCGCACGGCCGACGGGATGGACGATTTCATGGCGGAACTCAGCGATATCCGGCGCGACGCCGACGACGCCGCGATCGGCCCGGAAGCCTTGTGGAACCAATCGTTCATCGACGCCGTCGAGCTCGCCAACATGCTCGATACGGCGGAAGCGGTGGCGCGCGCGGCCCAAGACCGTCCGGAAAGCCTGGGCGCCCATGTCCGGCTCGACGGACCCGAGGCGTCGCTGTTGTTCGCCAAAACCCATTCGGTGGTGGTGCGGCGCGACGCGGACGGCGACTGGACGCTCAGCCACGCCGCGCGCCCGCCGACGCCGTGGCGCCGCCTGCTGGGCTACGCGATCCGCGACCGCAAGCGCAAGGCCGCGCTCAAGCTCTTGCGCCTGCTGCCCGTTGCCGTCCAGGACCGCATCCTGGAGAAACGCTACCGCGCCACCATGGGCGCCATCGCCGAGCCCGACGCCGCATGAAGGTCGAGCTGGTCACCTGGCGCGAGGGCCGCGCCGAATCCGTCACCTTCGAATACCAGCCGCGCGAGGAAGGCGAGCGTCCGATGGCGCTGGACGTGTTGCAACAGGCGCGCGCCACGGTGCTTCCCGACCTCGCCTTTCGCTACGGCTGCCGCAACCGCAATTGCGGCATCTGCACCATCGACGTGAACGGCCGCCCGCGCATCGCGTGCCGCGCGCGGGTGCGCGAAGGCGACCGGCTCAGCGCGCCGGGGACGCTGCCCGTTGTGCGCGATCTGGTGGCGCGGCGCGACGGCGTGGCGCGGCAGATGCGCGGGCGGCTTCCCAACGGCGTGCGCGGCAACGACCTCGACGTGGAAGCGCCCGAGGACTACCACGCGCTCACCGCCTGCATCGAATGTTACGCCTGCCTCGACGGCTGCCCGATGCACGCGCGAAATTTCGCCGACGGCACGGAACAGCGCGACGCGGCCGGCGCCTACCGTTGGGGCAACCCCTTCTCGCTGCTCAAGCTGCAGCGCATCCGCCTCGACCCGGTCGCCACCGAAGCCCAAAAAGCCGACGCCCTGGCCAACGCCCAAGACCTCGGCCTGGATGCCTGCCGAACCTGCCCCGGCTGCAAATGCGGCGTCGGCATCGACTTGAAGGGCAAGGTGATTAAGGCGCTGCTTGAGGCGTCGGGGGACGGCGAGGCGGACGGTTGACGCGGCGACGGCGCGCGCGAACAACGGTTCGTGCTCATGGGTTCGCGGGTCAAGCCCGCGAAAGACGACGAATAAGGGGCGCTATCGGGGTTTCGTTACCAGCACCAGGCTGACGTCGTCGCCGCGCACTTCGCAGGTGAAGCGGTGGCTGGTCTTGCGGCCGGCGGCGCTGGCCACGCTGACCTCGCCGACGATACGAAAGCCGCCGTCGATTTCCGACGTGTCGTATTTCCAGCCGGACATTTTCTCCGGTTGCCGGGCCTGTTCGTAAATGGCTTTTTCGCACTTGTCGAAGGCTTGGTCGCTTTCGCTGCAGCCCGCCACGGCCAGGAAAAGGATCGCCGCGAGAGAGGCCCAAAACAGTCGCGCTTGCATTCACGCCTCCCGTTCGCGATTGGAAAGACGATAGTCTAACCACCCCCCGGGAGCGCGCAAGTACCGCTTATTTGCCGCCCTTCTTGGCCATTGCCTCGAGCTTTTCGGAGCGAATCGTGTTGCGGTTGAGCGCGGCGTCCTTTTCGCCGTCCATGCCGAAGGCGACCGCCATGAGTTGGCTGTAGAACACCACGGGGATATTGTAGTCGGTGCCGAACTTCTTGTTGATGGCGTCCTGGTACATTTCCACGTTGGTCTGGCACAGCGGGCACGGCGTGGCGATGACGTCGGCGTCGGCCTCCTTGGCGGCGGCGAGGATCTTCTCGATCAAATGCAGGGTCTTGTCCGGGCTCATCACCGACACCGAGCCGCCGCAGCACGATGTCTTGGGATTGAAGTCCACCGCTTGGGCACCGCAGGCCTCGACGAAATCGTCGAGGAATTCGGGGTCGTCATAGGTGTCGTAATTGCCGCCCGCGTCGGTGTTGGCGAAGGGGCGGACGGTCTGGCAGCCGACATAGCCGGCGACCTTGAGGCCTTCCAGCGGGTTGGTCACGCGCTCCTTGACCTTGTCGATGCCGACATCGTTGACGATCACCTCGCAGGCGTGGCGCACCTGGAGGTCCGCGTCGTAGGACAGATCGGCCGCCGACAGCGCCTCGTTGACCTTGCGGCGCAGCGCCACTTCCTTCTTGATCTTCTCGTTGGTGCCGTGGGTGTTGAGGTAGCACGCGGCGCAGCCGGTGAGGATGTCCTGCGGCCCCTGCTGCTCCGCCTTGGCCAGGTTGCGCCCCGACAGCACCGTGGTGGGCAGCGCGCCGCCGGCGATATGGCCCACGGAGGCGCCGCAGCAGTTCCAGTCGTCGAGCTCCTCGAGCTCGATGCCGAGCTCCGGCGCGATGGCGCGCAAAGACTGATCGAGATGCGCCGCGCTGCCCTGCGAGCTGCAGCCGGGATAGTAGGTGTATTTTTTCATTGGGCCCTTCTGGCCACCGTCGTCGGTCATCGCCTTGCTTTCATTGGTTCGAATTTGCGCCCGTCCCCATCGCCGTCACCCCGGAATGCCCACCTCTCCTTCCCGTCGCCCCGGAATGCCCGCCAGGGCATATCCGGGGTCCATCTCGCCGTGGAGACGCATGGACCCCGGCTCTCCGCGTTCGCGCCGGCCGGGGTGACGAGGAGAAGCGCCATGGCTCAGCTCCCGCTATCGCGTTCCGCGATCTCTTGTGCTTTCGCAAGGATGGCCTGCAAACCCTTGGTGTCCTTTATTTTCTTTGGCGCGCCGATATGCATGCGGCCGGTGCGGATCATGCCCCACGCGATCTTGATGTTGGCCAGCGCCTTACGGATGCCGGCCACCAGACCGAACGAGAAATAGTAGCGCGTGGTGACCAGGCGCTCGTCGGTGCGGCCGAATTGGTGGGTGCTCCACCAAAACGCCTTGGCGAACCGCGTGGTGTCTTCTTTGCCGGCGTAGCCCAGCTCCACCGCCTTGGTGGCGAGGTCCTGGAGGATATAGCTCACCGGCACGCCGCGCGGGCAGCGCACCACGCAGCGATAGCACGAGGTGCAGTTCCACATGGTGTTGGCGCTCAACACCGCTTCCTTCATGCCGGCGCGGATCATCATGAACAGCTTGCGCGGGCCGTAATCCATTTGCGTGCCGATCGGGCACGAGCCCGAGCACACGCCGCATTGCATGCACAGGCCCAGCTTGTCGCCGCCGTCGATATTGTCATGGACCCAGCGCGCGAACCCAAGGTCGTATTTGCGCGCGGCGTCTTGGGGGAGCGGCGCGGTCACGCTCAGAAGCCCTTGAAGGGGTTGAAGCCGATTTCGTCGATGCGGGCGACGAAACGGTCGATCACCTCGGGCACGCGCGCCGAATCCGCGATCGAGATTTCCTCGGCCACCACGCGCTCGGCCTCCAACTGCATGCTGGCCAGGGTCTCGCCGAACTGCGCCATGCGTTCCTCGGCGATGCCGCTGCCCTTGATGAAATGACACTGGTAGTCGTCGCCCGACTTGCAGCCCATCAGCATGATGCCGTCATAGCCCGCCTCCAGCGCGTCGGACATCCAGACCTGGCTCACCGAACCCAGGCAACGCACCGGAATGATGCGGGCGAAGGCGCTGTAGTGGCGGCGGTTGATGCCGGCCATGTCGAGCGCCGGATAGGCGTCGTTTTCGCAGGCCAGGATCAGAATGCGCGGCTTCTCCGAGAACTCGTCGGGCACCTCGACCGCCTTGATCATGTCGCTGACCATCTGGACGTTGTAGTTGTCGAAGCTGATGGTGCGCACTGGGCAGGCGCCCATGCAGGTGCCGCAACGCCGGCAGCGCGAGGCGTTGACGATGGGATAGTTGTCTTCCGTCTCGTCGATGGCGCCGAACGGGCATTCGACCGTGCAGCGCCGGCACTGGGTGCAGATGTCGAGGCCGATCTTGGGCAACGACAGGTCGCCGACGCGGGGATGCACTGAAGCCCCCTGCCCCGCGCCCTTGATCGCCTGGATCGCCTTGAGCACCGCGCCGGCGGCGTCCTCGGCGCATTCGGCCATGCCCATGGGCCGGCGCACGGGACCGCAGGTATGGATGCCGGTGCGCCGCGTCTCGTAGGGGAAGCAGATGAAATGGGAGTCCGCGAAGCCGTCGGCGAGGATCGGCAGATGCGGGCCCTGGCGGTATTGCAGGTTCAAGATCGGTCCGCCGGCAAGCGGCGCTTCTTCCGCGCGCGGCCACGGCTCGCCCGCTTCCGCGACGAACCCCGCGATATTGATCGGCGCCACCGGATTGATGTCCGACACCAGCAACTCCGCCCCCTTCTCGGCCGCCGGCGCGTCCATGTCGGTGGCGTTGGGCACCATGCCGGTGGCCAGCACCACCAGATCGAGCCCCACCATCGGCACGTCCTCGCCGAGCAGCGCGTCCTCGACCAGCACTGTCAGGTCGGCGCCGACCGACTTGACCTTGCCCTTCATGAAGATCACGCCGGCGTCCTGGGCCTGGCGGTAGAATTCTTCCGCCGTGCCCGGCGTGCGCATCTCGTCGTAAATGATGTAGACGCTGGCCTCGGGGTCCGCCTCGCAAATTTGCAGGGCCTGCTTGATCGACACACCGCAGCAAATCGAAGAACAATAGGGCAGATGGTCGGGATCGCGCGAGCCGGCGCACTGGATGAAGGCGACCAGTTTGGCGGGCTCCCCATTGGACTTGCGCCTGACGCCACCGTCAGCCAGCATGTCTTCGAGCTCGATCCCGGTCACCACGTCGGGCGTGGCGCCGTAACCCAAATGGCCCAGCTTGTTGGGATCGTAGGCGCGCCATCCGGTCGCCACCACGATGGCGCCAACCGCCTCGTCGCGCGACGCGCCGCCCCATTTGATCCGAACAGTGAACTTGCCCGGCATGCCTTCGGTGCGCGTCACCTGGGCCTCGGTCATCACCGTGATCGACGGGTCGGCCTCGATGTCGCGGACCAACTCGGCGATGTCGTTTTCTTGCGGGTCGCGGTAGGGCGCGCGGTGGGGCATCCGTTTCGACCACCGGTTGGCCCAGCCGCCGAGCCGGTCCGATTTTTCCACCAGCAGCACCGCATGACCCGTTCGCGACGCCTCGCGCGCCGCGTTCAGTCCGGTGACGCCGCCGCCGACCACCAGAATACGCTCATTGACCGCGCTCTCGGCCGCCGGCTCCGGCGGGCTCGTGTTGGCGGCTTGCGCGATCGCCATGCGCACCGCGTCGGCGGTCAGCATTTGGGTGTCCTCGTCGCCGGCCGGGTGGCTCCACACGACCTGCTCGCGCATGTTGGCGCGCACCACGGAGGCCCCGTCGAACTGGAAGCGGTCGGTCATGACGCGGTGCGAACACGCCACGATGATCGGCTGATTGACCGCGCCCGACGCGATATCGGCGGCGATGGTCTTGACGCCGTCGTCGCTGCACAGCGCTTCGTGGCGGCGGCACAGCGGCACGCGGAGTTCGCCCGCGATCGGTTCCAAGTCGTCGAGGGAGACCGCCTCGGCGATGCCGCAGCCCTGGCACAGATAGACGCCGGGCTTGCGCTCCGGGGCGGTCACGGCCGCGCTCCGCCGCGCACGGCCTGGATCGCCCTAAGCGCCGCCGCCGTCGCCGATTGCACGGACTGGGAGACGTCCAGCGGCGCGCCCGCCACGCCGGCGGCGAACATGCCCGCGCCGGGTTCGGGCACGATGAAACCGTAGTCGTCCATGGTCAACGACACCTCCGGTGCCTGACCATCGGCCATGGACGGCTTCATGCCGACCGCCAGCACCACCAGGTCATAGGGCCGGGCGTAGATTTCGCGGCTTACCGTGTCCTCGCCGCATACCACCGGGGCGCCGTCGTCGTCGATCGTGATGGCGCCGGGCTTGGACTTGATGAAATGGACTTGCGGATCGCTCCGCACGCGGTTGTAGAAGGCTTCCAGCTTGTCGTGCGCGCGAATGTCGATGTAGTAGATATCCACCTCGGCGTCGGCGTATTGCTCGCGCAGATAGGCCGCGTGCTTGAGCGAGCCGAGACAACAGATGCCCGAGCAATAGGGCAGATGGTTTTGGTCGCGCGAGCCGGCGCATTGGATCAGCGCAACGTGCTTCGCCGGTTCGCCGTTCGATGGCCGGACGATCTTCCCGCCGGTGGGACCGGTCGGCGCGGCCAAGCGTTCCATTTCCACGTTGGTGATGATGTCCGGGCTCCGGTCGTAGCTGTACGGCGTGATCAGCGAGGCGTCGTAAGGCGTCCACCCCGTGGCCCAGATCACCGCGCCGGCGTTGATGTCGAAACGCTGGGGCGTCTCGTCCAGGTCCACCGCGCCATGCGGACAGGCGGCCTTTATCTTGTCGGCCTCCGCCGTGCCGATGGCCTCGGGCGCGACCACGTAGCGCATCGGAAACGCATGCTCGTGCGGCAGATAGGCCGCCTTGACCTTGTCCATGCCGTAGTTGAACGGGTTCGGGACTTCCATCTCCGTGGCG
>SMVB01088297.1_pt1 | contig 14128 bp, 14 predicted proteins | sample 2456461 | NCBI WGS metagenome assembly SMVB01 (sample SAMN11095934, study PRJNA526329) | marine sediment metagenome | biome: Marine sediment; feature: Surficial sediment; material: Deep marine sediment; isolation source: Hadal surficial sediment | place: Pacific Ocean | collected 2014-05 | depth... | reverse complement strand
GCACCGGCTGATGCTGCCATAGCCGTGTTCAAAGCGATCTCTCCCCATGTTCTATTGTCGTCAAGCATGTGGATGCCACCCTGCTGGATGAACACACCACCGCCTGCGTAAGCACTACCTCGCACAGCACTCGACTTCCATAGCCGAGCAGCGATATTTGAGCTTTGCGATAGTGTCGTTCCACCCACACCAGCACTAGTGCCAATTGCGGACAATGCTTCTACAGGCACACCCTCAATCGTGATGGGTGTTGTTCGCAAGAGTCCTCGATTAGAAGCGTTGGCTCTTGCTAGTCGCCTAGCATTCTTTCCTTTCTTGACCATCTTGGCAGCTCGGACCCCTTGACGGGCTCGGATGACAAGACCTGATCCTAACGCGGTTCCTGAAATCGCTGCTCCACCTGCCTTAACACCAGCACCGATGAGTCCACCAGCACCCAACGTGGCAATCTCAATCACCGCGAAGTCAGCTAGTTGACCGATCTGAAATGCCCATGATGAACCCTTTGCTGCCCGATCAGCTAGATCATCCATCGACATATCGTAAGCAAGCAATCGGATCAACGCCTCTTTGGTTGCCACACCATTGTAGCGACCCTTGTTCTTACGAACCCTGATTCTTTCAGAGAGTTCATCACCATGCTCAAAGATGTAAGCCTTGACTTCATCCCTGTTGATGGCTGTTCTCTCACCGAAAGCGTTCTGAACACTGATGATGGATCGACGCACAGCTCTCGAAACCAAGCCTAGTGCGGCACCAGCACCTAGAGTCTCGAACCAACCCGTTGTGTCATCATACATCTGCGGTGCGAGTGAGCGACGTGGAGGCGAGAAGTTGGTGTGCGTCCGCAGCACCAATTGCTCATCTCTCTTGAATAGAAAGTCGTTGTATCTCTCGATCTCATCATCTGGGATCGTTGCGAACAATCTATGGATACCACCCGGAGTGTCCGCTTTGAACGGATCGAATACTTGGAGTTCGTCAATAGGAGTAGGCACCTCGACCGGCACGATCTCTTCGATCGGAGTCGGGGGTGCTTCTTCTATGTCAGGCAGAACAACACCATCGTCGATGACTTCAGCAGCCGCGTCGATGATAGCATCTTCATCAATAGGTTGGTTGGGATCAATCGGCATTATCTAAACTTACTCTTTTTCTGTGCTTCACGAAGTTCGGGGAAGAACGCTGGGTGCTTCGGTAGCCTCTTCGCAAGCTCTCTGTCATAAGTGAGAGCCCTAACGAACGGGCTCAGCAGCGGACCAGTGAAGGAAGCCAGCGTGTCAAGCACAAACTCTTTGCCCGTTACCGGTCCAGCAGCTCGCAATCCCTCCATCGCCTCCCATCGACCAGTGAACACACCGTTCAAAGCCTTCTTCAATGCTTCCTGACCGGGCTCATCTCTTGGGATGTGGATTTCACCGATGGGTTTAGCTGTCTGTAGACCATCGGCAAGCGGGTCGTCTTCTAGGACAACAAACACCCAACTCTTACCATCTTCGCTGAGCCGCACCTGTTGTAGATCAACCGTGACGTTTGATTGCCACCTGTCAATCTGTTTGATTAGGTCAACAATCTTGCCAACCTGTTGGTATGCTGGTAGTGCCTCACCGAACTCGTTCTGAACCCAGACGGCATCACCCGTTTCGGGGTCTTGACCAACGACCATCTTTACAATACGCTGATCGAAACCACCTGCCGACACAAAGACGGTATTCGCTTCGAAGATTTCATCGGCTTTAGTCGCCGCATCGCTGTGGCTATAACCACGTCGTCGATAGTGACGGTATGCTGACGAGTGTAGAGCCCTAGCATCACCACTAGCTTTGAAATCACGACCGGGTAGGTCCAGATCGGTTGATCTCTTGTTCATGTCGTCGATGTCTGCTTTGGTAGCACTAAACTGCGAGTTCTCTCTGCCTGCTGCCACGATGGACGCATCCATTTGACCCAACCGCATTAGATTCCAGTCATCCAACAACTGCGGATCAAGATACTTGAGCAGGAACTCATTATGAGCAGCACGCGGGTCTAGCTTCTGTAGAGAGTCGAGTGCTTGATATACAGCACCACGGGTATCCTTGTTCAAAGCACGGGCGTTCATATCCTCGACCATCACCTGTGTTAGACCCGTAGCCAATCCGTAGTGTTCTACGGTGTCATGAATGGCGTCCTCCCACGACACCTTGGATTGTAGCTCGCGGTATCGCTGGTTGATGTAATCGTGATCGCCTGTCGCACCTGAAGTGGGACGAATGCCGGGTTGCTGACCGTTGGCGAGCATCACTTCAATGTCCTCGTTTCGCTCCCATTTCTTCAGCATCGCCTGATAGTCTTTCTCAAGGTTGTTCATCAGGTTCGGCTTAATCTTACCGGAGTAGGTCATCGTTCCATCGGCATTCTTGCCCATTGGTAAACGACCGAACGCTTCCTTGTCGTCTTTATCGAACGATCTATTCATTACAGCCACCATGTCTCGAAACGAGCTGACGCTGTTCACCAAAGCCATGTCAGACTTCAACTCATCGCGGCGTGCTGTGTAGACCGCGTTGGTAGAAGCAACACTGATCTTGTCGTAATCCTTACGTCCATCCTTGATCTCTTGTTGAAGCTCTGCCCCAGCGAGATCATTGTCCTTGATGAACTTCATGTAACGATCCATGATCGTGTCTTTATCTTCAGCCTTGATGTGACCCATGTTAGCAATAGTTTCGAACATCTTCGGGATGACGAACTCCATCGCTTGAGCCTTTAGTCCATTAGAAAGCTTATCGAATGGCTTATTCCATGTCAGCATTGAATATTCATTCAACGCATTCTGGTGGATTGCGAATGGCTCAGGCTGATCGCCTTCCAGCAGCAACGCACCGTCTTCATCAACGAACTTGTTTACGTCTTGTCGAACCGACCCAGCGACCTGAATGCCCTGATCTGCGATTAGAGTTTTCTTCGCTTCAGCGATCTGATCTGCGATCATCTGTTCGTTGAGCGTGGCTTCGGTTTCTGCCAAACGAGCGATGTAGCCCTCTTGACGAACCTTGTCGTTCGGGAACAGGTCTGCGGCTTCTAGCCGAGCTTTCTTGAACAACGGAGCGTAGTCTTTCTTCTTGTCTGCCTCCCAATCCGTTTGAATCTTCAGAGCCCGTTCGCTTCCTGCTGTTCTACCAATCGAACGAATAAACGAGTTGAGGTTGTCTCGGTTGTCGCCAAACTCCTGACGGAACACCTCTCTTGCCGTCTTTCTCTTTACACCCGCAGCATCAGCCGCAGCGTTCTCTCGCTCGACAGCATCGGTTGCTTTGGCAAGGTTGACATCCAAATCCACATGAAAGGATTCAGCAACCTTCTCGTCAGCCTCTTTCAAAGCACCGGCGAGTTCGGTCGTCCCTTTGATTACAGACGCAAAGATATTAGCCACCGGGCTGATGTCTGGTGGTGGTAGCGTAGGCACACGAAAGCGGTCTAACGTGATCTGCCTCGCGGTTGGCTTGATCTTCTCTGGTAGTTCTGGATGCGATGGCATGACTTACTTTCCTCCTGCTACGATGACACCACTACCGACTGGCTTTGGTCTAGCCGGGAGTCTAGGTGTCGCTGTATCTGTCAACTTATTGAGCTTGGATCGTTGGATCTTCGCATTCTCTTGAGCAATAGTAATGTTGCTAGGCAAGGCAGCAGCCGCGAAGCCCACACTAAACAGACCCGACATAAGAGCAGCCTTGGATGTCTCCGGTGGAGCAGCCTGTAGTTGTGTCGTAAGATCAAGACGAGCCTGCTCTTGAGCGTCATTGACAACCTCAAGCTCTCGCTGAAGGTTCTGGTCGAGTTGTTCACGATCTTCACCCGCACGTCTAGCGATGCTGCGAGCATACGCCTCTGCTGATGCTCCCCAGTTGTCAGCGTAGGTGCCAGCGAACTCGTTCTGGACGGCGATATATTGTGATGCGACATCTGCTTGAGTTGAGAGAGACAGCTTACGCTTGTCTACTCTGCGTTCAGCAAACTTCACAAGGTTACGACGGTAGTTCTCCATCGCAGCCTTGTTGTTCGTATCGACCATCATCTGATTGTAGTCATCAGATGCCTTCGCAGATTGTGCCTGCTGATACGCTGCTGCTGCCGTTGCGGCAAATGCTAATAGTGTAATGAATACCATTGTTACCTCTTATCCGAATGAATCTGATTGGGCACCAAAGCCTAATGCCTTGCCCTTTACTCTTACCGCATACTCGATCGCACTCAACGTGGTTGCGATGGGACCACGACCACTGAACACGATGTCAGCTCCTCTTCCATCAAGCCCGATTGGGAACATACCCATGCCTGTCTGGATCAGGTTCTCGTTGACCACATTACCACCCACGTTGCCTGTGTTGAACTCGCGTGTATACGGGTCGTCCAAGAGTGCCTTGCGTTTGATACCAACATCAAAGGATCGGCTATTGACGTAGAAGAACGAGAGCTTGCTCACGATAGGCACCACGTTACTCGCTTCGCCATACAGCTCGGTGAGTAGCATAAACCAATCGAAGACTTCACCAACGATGTATTCACCACGCTGGTCGCCACGCACATAGAACCTGTCGCTCAACACACGATCTGGTTCGAGGATCACATTGCCCTCGCCATCTCTGCTGTCGAACCATTGTAGACCAACGCCGTGTAGCTCGGTGTCGTTGATGTTGGCTAGACCACTAATCGTGACCTTCCACTTTACGTCTGTGCCGAATATCTCATCGGTGAACTCCATCTCACCCTTCAAGACGTTCTTGCCGTCTAGTCGGACACTATCCTGAACCAACGTAATCGGAATAAACGTCACTCCGTCATCTCTCGTCACGAATGCTTGAATCTCCACGTTCAACGATAACTCGCCCTCTACCACTATAGTTATGATCGCACCGGTTGGGGTCAGAGTAGCGGGTAGCGTGTCCGACTCAAGATCGAGTGCGTTCTCTGCTAGGATGCCTGCTCGCCATTCCGAAACCTGAGCCCCGTCGCCACCTGACTCCAAGATGTTTCGAAGTCGGTAGTAACGATACGCAGTAGCGTTCGAGAAGGGGTATTCGATGATCTCGAAGTCACTAAACGATTGGGAGGTTATGGTATCGAGTATTGTCCAAGTGAATGCGTTGTTCGAACCTTCGAAGGTCCATTCCTCTGGCTTGTCTGTGTCTGTTGCTCCTACTTCATATCGAACTAGAATCTCGTCATTGCCGATACCAAAGTCATAGATGATCGTTGGGTTGGGGTCAGTGCCGATTGGGTCGGCTTGCCAGAACGTAGCTGTGTTGCCATCTGTCACGTCTGATCCACCTGATCCTGACGATACACTGATCGCAGCACCACTCGTAAACAGGTTCGCACTGATGAATGGTTCAATGCCATAGAAGTCGCCAGCACCATCGTAGATGCCTTTGCTGTCTATGATGTTCTGATTCGCACTATCGTCGAACGGGTCAACCACCTTGTTCTCGGTCAGGTCGTAGTTGATGGTCACGTCGTCGATCGCGTTGTTCAACTCGTCGATCAAGTCTTGTAGTGTCGGGTTGGGGATGTCCCACCACTCGTCACGACAGGGACGAACCGTATCCTGCTTTACAGCACGGGTGTCTAGTCCTGCGTCGGGGTAGATGAACTCCGTTTCATCGAGTAGAGGGTCATAAGAAGTAGCACTAACATCTCTCATAAAGTCCATAACAGGGGCGAAGCAGAAGCCGTTTGGGACGGGCTCTGCTCTGTGAACGTAATCCAGAACAACATAGTTCTGTCTATCTGTGTCTCTCTCAAGGATGTAGATGCGGTCTTTCCATTGCCACATGAACACTACCTCACCGGGGAAGCGTAGCTTGCTCCAACCATTCTGAACCTCTTGTCCACCAAGGGTCGTTCTCTGGTGTAGTCTGGTGTCGGAATCACCGACGAAGAATGTCACATCATCAAACTCAAAGATTTGAAATGTCTCCACGTTCTCTAGAATACGCAACGCATGGTCCGCTCTATTGCCTTTGTAGGTGGTAAGGAGCGATACAGGGTCAAACGCGAAGTCTCTTACATCACCAAACTCGTCTACCATCGTGACCTGTTCGCCAGCCGATACAGGGATAGCACTTGAGTTGTTGAACTCTTCGATCGGTTCGATCACGCCGTTGATGGATGATAGTCTCTCCTGACCAGACGTGAACGAGAACTGACCGTTCTCACCGATGATGACTAGGCTGTTCTTGCTACTCAACGCAAACTGAATCTCACCTGCTGTTGGAGCGTTGATGTCAATGCTACCTGTAGCCGTGAAGATCGGAATGTCATCAGTCACATCGTCAAGGAAGTAGTTGACTCGGTTTCTTGCGTCACTGAACGTGACCGCATTCGCACCGATCAAGAACAACCGACCACTATGAAACTCCATCGCGTCGATAGGAGCCCCTTCGACTGATGCCGTCTGACCCCACACAGGAGCAGGGTTGCTCGTCTGCGTTCCTGATAGACGTTGCTCCCAAACCACTTCTGCGAACTTGAAGCTCAATATGCTGTCGGGAAAGTAGACATCAACGGTTGCTTCGGTGCTTGAGCCACCTCCAACGATGGTTTCGGCAACATCAAACAATACTGCTGATGTTCTCTCTGCTGTGAGTCGGTCGCCGGGTCCCAGACTCCGAATGACCCCTGTAGCACCAGACGTGCCACCGGTAATCGTCTCCCCCAATGTGAATGGACCGCCAAGCGTGATCGTGAAGTCGAAGTCGTCGTCTTGCTGACGTAGGACTTGGTGAGGCATTGACGAGCCTTGTAGCTCTGCGTCAGCCTGTTGTGGACCGGGCACTCGGAACCAGTCTTGTGAAAGAGGATCGTCGATTGGTGTTCTGTAGAAGCCACGGGGGATTACTCCTGTATTTGCTGAAACGTAGTATGTCTCGTCTGCTAGCACGCCTCCACCACCTGCCAGTGTGATGAGATCATTGAAGTCGTCTACGGTGTCGGTGATCGTGTAGTTGACACTCGTTAGAAGTTGTGGGACGATCTCGCGGTTTAGAATCAGGATCGCATCTCTAATGGCTGTGAAGTCGATAGTATCCTTGAAAGCATCATCGAGATAACCGGTTGAACCCGTGATGACTCGTTCAACGAAGTTGTTGTTTGATGTAACCTCGAAAGCCTTGATGAATCCCGAAGAAGGACCACCACCAGCAGTAGAGCCAGCTATGATGAGGGCTCCTTGAAAGTGGTAGAACCGCATATCCTGAACCGTCAATGCGAAGTCTAGACCCGATGGTGTGTCAATCTCTCCAACGAACCGAGTGCCTGAACGTGTTCTAGCACCCACGGTGATATCGAGTGACATATTCAGGATGTCTTTGACTTGACCGGGGAACTGACGCCACGGTGCTTGGTTCGACAAGCCTTGATAAAGCTCGCCTACCCTAATCTGTTGAGGGAAACCCATGTATTATCTCCAAGACCTGAAGCCACCAAAGAAGCCACCACCACGTTGAACACGAAAGCGGCGTTCTTGTAGAACGGTTGGGTCCCACTCTGCGTCATCTGATAGGTGTGCGGCACTGAATGCCTGTGCTTCTCTGATTCGTGCCTCTTGATATGTGTCGTCTGGACCCGAAATGGTAGATACGAAGCGTCCTGCGGTTCTACGAGCGATCCACTCTTGAAACTGCTCAGGAATGTCATCCCATTGACGATCCGAGATCACCCAGATGTCGTCGAGGTCTTCAGTCCAGAACTCGTTGTTGGATGGATCGAATACCTTGTTGTCGAGAACGGTGAGTCCCTTTGGTAGCTCCACACGCAAGAACCCCGACACGTCGATCACGTTATCCACGTTGACCGTCAGGTTCATCTTTGTGGTGTTAAAGGGGTAGCCGTCATACTGGACCTGTCTCTTCTCTCTAGCGAGAAGGGTGTCAAGTTGCTGGGTTTGTGCGTCATCTAGGTTGATATCCGAGATGTCTCGCAACCCTGCTGCTTCGAGACAGATGTTGAATGCGTCAATAAGTTCCATGTGTTACCTCGTAAAAGACGGTGGACCTTACTATTTAGCGTTTCCAATAAACAGCCCTCCCCACATGGCATGGGAAGGGCTTCAGGAGAAACCTTTAGTGACTTCAAGCACTTGAGGTATAGATTATAACCGATCGCTTACGCAATCACTTCGCTAACATACGAAAATCCCGTGGGTTGTGTGCTAGTCGTGCCGAACTGGGTTCGGGCTCTGATAAGCAGACCTTCACGCGATGCCTCGTATGAGGAACGCACTGAAAGGGGCTCGACATAGCCGACGCCCATAGCATCTTCAGACCACGCACAACCAGAGACACGCTCGGTTGTGAAGTCCGCGAGATACTTCGCAGGAGCACCATCCAACAGCTCACCGGGATCACCGATTTGGTTGGAGTTGAAGATCGACACTGAACTGGTCACGGTTAGTCCACCGAAGCGGATTCTCATGACGGTTCCAGCGTTGTCGGTGTCAGTCGTGAAGTCACGACTTCGAACGAACTTGCTGTTCATCAGGTTGAAGAACAGATCGGGCTCGAACACGACATACTTGCGAGTTGGCGAACCAACTTGAGCATTAGCGAAGTTCTTCAGGATGTCTGAAAGCACTTCACCAGCAGCGTCACCACGCTTCTCGGTTGTATCTTGTGTAGCAGGAACGTTCTGCCATTGAACGCGACCAGCGAATGAGGAACGGGCGATACCTTGGTTGGTTGCGAAAGCAATCAAGCGGTTGTCGTGACCATAACGTAGGTCGATACCCAAACGTTTAGCTAGGTCAGATTCCAGTGACATTTGCTGAGTGTTCATATCGCTGTCAGGAATATCCTCATGCATTTTCAGAGGACTATCGGGAGCGAGCTGTACGCCGGGTTCAGTTTCGGCGTTGAATCCCAATACTTCACCACCGTCCGCTTTGTTCGTGGGAACGCGGGCGTTGAGCTTTGGGAAAATCATTGCGGCTTGGTTAGTGTGGACTTTCTTGATGAATGAACCATCTAGAACGACGGGTGATTCGGTGTAACCTTGGATTACATCCGCTCTCACCAAAGTATCCCAAGCAGAGAGGTCTATGGCGGTCATAGTTTTATTACCTTATAGAAGAGGAAAAGAAGATGATTGACGCATACAACGTCAGCCAACATAGTCTCGACTCATTCTAACAGGTGTTGCCAGCAGAACGCGGTCTATCGGTGTTGCCGCAGGGATTCACGGGGTTACGCGAACGGTCCTTCGGGTCCGACTAATCATATGTAGCATTCTTGAGATTTTAGAGACGTAGCTTACCGCGTTGACGGTCTTTGCCACCCTTTAGGTCCATTTTAGTCGGGGATGCCGTCCTTGATGGTCGTGGGAATGGTTTGCCGGGTCGCTGTTTAGCTTGCTCGCGTCGTGCCTTGTCTTCTCTTGGATCGTGTAGAGCCATTTCTAGCCTCCTCTGATTGCTGTATTGCCCTTGTCCCAGTCGGGACCATATAGGGCGACCATCTTCTCGTTAGCGAACGCCGTAATATCGCTATTATGATACTTACGCTTGACTTCTTCACGAAACAGATAGTCTCTTTGAAACTTCGGGTCTTGCTTCGCTGCCTCATACTCTGCTGACGTTGCGTATGAATCCGGGTTCTTCGACTTGCCACGGTTGCTATGAACAGGCACCTTCGGTGCTTTGACGGCTTTCTCACCCTTGCCGAGCGTTTCGAGATACTTCGCTTCGACCTGTGCTACGAAAGAGTAGTCTCCCCTGTTAGCACGATCTTGAAAGTATTCAAGCTCTGCTGCGGAGAACACAGCCTCATCAACTTCCTTACCAGCGTCAGTGTTGACGAAGTTCAGTAGAGCCTTTACGTCGGTGCCTTGTGGTGCCGACTCTTGGGCTGCTGTGAATCGTTCAGTCACATCTGCTTGAACCAGCTTGATATGACGATCCACGAATGCTTGGTCGCCATCGAACAAGTCTAGCATCGCTTTCTTCGTTTCAGCACTAACCTCACCATCGTTTGCTACTAGATCATCTTGGATTGCTCCAAAGACGTTCTTATTGATGTCTGCTGCGGTAGCAGCGGACTCGTTAGCCTTCTCAAGTGCTGAAGTGTGCGTTAGACGTTCTGCCTCCCACTCTTGACGTTGCTGAACGAAGTCAGCACGTTCGGAGCTGATGCTTGCGGCATCTACCCCTCGCTTGTCGAATGCTTGCTGGCTATTCCAGTAGCCTTTCGCCAAGCTGTTTGTATCGTTGCCATACTTCGATAGGATGGCGTCCCGTGTGGTATCGTTCCACACACTCATGTCGGGAGCATCGGCTCCACCTTCTACTTCTCCACCTTCTACGGGTGGCATTCCTTCGGTTGTCATATCGTTTCTCCTTTATAGAAACAGAAACTTGAGGACCAAACTGATGGCTCCACCGACAACTGCGGTGACAAACCAACGGACCCTCTTTCTAAACTTCTCAAGACCGCGTAAGCGTTCATATAGACCTTCTTTTTCGTGTGTTGACTCGAAACCTTCTTCAAGAGTTGTTAGTCTTCGGGTCAGGCTTTTGATTAGCTCGCCTGTTTCTTTTTCCATGACCGTTCACTACCTTCTCAACGCACTTCTTCATGCGAGACTCTTGTTCTAGACTCTCTTTCAACATTTCAGTTACTTCTTGTGGGCTCACAGAATACCTCCTGCTCTAATCTCTGCCAACTGGGCACTACCACGGTTCAACTGACCGTTGGGTGGCAATGGACCGGTTACAGCATTGTCGGCAATGGGTTGCGGTTGCGGTTGCTCTGGTTCCTGCGGTTGCTTTAGTGCTTGCGATTGTTCTGCTGTGATGAACACACTATCTGTATTCAGATCAAGACCGTCGAACACCGTATCCAACCAACCACGAACATTGAACTCCTGTAGAGCCGCGTCGCCAAACAACGCGAGTGCGTGTTCGGTAGCTTGCTGAAGTTTCTCCAGCTCACGTTCACGCGACACTTGAGGTGAGCCAGTGACTACCAATCCACGCACAAGTTTGTCAATCATCTCGTTCGGCACTTCCGATAGTGCTGGGTTCTCCCGAAGCCTCTTTCTAATCTCTAGAACATCAATCAACGCATCCACCACTTTGAAGTGAAACGTTTGTGCTAGGATGTTCGCGGTCGATCCGATAAGCGTCTCAAGCTCGGCACGGATAGCACGAACCTCGGTCGCCGTCTTTACACCCGCACGTCGGGCGAAGATGCCGACAGCACTGATGTTCAGTAGTCTCTGTCCATCTTGCTGTAGTTTGCGGTCAACCCACTCCCAATCCCCGATTTTAGCACCGCTGCTCCAAGGTCGGACCTTATCGTGTGCCATCGGAACCACTTCGTTGTTCTTGATGCGTGAGAAGCGTTGGGGAGTGATCTCACCCACGCCTGTCGGGTCCATCGTATAGAAGAAATGCCCAGCGACACGCTTCGCGTTCTTCAATGACCTAGCACTATCCTCGATCTCTTCGAGCAATGACAGGTGGCTCATATAGAATGCGTGTGCGAAGTTGTTGAACTGCGGTATCTCGGTCGATACAACGAACCAGAACTTCGTGTTCTCGCCGTCCAGCTCGACCATCTCGCCAGTCTCTTCGTTGAACTGAAATCCAGCGACCTGAACGGGCTCGTCGTCTTGTTCCATCTGTGTCCAGATTTCACCTGTCCGCTTGTTGACGTAAGTGTATAGAACTTGGGTTACGGTGCTGCCTTGCTCGTCTTGTGTATCGACGAAGCCTTCGAAGACAATCCAGTATACGTTCTCTCCACGACGACTGATAGCAAGGTTGCGAGTCTTGTAGAGCGTGAAGCCTTCCTCCGGGTCCATTCGAACACCTTCGGTGCCTTCAATAAGCACACGCTCGATCAACTGGTCACTAAACGCACTGAAGTTGTGCCTAGCAAGCCATTCTACCATGCGTTTCTCTTCAGCACGAAAGAACTTGTCCATCTCGGTGCGTTGAGAGTCATCCAACACTACAGACGGGTCGGTATCGAGCTTGAAGAACTTGATGCCTGCTGGGTTGAGTGTTTGGTTCAACGAGGCTGTAAGACCCTTCACGGCACTCGATCCAAACGAGTTGAATGGGATGCGGCGTAGAATCTCGGTGTATTTCTCACTCTTTTCGTCCCGTCCCGGTCGTGGGTCGAGATGCGGCAACGTCAGAAGGCTGACCCGTTCTGCCATAGACAAGAACTGATCGCGTTCTGTGAACGTCGATGTATACATTGTGCGTAAGTCGAGCTTACCAGTCATTCGTCACCTCTAGAACCGGAGTCCTGTGCGTCTATCTTCGCGTTCGACGCGAACACGGGGAACTGCTCGTCTTGGAGTCTTTGCTTTGGACGCTTCGAGTTCGCCAAGCGTCTTTTTACGCAACTCGGCTTCTCGTTCGTCAAGTTCCACTCGCTTCTTATCCAAGTTCTCTTGAAAGAGCTTATCCTCTTCCTCTTGAGAGACACCCGGTAGTTGAACTGATTTCGTTTTCATAGTCGAAGTCCTGTTCCACTACGACCGGGCTTCGCCCGACGTGATGCTCTGAACTGACCTTGTAGACGTTCTGATTGTCCACTTGCGAAGTTAGATTGGGCTTCGCCCTCTTGACGACGCTTACGCGACTCTTCTTGTGCGACAAGAGCTGCTTCGCGTGCTTCCTGCTCCGCTTTCGCCTTCTGAAGTTCTTCAGATGCTTCTGGGGGAGGTGGAGGCGGAATAAACTGCTTCGTTTTCAACCCGCGTGCGTTGAACGGAACATACAGATCGGATGTTCCGAAATCCGCGATGCGGGACCATTGATTAGTGTTCATGTGTAATCCTTTAGACTAATAGACCTTGTATTTAGCCTACGTTGGTATTCAAGGGGTTGAGAGTGATATCCAGCGTGTCATCTTGACGCAAACGCTGTAGATGGTTGATTTCCAGAGCCAACAGGGTCAGCCTACCCAGATCCATCCTCAAAGCATCGGCACCAGCGATCTTGATGGGATCAGCACCTTCACCTTGCCCCGGAATCGTGATCGACTCAATGATGTTGCCATCTTCGGTCACATACTTCTTCAAAGTCGTGTGATAGAAGTGCGAGAGCAACGTGGTCGATGCTTCGAGAGCCTTGTCATATGACTGACTCTCTCCAAGCATGTTCTTCTTCACGTTCATCTCTCTGGGAGCAACGGGTGCTACGGGAGCAACTGGGACTACCTTCTTCACTACTTTCTTACTCTTCGCGGGCTTCTTGTTTGCCATTGGATTTCTCCTCCTGTATTGACCGTCCTGCTCGCTTTCTTGCGGCAACTCGCGGTCGTCTTGTCAAAGTCACTTCAGAGGGATCGGAAAGCTCCGACACTCGTTCAGGTGACATATTATAATGTTTGCCAAATGCTTCAGCGGCTTTTTCGGGGCTCTGACTCATATCGAGTGTCATCCCAATCTCCATTCGACCCAGAGCATGATGTCCGGGTATGATGGTGGCGATCATCGTATCCCAATCGACGGATACTCTGAAGCCGAGCTTCGCTGACATAATCAGTAGTCGTTTGTAAGTGGGGTTGTTCATCGTCTACGCCTTGGGAAGTAACGCCTGATTGCTGAAAGCGGTGATCGCATAAACGACCAGAACCGACTCCAACGTGTTGATTTGAAGTAGGGATCGCTCAACCGAACCTCTTGTTCCGTTCTACTTCGAGATCGTGGGCTACCTGTTCGCCCATGTGACCGGGTGCCTTCATCTCGGCTACCTGTGTGTCGAACTCATCTAGCTTGCGTTTGTTGTTGATGAGCATGGCTCTCTCTTGCTCGATATCGTCGGTGGCGTCCGATAGCATGATGGCATATAGGGCTTCTCGTCTTGCGGCTCTAGTGTCTCTGGCTAGTTGCCACCTGTCTAACATTGTTCGTAAACTCATAGTATTGTGTCTCCGGTTTATTTAGGTTGTTCTTGACCTTCGGTTTCTGGTCGGGGTGGTCCCAGCGTCAGGATGCCATCCCGGTCGCTTGAGATGAACCCGATGTCGCCAGATTCGAGGGCGTTCGCAAAGTCACGCAACACCACGACGAGGAACTGCCGAAAGACAAGAATAACTTGATTATGTGTGCGTGGTGTCTTTTGCCAATCGGT
>SMVB01388356.1_pt1 | contig 14129 bp, 10 predicted proteins | sample 2456461 | NCBI WGS metagenome assembly SMVB01 (sample SAMN11095934, study PRJNA526329) | marine sediment metagenome | biome: Marine sediment; feature: Surficial sediment; material: Deep marine sediment; isolation source: Hadal surficial sediment | place: Pacific Ocean | collected 2014-05 | depth... | reverse complement strand
TCATGTCGCCCGAAGAGGTCGATACGCTGCTCGGACATCTCACACGTTGGTTCAGGAAAGACAATTCTCCCCTGCAACAGCGATTGATCGGTGCGGCACGGTTGACCGCAACCCTTCGTCGGATCGACTTTGTCGGCGTTCGGGGTCCGCGTTTCGGCGAACTGCTCGACCTGTTGTTCGGTGCCCTACCCGGTGAAAGTCAAACTCGGCCCGAGCCGCCGAACGCGCGGCAACGCGGAATGCTACGACAATTGGCGTTTGTACACGCCGAACACGTATCACTGATCGAGCTTCAGGCGCGCATCGGGGCGCGGTTTCGTAAGAGATGGCAACAACTTGTTGCGGCTAGGCGATTTCGCCTGGGCTGCGGCGGCGTACCCAGCCTGTCGTGTATCGAAGGCACAACGACTTTCGAACTCGTTGAGGCCATCGAACCGGCTACGAAGCGCACCACGGACATCGAGGATTTGGTAGTCCGTTATCTCACAGCGCGGTTGACCGGGCGCTCGGTCTTCGGCGGCGGCTACTATCACTGGAAGGCCATTGACGGTTTGGCGGCCTTGTGTCTCTCGATCGCGGCGGCTGGCTGGCTGGCCCGTTACGTGGCCGCCGTACGAGGAGAAAAACGGCTCTCGTTCGACGCCATGGCGCTTGCGCTGGGCGTCGTGGACCGGGCAGCGACCCGCCTGCCCTCACTCGGCACGACTGCGGAACTCACCCGCATACGCTATCTCGAAAACGACGGAGGTATCGCCCGATTGTTGCAATACGTCGAACTAACAGGACACCCATGATGACCATCGCGGTCGAAGAACTCGCAAAGAGAATCGACCATTCTCTCCTGACACCCGAAGCGACATCCAGTCAGATCGACGTCCTGTGTGAAGAAGCCATGACGCACCGGTTCGGAGCGATTTGCGTCAACCCGCTCTACGTCAAACGCGTGAACAAACGCCTCGACGATCTGACGCACAATCGCACTGGCGCATGCCGGCCCGCGATTGTCAGCGTCGCGGGGTTTCCGCTCGGTACGTCGACGACAGCCACAAAGGCGGACGAGGCCCGGCGCGCGATTGAAGATGGCGCCACCGAAATCGATATGGTCGTGCATATCGGGGCACTCAGAGACGGCGATCGCGCCGCAGTGCGAAGGGACATCGAAGCCCTGGCCCAGGTCGTGCATCAGCGCGTCGACGGCGGTGTGTTAAAGGTGATTCTCGAATGTAGTGCGCTGACACCCGAACAGATCATACTCGGGTGTCGCTGTTGCGCTGAAGGGGAGGCGGATTTCGTTAAGACTTCCACAGGCATGCATCCATCCGGCGGCGCGACACTAGAAATAGTTCAGTTACTATACCGCCATGCTTCGCCCCTACTCGTCAAGGCTGCCGGTGGAATTCGCACGGCGAAGGCGGCGCTCGATATGATTGCCGCAGGGGCCGCCCGGATCGGTTCATCGTCGGGTGTGGCCATGATCGAAGAACTGCGCGAAAGTCGTTCTTGACGCCGAAGGAGGAAATACGATAGAATCGTGGTCGCGAATCACCTACAGGAGTCCAGCTGATGAGTAGCGAAAAGACGGAAAGTTGCCACGGTTGCGGCGCTACTGTCTATCCGGAACATCTCGAAACCGGTATTGCGAAGCGTCGCGACGGCAAGCTTTTTTGTGCGCACTGCCTCAAAGAAGAGCAAACGGCGGATTCCGGTGTCTTGGATGTTCTGGAGCCCATTCCGCTGGACGGTGACGATGATGACGGCCCGCGCGTGGAAATGTCCGATAGTGTGGTCGCCCTCACTTCTGATAAATTGAATAAAGCGAGTGCGTGGGACGACAGTCGATACAAGAGAACGTTGGACCCCAAGGCGGCGGGCGCCATCCGATGTCGCTTGTTCCACGCCAAGCTGAGTGAGGGAGCGCTTGAGTTCCTCAACACTCAGGTCAACGAATGGCTCGACCAGAACGAAATGATCACGATCAAATTCGTAAACTCAACGATCGGCATGTTCGAGAGTAAGCACACGGAACCGAATCTGATTTTAGCGATCTTCTACTAGGGTCTCCCCATGTGGGACAGGGAGTCCCACAAGACGGATGGTGGCCCGTTGCCAGAACTCGTGCAGCGTGGCACTCGTCTGCTCGATGGCTGAACCAGCGGCGGTCGTCGCGGCGGGCTTGACCGGTTCCGCGAACTATTTCTGCGTGTGCGGCAGGTCGGCGACGTTGCCCGCAGCCGGCGCAGCCATCCGCATGGCCGTGACGCTCTCCGGCATTGGCGCGCCACTCACCCACAGGGCGTTCGCCCATGTACAGCGCATGGATGGTAGCCGACGATCATTCTCGACACGATGTCAGTGTGGGAGGATTCCTTGGCGATCAAGCTTGGCGTCTTGACGAACGCAGCACGTCGAGTCGTTCATTTGGACGTCGTGGTACCGCCTAGACCGAATCATACCCTGGCATCGACCCTACTACCACAGGCGATCAACAGCGCACTCAAACCGCCACCAGTATGATTCAAACAGCGTGCACCCGACAGTAGAATTCAAGTCTTGACTTTCAGAATCTTTCCGCCACTACACGCACATCCGCGCGACCGGGCACGGCAGCCGGTACCGGCGTGGTGCTCGCCGAATTCCTACTCTCGCTAACGCGGATTCCCCCCCCGCAACGCGACGGTACCGAACATTTGACAAGTCCGACTTATCTCGCCCGTTCTATGACTGGAAAACGGACGCTCATCCGTTCCGAATGTGACCACTAATGAACAATCGGGACGACGACATCGGCAACTACGAAGAAATACGTAGGGATGGATGAGGCGTTCCGACGTTCACTATCCACGAATTGTCTCCTCGACCAATTCGACGGTATTCGCGAGACCGTAGGGACCAAAAATGCTGAGGTTGTGAAATCTTTGACGACAACCACCACTTGGCTCCAGAATTCGCCGAATCGCTCGGTGTGCGGATGGCTCGATTCGACGAATATGTGAGCCGCTCGAGAGGAAATGGGCAAATCGATCCTAGCTTGTAGGTTTATCAATCTTTCCCCGGCCACCTATTCTTGCGAACAGGAAAGCATCCCTCGCGCAAATGCCCGATCTTCGAAAGACGTTCGAGGGGCCACGAACCCACAAGGGTGTGAATGCGATTGGCTATCGCCTCGCAAGAATCCGCGGCTCAACCCAAGAGCGAAACGGCTGATTCCCCCCATTGCCGCATCGGCAAGCCACCTGATACTTACTTTGGGCTCCCCGAGCGTCGTCCAAGGAGTGGTCTTGATTGTCCGATCGAACCGGACTCACGTCGGCGGTTCCACCGCCCCAGCTGTTGAGGGTTGGCGGCTCACCGTAATCCGGAAGACAAGCGATAGAGCCGATGAATCGATCGACCTGGCGGGCGCATTTGTACATTGACTCGGTGGACGACGACTTTGTGACGCATTAGCACGGAATCCCTTGCGTGAATTCACAGTTTCGCACGGCGGGTTCAGCTTGCGTATCGGCAAGATGCTCCATCATGCGTATCCATGGCATGATCAGTGAAGCCCCCCCTCTCAGATGTACAATTGTTCCACTAGTACTGTATAGCTGAAAATTTCTCACAAACTTCGTGCAATGGAAAATCGAGCGATTTGGGCGAAGAAAATGCCTGCATCTACGGATTTGCGTTGCCGAGCGCGCACTGTATTTGGAGCGCATGCTCCGATCGCGACTCGATCCGTATTCTGGCATTCAGCGAGACTGCCCGTCCCGGTGTACGCGATGCCGGGCGACACATGACCGAAAAAGATCAGTGGCAACTTGGCAGTGTGCTTCCGCTCGATTAGAATGGAAGGATGGAGTGTCCACTACAAATTCAGCCTTCGGCGGTTGCGCCCGCACAGATTTTAGGAGAACATAATGCCTCTTGTTCTCAAGGAAGGTTGCAGTGTGGACTCATTAGGCTTAACGTACCGCAGGGTATAGAACCGCAAACATAGGAGATTGTTAACATGCCTCGCAAGAAAATCAAATGCTCAAGGTGTTCCAGAACGTTCTCGATGCCCGCCCATCTCGCTCGCCATATGAACACGACTCACGCGTCCCCAGCTCAGAGAGCAGCGCGTCAGCGCATGGCTGGGCACAAGGGAAGGCCGGGCCGCCGACCCGCCGCGACCGCAGTGCCATCCGGCGGAGACATGTCGTTCACCGATTCGGCCAATCTGTTGAGTGGTATTCAGGCGTATCATGAGAATCTGCTGGCCAGGCGTGATCAGATTGACCTTGAACTCTCCGCACTCGGCAATGCACTGTCAGCCCTCGGGTCCGCCCAGACGGGTCCGGCGAAATCCGGCGGGCAAAAGCGCGGCAGGCGTGGTAAGGGCGCCCGCGAGGGCTCGCTCAAGAGCTTCATCGTGAAGGTACTTGATCGGCAGTCCACACCGGCAACACCGAAGGAGATTGCCTCAAAGGTCATGCGCTCCGGGTACAAATCTCGGGCCAAGGACCTGACGAAGGCCGTCAGTAACGCGCTCCCGGAACTCAAAGCGATCAAGAAAGTCGGATTCGGTAGGTACAGCCTTCGGTAGGCTATCCTCGCTCTACACAATCAGGTTGGCCGATTCCAACGAGACCGCACCGTCTGTGCGCCGGCAGGAGCGCCGAGCGGATAGGGTTTGCGCGTGCGCTGGACTATCGCCGTAGCTCGATTATGATGGCCAGATGGGGAGATCATGATCGGGGGATTTCGCGGGTGGCAAGTGCCCCGGCGGACCTGCCATGGCTGGGAGAAGAATGACGATGCGAAGAGTATTCATTTCCATGGCAGGCTGGACCTTGATTGCCGGAGTTACGGTTGGTTCGCTGACCGTAGCCACTGCGCAGGTAGGGAGCACTTCCAAAACCGAATCGATCGAGAATCGCTTCGCGAAAGCCTTCGAAAGCGAAGACTACGCCGAAATGATAGCGTCCGGTCTCGAATTGAGCCGGCTTTCGCCAAACGATGCGCACCTGCAATATTTGCTCGCCCTTGCCTATGTTTCGCAGGGGGACAATGAAAGTGCAATAAAGCACCTCAAGAAGTGCGCGAAAGACGGCTATCGGAACATCGGGCCCTCCAGGAAGTGGGAAAAATTTAGTGCGTTGAAATCCAATCCGGAATTCGAGAAGACCCTCAGCGTCATTCGCGACAACCGTACGAAGGGATGGGAGGCGTTTACGACGGAAGCGAAGAGCAAAGAACCGCTCGTCATTATTCCGCCCAACTATTCGGAAGACGCGGTAGTTCCTATGTTGATCGTCGTCCATGACCGAGGCGGCTCTCCGGAAGGAATCGCCGAGCTTTTCCGAGAGCCTGCCAAGCGACTCGGAGCCCTATTGGTCGCGCCAAGATCGACTCACACCGCAAAAGACGGGGAACAGAGTTGGGGCGACACCTACGGTTGGCGCTTCCGACGCGAGGCTGTTTTCGAGGCTGTGTTTGTCGTGTTGAACGCCGCCGAGCATGTCGCGCAGAAATATTCGGTCGATGGGGAGAAGATTTTTGTCGCAGGATTTTCGCAGGGCGCCGACGTGGCGATCTGGGCAACGGCATTTCAGGGTAACATCATCAGGGGTGTACTCGCAATCGGACCGAGAGACTATCAATTATTCGAGCGATATCGCGGCTCCATACGGCCTCAACCGAACAGGTTCTACCTATTGGTCGGCGAAAAGGATGAACGGCTGACGGACTGTTTGCAACTCGAAGATCAGATCTTAGGGGCAAACATGCCGGTCAAAGTGAAAGTTCTCGACGGTCTCGGACACGAGATTTCGAAGGCTCAGACCGACGCCATCACGGAGGGATTGGAATACCTGATGGATCGATAATCCCCTGTCGTCTGGGCACCGAAAGGCCGTGGATCGCCGGACGTTGATTCTCCGCTCTTCAGAATCTCCGGCAGGCCGGCCGCGTATTCCTGGGCACGCATACGCACCATGGCGCGCGGACATGGCTTGGCCAACAGCGTCGCGAAAGGCAACCTCGTGATCCGTCCGCTGGCATGAGACGTCGCCCTTGACCTACATTTGTTGCTAGACCCCAGTCCGTGTGATACGAAATCCATCATGGACCGACGTACGACGCCGCGATTATTGCTGTTTCTGGCGGTCTTCGCATTCGCCTTACGGATCGGCTCTAGCTGGGCATGGGGATCGCTGGGTCGGGCTCCGGACACCTATCGCGAATACGTACATGCGGGATCAAGGTTGGTTTCCCATGGTGTGATCACCTGTCCATTACTCCTCGAAGATGTGAGCCTCGAACCATCCAATATGCTCCCACCGGCATACACCCTGATTGTGGCCGGGGTGTATGCCCTCGTCGGCGCCGAAACGACCGCCGCCACTCTGATGTTGCAACTCCTTAATTCCCTGGCGACGAGCGCTGCCGTCCTGTTGGTCTTCGGGATTGCGCGTCGCTTGTCCAATGAGACGAGCGGCTGGCTGGCTGCGATCTTGGTCGCGGTGAATCCGGTCTTGTTCGGATACACTGGCCTGATTTGGGATACAAGCCTCTTCGTATTCTCCGTCTGTCTGGTCGTGTGGGTGTTGTTGAAAGTGGCGGATCGATCGGATAGCCGGAAGTGGCAAGTCGCATTCGGTGTGATTCTGGGAACTCTCGCCCATTTAAATCCGGCCCTGACGATCGTTTACCCCTTCCTCGTGCTGTGGATGCTTTCGCGCAAAGGTGGCCGATCCGTAGCGTTCATGGCGCGCGGCGCCATGCTGACAGCGATGGGTTGGTTGGTCGCGGTCACGCCGTGGACCATTCGCAACTACCAGCACTTTGGGGAGCTCAGCTATATCCGCGGCTCATTGGGCCTTGTGCTTTGGCTTGGCGCCTGTCCGGAGGCGCATACAAACCCCGCAGATGTCTATCCCACATGGTACCCCATGCAGAACGAGTTGCAGCAACGCAAGCTCCTGGAGAAAGGCGAGCAGGCGTTCTTCCAAGATTGGAGTGAGATGGCCCACACTGCAATTCGGGCCGATTTCGGTGCATGGCTGAAATTGTGCGGCTGGCGGGCACTCGACTACTGGGCGGGAACCGTATTTTCCCACGCTGAACCTAGAACCGGCGGATGGCCGACGAACCCCCTGCGCGCCGCAGGCACGGTCTTGATAGCGGCGGAAACACTCGCACTCATTATCGGGTTACTCTATCTTCGCCGAGTGGGACCTGATCTCTGGTGGTTGGTAGTCATCGTCATGGTCTTCTCGATTACCTACGTGCTGACCCACGTTCAACTCCGCTACCGCGCTCCCATGGAACCGCTGGTGGCCGTCCTACTTGCCGTTGTGGCCACGAACATCATGGATCGCCGATCGACGCCGACATCTTGAAGCCCAACAGCTCGGACACGCATTGGGCTTCTGACAAACGACGTGACGATCGACCACCGGTCACGATCGGCAGTACGAACGATATCGACAGTCATGCAATGGCGGCGAAGGGACGAATGCTTTTGGTGAGGGCTTCGAGCATGACAGTCTTATTCAGATCGAGCGGAAGAAACACACCGTGGTTGTGATCGCTGGCGAGAATGACCATCCGTTCATGCAGAACGTCGTACCCGTCCTCCTGTGGCTGATGTCCGCAGATGAAGAAATCGACGTCGAAGAGATCGGCCATTGTCGTCAGCGCGGATGCGGTCTGATAACGTCCCCAAACGAGCATGTGCGCAGAACCACGATCGATTAGGTCTTCCTCTGTCAGCTTGCGCTTCAAGACCGTCGCGTCAAACGACGGTAAATCGCGTGGAGCCGGCAAGGAGTGCGAGAGGAAGACGCGGTTGTGGGTCCGCCCCGCCAAGGGGTAGGACCGGATCAGAGTGTCGATCGCTTCCAGCACGCGATCGGCGCCCCGACCATACGTTTCAGCTACACCGTCCTCGAATCCGAGGGTGACAACTCGACCGTTCTTTGTGATCTCGTGATGATTGATCTGAGCGAGTTCGTGGTTACTCTGCACGAAGTGGACTTGATCGGGGAATTCACACTTCCAACGTGCGGCGGCCGTCAATACCTCGTGAGACATGTCCACGTCCGTCAAGGCGACGAGATCCTCGTGGATAATTTCGTGGAGGATTACGTGTCGTGGAACCGCGTGTTCCAGGTCGCAAAACTTTCGAAGCCGTTCGAAATTTCGGCGATGACCGTGCAGATCACCGGTCATTACCAACTGGCCGTAGTCGGGAAACTCCAGCAGCGAACCAGCGCGCAATGGGTCGTTGCGGTTGTGGGCGGCGGCCTCAAGATAGATTTCTGAATTACGGACGGCGTCGTTCAATGCGATGCCTCCGCCGATCCGCTGTCGTCTCGCTCATTTTCAAAGACATCGGCCATCCGCTCGGCGCGGTGGGCTTCGCGCTGCTTCGCCCAGATTTTCTGGATCACCTCCAGCCTGGATCCAATCAGTTTCATGTCCGCAGGTCTTTCGTGGGGGTTGTCGCGACAACATTCCATAATGAGTTTTGAAAGCGAGAGCGGAATCTTATCATTGAGCTCGATCGGGGCAATGGGCCTGTCGGCGGTAATAATGTTAATGCCGCCCCGGGCGTCGGTCCCTCGAATCGCGGTGGGATATTTTTCCGACGTCAGCACCCAATACATCGTGGCGCCAAGATTGAAGACATCCGTTCGTTGGTCTAGCGTCAACCGCCGTACCTGCTCGGGCGCAATATAGTCCGGGGTTCCCTGAATACGTTCCTTGCGGTGGTGGATCGGACAGGATTGGCCGAAATCGATGATTTTTACGGCCGCCCCTTTGGTAATCATGATATTGGTCGGCTTGATGTCGGTGTGGAGGTAGCCGGCCTCGTGCATGGCGTGCAAGCCGCGAGCCACCTTACGAAACAACAACAGAAACGTCCTGAGGCGGTTTGGACGCGCCTTTTCGAGATTGAGCCCGTCGACATACTCCATCACCAGCCAGATCCGCCTAGTTTGCAAGAGCTTTCGCTCGCGGTGGATGTGAAAACTATGGCGCAAGCAAGGGTGGCTGATCTTGCTGCTAACTTCAAACTCCGTTTCTACTTGGCTGACGAACGGATCGTCCTCACTCGAGTCGCGTTCCACGTACTTGACGGCGAAGGTCTTTCCCGTCTTGAGTTCGGTAGCGAGGGAGATTTTGGAGCGCGCACCCGTACCGATCTGCTTCGTCATGCGGTAGCCGGAAAGTTCGGAATTCACGCCTTCCCCTCGATTCATCCGTCTTGCAGTCGCGATTCAAATCCTTCGCGCAGTACCGTTATCGCTACGCCTGTAGCCCGATTGACCGACCCGTCCTGTCGACGACGCCGCAACGCCAGCGCCGCACAAGAGACCAACCTGGATCGGTCGAGGCGTTGACTCTCGGTTGCTCCTACAAAGGTTAGCATCACTTCGGCCCGCGACCAAGGGGTCTACCCTGTGACTTTCGTATTCTTCGGCCGTTGGCAAGCCGGCATGGAGCCGGTGCTAGGCGGTTGCCGTGCGGCGTAAGGGCGCCGCGATTCGGACCGCAGCCGGGCTGCCGGAATAACGGACTGAGGCGTTCGATCATCATTTCGGCGAGCATCCGCGCACCTGCGTAGAATCGACCATTATGGCTCCATGAGTACTCAGGGAACGACAAGTGACCGAATGTCGGAATCCGGATCGAGCTTCACGGCTTGCGATGCGAACGACCGTGCCAAATCTTCGTCACCTAGCTTGTGCGCAGCGATTGCAGCCCGCTCGAAATGGACAGCGCGGGCGGGTTCCGCTTTCGTCAACATGACGTAATCGCGAAGGGCGGCGGTCGTCTCGCCGACCTGCATGTGGGCGTCACCCAGTGCCCGTCGATAGGGCACGGTAAACGGCGCGATGAACAGCGCCCGCCGATACCAGTAGATCGAGTCCCGAACACGATCCTTGCGGGCATAGATCTTCGCAATCTGCGCAGGGATTTCTGAATCATTCACGTTGTTCCGCGCTAGTTCCAACAGCTGCGGCAATGCCAAGTCATCGTCACCACGATCGAGATAGATGCCCGCCAAGCCGCGCCAGCTTTCCGGGTCGACCGGACAGAGACGCTGAAGCCGCTTTAGTGACTCGACGGCTTGATCCCATTCCTCCCGCATCAGGAAAATCCGTGACATCAATTTCGGTGCCGTCCAACCGTCCGAATCAACCCGGCGCAATTGGGAAAGGATCGGCACCAATTCTTCTTCGTACGCCAATCGTTCCGCTTTGGGCAGTTTGTCCCTCAGGAGCGTGCCGTAAACCTGAGCGGCTACTTCCAACCCGAGCGGCTCGTCATCATCGACATCCAGCGCTCGGCGCGCTGCGGTGAGGGCGTCTTCCGGAACGCCCGCATCCCACTCGGCCTTTGCCAACCTTCCGAGCAAAGGCGCGGTTTCACCTTCCTTTTCGATTTGCGCTCGGATGGATGCCGGGTCCTCGGGCGGTGTTAGGTCGAAGCCCATCTTCGCGATCTTCTCACGAACCCATCGGTGGAAATCACGATCGAAGCCGTTTGGTGCCACGCCGAGATTGAGACGGAAGACCTCATCGTTGGTGTTGCCATCGCGGTACCAAGCGATCATTTTGTTCAGTACGTCGTAACCGAACCGCTCGATCAAATACTCACACATCATCTCGCTCTGGGCGTAGGCCAGCTGGCGATCGGTCGGTTTGCGGGGACGCATAAAACCCCAGTCGATCGATTCGACTGTAAAGAGATCGTCCCGGCGGACGGACTCCGCGATGAGTTCCCACCAAGCGAAGCTTCGTGCGGCGTTCTCCGTAAGAACAGCCAAACCTTCAGTGAACCAGTGGGGGATTCGGTTTCTTGTCGCTGCCAAGGTGACAGTGTGTGTAAATTCGTGCTTGAGGACGCGCGCGAGGTTAAAGGGTCCCTTTAGCGCCGGATCGGATCGTGGGGACGCGAGAGCGATAATCCGCCCGGAGCAGGCGCCGATGGTGGGGATCCAGGGCTTGCCACTGATCCGCACCGCGAATGAGCGCTGTGTAGGGAAAATCTCGATGAGCGTTTTTTCCACCAGTCGGGTGTCGAAGTCGCCGGTCACCTCATCGTAAATACTTTCCATATAGTCGGCGACGAAAGGGCCGATCCCGGGATCCTTCTGTGCGTCGAAACGAAGAACGAAGTGCTCCGTCTCGTGGCGAGCGAATCGCTGCAACGAATCCAGCAAATCGAGCGTGAACTTGGTGCGCAGGTTGAAAGGATCGAGTTTCCAGGCCGCGTCCAGGGCATCACGCGCCTCTCTTTCCAACCCCCACTGCATGTACATCATGCCGAGTTCGGTGTGCACGTTCGCATTGGTCGGATCGAGTTCGATGGCTTTCTTGAACCGCACTTCCGACGCCGCGTATTGGCGGATACCGCTCAACGCATCACCGAGAATCTGATGAAACATGGCGCAGCGCGGGTTGATCTCCGAAACACGCTTTTCGAGTCGCTCGACTTCCAGGTCGTCGAATCGGCACGCGGCGGCCGACGCTTGTAGCGACAACGCCACAAGGTCGTTGCGGTTGATCTCCAAGGCACGGCGACACTTCTCAGCTGCCTTGGCGTACTTTCTTTCCAACAAGTGATTCCGCGCCAGAAGATGCAGCGCGGGCGGAAAGTTCGGGTTGGTCTCCAGAGCAGCTTTCGCGTGTGTTTCGACCTCCTCGAACTTCCAGTCCTGCAAAGCGAGTTCTCCGAGTCCGACATGCGCTTCGCAGAGGTTTTTGTTGATTCGCAGTGCGGCACGATAATCGGCGAGACACCCATCTTCCGGATCGTTGTTGAACTTCTCGCGAAGCAGGTCCGCCGCTGCGATTCGGGCGGGCCACCAGGTACGGTCGATCCGTTCATACGCGGGTTGAAGCATCTCGTGCAAGACGTGTTTCGTACGCCGCACCACGTTGGTTTGCGAAAGAACGCTGTATCGGAGAAAGCCGACGGCCGTTGCGGTCATCCACGCGGCGTCACGCGGCAGATCCGGGTCGGTCAGCAACTGCTTCTCGAACCATCGGAAGGCCTGCATCGCCTCCTCTTGCATTCCGATCGTTTCCAGCGTTTGGGCGAATAACAACCGGGCATTGGCGTGGCCCTGATCAAGCCGAGCGGCCCGCCCCGCGTGATGGATCACTTTGTCGTATCCGCCGGTGATCCGGTACAGAAGGCCTGACAAGTAGTGCCATTCGGCGTTTTCGACCGCGTCCAAAGATTGCAGGATCTGCGCGACCGCCTCGTATTTTCCAACCCGGAGATGACACCGTGCTTCGCCAAGTTGAGCGCTGACCTTCTTGGCCGGATCGCGCGTCAATTCCCTATAGGCTTCCTTCGCCCTTTCGTAGTCACCTATTAGATAAAGCTGATACGCGTCGGCGATAGTATCCAGCGTTTGCGGCGCAGCGATTTCTTCAGGATTCGGCTCTGTCTCGGGTTGCGCCAAGACCGCGGAACAGCCGAGGGAGACGGCGATCAATACAACCTGCGTCGCCCTCCCGCGCCCATTTCGGAGCCATTTGGTTTTCTGCATTATCGAAACCGCTCCATGCCTTCGCATACGCCGATGCGCATCGCGTGTCCATGTGCTATCCCCATCATCTTACGCCGGTCGTGGAATTGGGGGTACCTCAGCTTACTCGGGCTGTTTGAGCTTCGTGCAATGTATTTTGATCCGACGTCCCCCGTGCGAGGGCTTCCGGAGCTGCGAAGTATTTGAGGAATCGCCGCCGGGTGATCCGACGAGCATTTTGCCCGACGTAAAACGGGCGCGTCTGTCGCGGCTGCACGAATGAGCCGCCCTTCGGCTTTGCCCCGATGAATACTAGGCGTGAAAAAGCCGAACGTCGAAGAGAACGGCAGGTCGCCAAGACATTCTGCCGGGTGGTCAATCCAACGCTCGTCGACGATCGCCGCTCGCATGCATTCGGCAATTACGAGGGCTGCGACTTGCTGAAAATTTCTTCGATCGTATCGAGGAGCCGTTCCATGCGGAACGGCTTATTGATGTATCCATCCACACCGAGGCTTTCAGCCCATGTCTGGTGGCGCTTACCGACGTTGCCGGTGATCATAATGATAAAGGGTTTTTCGCCGCGTTTCTTGTGGGTGCCCTTCAGCTTCTCTAATACGAGAAAGCCGCTGCGCTTGGGAAGCATGGCATCGAGCAAGATGAGGTCGGGATCGAATTCTTGGGCAACCTTAAGCGCCGCGTTTCCGTCCATCGCCGTTTGAATAGTGGCCCCGGTATCGCTGAGCACCGTTTCCAGCGCGGTAACCATATCGGGGTCGTCTTCGACGATGAGGATAGTCTTTCCGTCAAGTACCGTAGACACGTTTCATCTCCCGCTCATCAAAGTGCCGCTGACAGCAATCCCGCAGACGCTGTACATCGATCAGCCTGAGAAATGAAGTATAGAAACCGAGGGGCTACCCCGCAAGTTCTCCCGGCGAACCAATACTGCCTGTGAAATTTCAGGGTTTGACCGTTCGTGCGGTCGACGCTTCGGCAACTCGGGGCAAATCCGAGCGATTTGCAGCCTCGACCGGACAAAATCTCACGATCTGGCCGATGGACGATTTTGACCTCGCAAAACGCCGGGGCTACACTCGGGTCCGATCAACAGCTCGTTGTCTCCCCGGACCTGGAAGCGGAAAAAAAAAGACCATGACCAAGAACTGGCTGATCGCACCGAGGTCGCCCCAATGTGCAGAACTCGCTGCTGCGTGGAGACTCCCAAAACTAGTAGCCCAGCTTCTGATCAATCGCGGTGTCGATCGCTTAACGCTCCGGGATGGGTTCCTCTCACCCCAACTCAAAGACCTACATCCACCATCGCGGCTGCCGGGCTCACAGCAAGCCGCCGACATTATCGTCGACGCGATCCGCAAGAAGAAGAAGATCGTCCTTTACGGGGATTATGACGTTGATGGCACCGTGGGACTAGCCATCCTTTGGCATGCTATCCGATGTGCCGGAGGGGAAGCCGGGTTCTATGTTCCACACCGTGTCGACGAGGGATACGGTCTGAATCGTCAGGCGGTGGAGCGTCTGGCAGACGACGGGGCTGAATTGATCGTAACCATCGATTGCGGGGTCACGGCCGTGGAGGAGGCCGCCATCC
>SMVB01272168.1_pt1 | contig 14129 bp, 25 predicted proteins | sample 2456461 | NCBI WGS metagenome assembly SMVB01 (sample SAMN11095934, study PRJNA526329) | marine sediment metagenome | biome: Marine sediment; feature: Surficial sediment; material: Deep marine sediment; isolation source: Hadal surficial sediment | place: Pacific Ocean | collected 2014-05 | depth... | reverse complement strand
CCGCAATGGGCGAAAGATGAAGCACACAAAACGAGAGTTGAGTTTGTACTCACCCCCATTGTCCTGCCGTGAGGTAGATGATTTATTCGTCGGTACTACCTTTGGCATGGAGTACGACTGTGGTGATTTTGATCGGCATAAAGAACTACCCGAAGGCAGCGGCACCTGGTGTACAGATGAAGTGGCTACCCGATCTCGATATGGGATCGGGGCAGACCCCTCACTGCAATTCAATATGTTCGGTGGGGAAATGCAGGTTGCCCCCGCTGATAGTGAAGCCGATCTACTTAATCGGATTGATAATATCTTGATCGCGGTGATGCCGTTAGACCGAGTAATATGGCCGAGTACCATTCACATGCATGTTCGCCTTCCCAAGCTCCTGGAACAGCCTGATTTGATTCGATACCTGGTCAAATGGTGTAGCACGCACTGGCATTTATTTGCCGGTAAGATTTATCAAATGTTGCCTACTGAGGCTAATGATTACTATATCTGGAACTTTCAGTGCAACCAAATGGTTAAGGATATGGTGTATGATGAGGCTGCGTTGTTACGCATGGATGCCTGTGCTGATAGTCCAGCAGATATCGCTAAGTCATTGCACAACTGGCCTAAAGATTGGAAAAATGAATGGATAGATTTAAAATCTACAAAACAGGTTAAACGACCAGCGGTGAACTTCGGGCATTTAGCTCTTAATGAAACTATTGAGTTCCGCTGCTTCCAGGCCACAATGAACCGTGAGATTCTGGCAAATATCATTGCCTTCCCGTTACGGTTTTTACGTGTGGCCCTAACCCGTGATCGTGATCCCACTCGTATTCTGCGCGGTCTAATATTTCAGGATTTATTCACCTTTGTCCATGCGGGCGACACTGAGCAAACAGTAGAACTTACTCGTCGATCAAATCGATATTTCAACGATCAAGTTGCTGTGCGGAAGGCAATACACGCAGCGTTGATAAGTAAGAAGCTAACCCTTGCTGAACTCAATTATCCACAGTATTGGATCGATCTTGGGTTTCAATGATTATAAAAAATTTAATAGACCCCTTCCCTCACACCATGTTCTACGATTTTTATGACGAGAAAGAGTTACAGGGGATATGGCAGGAACTGGACTTTCTGAACCAACCAAATAAGTTAATGAATAACACAATAGTTGGTGATACTCCTGCGCCTGATCATAAAAGCGGGCTATACCTTGATGTTGTGTATCCGCATAGGCCCATGAGTAATCTTCTTGTGGCTAACCGAAAGTTGTTTGATATGGTTGACGAGGTAGATAATTATTTTTTGCGGAATCAATTAAAAACTTCGAATTGTGATTTTACTTGGATATGTTATTACTATTCAGGCACCTATTATGGCTCTCATCCAGATAAATGTATGTTATCAGCCGTCACTACTTTTTGGAGAGAACCTAAAGCATTTACTGGTGGGAATTTAACCTTCACAAACTATGGTTATATTCCTGATATGCGAACTAATGCCGTGATTCTATTCCCTAGTTTTGAGCCCCATGAGGTAACTGAAATAACAATATCTCACGAAGATACTGTAAAGGGGTTGAGCAGATGGTCAATGAATCAGTTCTTACAAATGCATACAAAAGTATTAACCACGCCAGGGGTTTAGTTAAATTAATTATAGGAGAAAATAATATGAAAATGAAAGTAAAAGATGCTGCCAGTAGCCATGTGGCGCTGCAACAATTCGGTAACACTAAATTCCCGATGCAAATAACACTTCACTTAGCCCAGAACCTGCGTGTCCTGGGTGAGGTAGCCGAACTGTTCGGTAAGCAGAGAAATGAGCTGGTAGTCAAGTACGGCACACTGGATGCCGAAACCGGGGTTTCGACGGTTATCCCAAAGAACCAGATAAAGTTTGCTGCTGAGGTCGAGGCCTTGCTCGATGAAGAAGTGGAACTGTCACTGAGAACTGTTTCGCTTGCTGATCTGGGGAAGAAAACCGAAATGGAACCGAATACAATGGTTCCCCTTGATTGGATGATTACGCTGGAAGGCCAGAAACCAACGCCAATCGGTAAAAGGAAAGCGAACTAAATCAGTAGCACCCGTTGAATATTATGCCGATACCACCACCCACGGCATATATTGTTTGGACATATCCTTCGGGGGGGAAGCCAGGATAAAGACTGGTTAGACCGGCTTTAACAAGATTGCAGGCTTCGTGGCTGGGGAGTGTGAAGATCCAGTCCTTCCATTCCCCGGGCCTGACCAGTACCCACACCTGGATGGTGTTCATATACCCTTAACTTGATGGCCTAGCTTTTTCATTACTTCGCCATGTTTAGCCAATAGCCTTTGGACCCGCTTTAATTCAACCAGCAGCTTCCCGGTACAAATAGATTTTTGGGACTTGCAGATTACTTTCAGGCGCTCCAAGTCGTGGCCGCCTATGAGCCTGTCGGCCCTTTGAATTGGTGTGTACATGTATCACTCATGGATGGGTCTTATTCAGTATATCGAACATGCGCAGGAACAGGCGTGGTTGTGGATCGGCAGGGTCGATCTGTCTTTTCAGCTTATCCTGGTAAATCTCAGGATAGAACAAGTAGAGCCCCAGTTCGATCACGGCCAGGGCATCGAGTTGGTTACGCTTGTAGTTTTCCAGCGCGGTGAGAATGGAATTGCGGTTCTGTTCGACATCTTTGATGTGGGCCTGGTCAGACTTGGTTGTTGCGACAAGGTCGGCATTCGTGTTGGTTAGCTTATAATTACTGCTTTTCATAGCGCCGAGGGCTTGATTCTTGCTGAGTATCTTGTTACCAAACGCCTGAATATCGGCAAGGAGTTTTTCGACTGTTTCCTCGCTGGCCTCGAGGTCTGTCTTTAATTTTTCGTTCTTCTCACACTCGCCGTCCAGCGCGTCTGATAGGTCTAATTTTGTTACCATAATTGACTCCTCAAATGTATGGAGGCGCAGCAGGGAATCGAACCCTGGCTACCAGGTGCGAAGCCCAGCCGCTTTACCATTAAGCTCTGCGCCGGGGTATTAATTACAAGTAGTAGTTCCGAAATAATCCGTGGAACAGCGGAGAGTTCTTCCATCATTGGACCGCCAGGTTTCATTACCGAAGTAATCTGTCGAGCCGCGCCAGGTGGTCCCGGCATCCTCTCCTGTGCCTGTGCATGTGGTATTCCCGAAGTAATCTGTCGAACACCTGGTTCCTGCATTTGCAACTGAGAATCCTATTATTAATGCTACTGCTAAAATTAACGTCTTCACTTTGTTTCTCCGTGTTAAAAAAGCGCCCTGGCAATTGCTCATACCAGGGCGCAAACATAACCAGCTAATCGACTCAATGGACACACTCCATGATGCTGGTTAATTCAAATGGAATAGCCGCAGAAAAGACAGCCTGAACCCTTTACGCTGGTACATTTTCTGCACGTGTTTTTCCCGGACCCCGCGTTCACCAGTCTTCATCTTGCGTATCATGTCTGGTGAGCAATCGAGTATCAGCGATGTGTTTTTGTTACCGCCGCAATGGACAACAAATCTATTAAATTCTTCATTCATATTTTCAATATAGCAGACGAAATGTATTTCTGGAAGGTTTACGTTTAATACTTTTTGTACTATATTGTGGGTGGGTGGCTCACCCTATGCACCACTATTCAACATATACTGGGGCTTTCAACACAACAGGAGAATTACATGCGTCAAAATCACAAGACATTGCCTTCCCCACGCTTTAATTTAAGCATAAATTGGAGGTATGTAACCCAGCCCAAAGACACTATTGAGGCGTTCATCGAGCGCCAGAAAGCTCGAATGGATCAACAGCTTGAGGAAGAACAGAGGAAAGTGCGATGCTAACTACCGAACAGCTAGAGGCCCGTAAGAAGGGCATAGGTGGCAGTGATGTCGCCGCGATCCTGGGGCTGTCCAAATGGCAGACCGCCCACGGGTTATACTTGGAAAAAAGGGGTGAGATCCCCGATGATCCGCAGGAAACAAGCGAAGTTCAACACTGGGGTAACGTCCTCGAAGACGTAGTTGCCAAAGAATTCGAGCGCCAGAACGATCTCAAGGTGCGCAAGCGCAACCAGCACTTCACCCACAAAGAATATCCATTCCTGATGGCTAATATCGACCGCAGTGTTGATGGCCTACAGGCAATTCTCGAATGTAAGACCGCCGGGCAGTTTATGGTGGCCGAGTGGGGAGAATCTGGCTCAGACCAGTTTCCCGACTATTACCGCGTCCAGCTTGAGCATTATATGAATGTCCTGGGTTACAAACAGGGCTATCTGGGCGTACTAATCGGCGGCAACCAATATCGTCAATACTACATCGAGCAAGACCAGGAACTGTCTGAAATGATCATTCAGCACTGCGTTGAGTTTTGGGATCGCGTCAAGAGCGGTAACCCACCGGAAATCGACTACGATCACCGCACCACCGGCGACATGCTCAAGAGGCTGCACACTGGCACCGATGGCGAGGTTATTTATCTGCCAGACCAGATACAGCCGTGGGTCGATGTGTTGGAACAGGCCAAGGCCACCGTTAAGGAGAACCAGGGGGTGGTCGATGCCTGCAAGAACCGGATCGCGGAAGCGATGGGCGATGCCGCTGTCGGGATCGTTCCCGATGGTGACTACCAGTTCAAACGATCACTAACCAAGCGAAAAGAAAGCATCATGGCCGCGACCGAATTCATGGTATTGCGCGGCTCTAAATACAAGAGAGAAACCCAATGAGCAATCCCACACAAATAGCAGAAGCAACACCGACCCGCAAGAAGCGCCTGGTCGAGATATTCGCAGACCGGTACAGGGTCGATCCGGAGAAGATGATGAATACCCTGAAACAAACCGCGTTCCGGCAGCAAGACGGAAAGGTAGTCACCGATGAGCAAATGCTGTCGTTATTGGTGGTCGCGAACCAGTACCATTTAAACCCGTTCACCAAGGAAATTTATGCGTTCCCAGACAAGGGCGGCATCGTTCCTATCGTCGGCGTCGATGGCTGGTCGCGCCTGCTGAACGAGAATGAACAGTTCGATGGTATGAAATTCGAGTACAGCAAAGCATACGCTTCAATCGACAATCACCACAAAAACTGCCCTGAATCGATCACCTGTATCATCTACCGCAAGGATCGCACTCACCCGACCGAGATTACCGAGCATCTTGACGAGGTTTATCGGCCCCCGTTCGTCAAGAACAAGGGTAAGCAGGCTGAATATGTGATAGAAGGCCCCTGGCAGTCGCACACCAAAAGGATGCTACGCCACAAGGCCATGATGCAGTGCGCCAGGATCGCGATGGGCTTCACCGGTATATATGACCAGGACGAGGCTGAACGCATCATAGAAGCCTCGGATGATTATATCGATGTCACGCCCACGGAGATCGAAAACGACTCTCTAAGCGGCACTGAGGAGCTTAAACGCAAGATCAAGGAGAATACCAAGAAGGTGTTGGATGGCGAGAAGCCCATAGTTGAATTCACAGACAAGGAAGTTGACCCTAATACCGGCGAGATCGTGCCCGATGGTGTTGGTGTGGCACCCGACATTGGCGATAAAAATCCGCCACCCAAAGGCGAGATCGATCAGGAATATATAGACACCCTGGAAGGCAAGGCACCCGAGAAAAAGCCACCAAATCAATGATGGCAAGGCGAGTGTTTTTGATTTAGAATTGATTTACCGCGGCTTACTCGACTTTATAACCCGAGGACAGCCAGAACACCCCCCGGTTGCCGCGTTCTTTTTTTTTGGGGTACCACTGTGGGTGAAGAATAAGAAATGAACTACTACCCATTCCATGTCGGGGATTATCGGCGAGATACGCATTATTTGACCCATGAAGGGCATTATATCTATCGGACACTGCTAGACGAGTATTACCACTCAGAAGGGCCATTACCCCTCGATAAACGCGCTTTATTGCGCAAATGTGGCCTCACAACCGACCAAATGCCGTTATTAGAGGGAATTCTTGATGATTTCTTTCTTGAGAGGTCGGATGGGTACATGAATAAGCACTGTGAACGTGTAATTGGTGAATATAAGGTTAGGGCCGAGACAGCAAGGATCAACGGCAGCAAGGGTGGCAGACCCCCTAAACCCAAAAGAACCCGGAGGGTTACTGTAGCTATCCCAGACCTAACCGGATCGAAAGCTAACCAAGAACCAATAACCAAGAACCAAGAACCAGTAGTTAAAGATAATGTATCGCTCCGCGATACCGGTGAAACCGGAGGTTCCACGGTGGGTGTCCCGTTCAAAGAAATTGCTCGATTGTGGAACATCATGGCAACCGAGCAAGACTTGCCTTTGGTAGAGGTAGACAAAATGCCAACGACCATCAAAGGTCAACTCAGGCAACGACACAAAGATCTCGATAAGGATTTGAATCGGTGGTTTAACTTTTTCAAATACATCGCCGGGAACGATTTTCTTGCCGGACGAGCGCCACCTGGGCGAGATAGATCGACACCATTTCGAGCGACCCTGCTCTGGGTAACCAAACAACTCAATTTCCACAAAATAGCGGCCAAGGAGTTTGACCAATGAAACGAGAGCAGCCTTATTTTGAACCGTGGAAATATAGCGGCATTATTAGCTGGGGGAAGCTGCATGAACAAATTTGAAATATTGATCGATGAACTGGGACATGCCATCGATCAACTTGAGAAGATCGATGAACCAGACCTGGCGGCGGCAGTTTACAAAGCAACCGATGTTCTGCAAACCCTGGAACGATGGTGCGATGCGTACCCAGAAAAGATTTTCAAACCTGTAGTTTGGGCTGAGGTGCATAAGGCACTTGAAGCCGCTAACATATCCGGCTCTGCGGTGGCGGCAGACAGCATGCGCTACACCGTCAAGGGATTCAAAAAGGTGCTGCACGATGTTTGAAGACCAACCCGAAGAAAAAAAACAGGTATGCCCGACACCGGAATCGGTGCTTGAGAAAATCTTAAAAAGGCGAAAGAACAAACCGAAAATGTTTCCATCAGATCCATTCCAGGCCGCCAGGTACTGGATGGCGCACCAGGAACAACCACATGACTGGATGGACAATGCCGTACCCAACACCAAGGAAGGGAAGGTTATCGGCTGGCATACCCCATACCATGATCGGCTGTCCGTGAACTTGAGAACCTTCTTTCAGCTAAAACATATCCACCAGGTGTATGTGATCGAGAACGTGGAGGCCGGGATCGCGTGGCGCGGCGACCCAGCAGATATTTATATCAAGGTTGTGCGGCAGGCCAATTTGATGCTCAAGAACAAGGATAAATATATCGATAACGCCAAACAAGCACACAAGGATTTCGAGATTGGAGGGGTAGATGCCGAACAATAGAGCCACTAAAGAAATTGATCAAAAATCGTTTCTTGCATTCGCGTTTAAAGGCAAGACACCACCGGAAACAGGGCTGCCGCTGACGATGCATGAACAGAAGGTATACGAGTTGACCAAAAAGGGATTGACGTACAAGGAGGTAGCCAAAGAGAGAGGATTTACAATCGGTACAGTCTACGACAGCGTGGGGAAGATCAGGGGTAAGGGGTGGCTGATATGAGTGATCAATGGCTACTCGACCGCCAGGGCAACTTAATCAAAGCGTTACGGTGCCGGATAACGACCCTGGCTAAAGCCCTGGAACCGTTTGCTGATAATTGGCGGCGATCCTGCACCGGCAGAGCCGAAGACAGGGAACGAGCCGAGAAAGCGTTGGAAAGCTACCGCCGATATCGGGATATAAGGGAGCATCGGTGGGACAAATGCCCCAAAAAGGCCAAGAGTCGCTTAGGCAACGCAATGAGGAGGGTGGCAGCATGATAGATTCACTTCAACAAGCAAAGAATGATTTACGCCAGGGATGGGAAACACAGAGAGGAGCGGTCTGCCCCTGTTGCGGTCAATTGGTTAAGGTTTATCCCAGACAGGTGTATAAAACTATCGCAAAAAGACTGATCAAATTATATCACTTACACCTACCGTTTAACTGGGACTCATACTTTCATTTGAATCAAATAGGGACACCAAAGAACGGTGGTGGCGATTTTACAAAATTGAGATATTGGGGATTAATCGAGCAAAGACCTGGTTTAGAAGACCCGGATAAAAAAAATGATGGGCATTGGAGAATCACCCAGATAGGGAGAGATTTTGTCGAAGGAAAGAAAACCATAATCAAATACTGCCATGTTTATAACAACGTGGTGGGATATCGGGATGGTCCTCAAATCACTATCCACGATGCACTTGGAAAAGATAAATTCAAATATCCTGAACTGATGGGGTACCTGATATAACCAAAACCGCAAAACTCGCGAGGAGAGTAAAACGATGATTAGTTATAACGTAGAAACAATCACCCCTTCGGGGGCTATGAAGATTCTGGAAGGAAACACGCACAATCGAAAGATTTATCAGCACCATGTTGACTGGCTCGCAGGAAACATGAAACGAGGAGAGTGGGATCTCAATGGTGAATCGATAAAGTTAAACGGGAAGAATTTGCTGGATGGTCAGCACCGATTATGGGCCTGCGTTGAAGCCGACCACGCATTTCCAACCCTGATTATTCGTGGGCTTCCCAAGTACACACAGAAAACCATCGACACCGGCCTGGTCCGATCCGGGGCCCATCATTTCCAGATGGAGGGGGAGTCCTATGCCAGCCTGCTTTCCCAAACGATCTCGAAAATTCTCGCCCACGCCGAAGGCCGCTCCCAAATGAGGGATGGCATTTCAAATATCCGCCTGGAAAACTATCTTAAAGAAAATCCGGATATCCGAGAGTTCGTTAATCACCACGGTTCCTTGGGCCAGAAAATAGTACCAAAATCAATAGCCGCAGCTTGCCATTTTATTTTCACCCGGATTGAGGAAAAAGAAGCGGACGAATTTATGTTGGAAGTCATTGATGGTGTCGGCTTGCAGCCAGAGGCACCGACACTGGTTCTGCGGGAAAGACTAATCAGGGACTTAACAGCGGTTCGGAAGATCCCGGTGAGTGTTAAATTCGCGCTGTTGCTAAAGGCATGGAATCTCAAGCGAAAAGGAACCAAGTGCAAGATCCTTCGATTTCGGACTGGCGATAAACCAGAGCCTTTCCCGAAAGCAATTTAATGGGGAAGCGATATGAGCAAAGACGATAAAGCAGACCCGTACTACCTGGCCCGAGGGAAGGAGGTCGTGGACATGCTGTATGACAAGGGATACCTCGATAACCAGCTAAACCGAGAGTCTATGACGGATCTCGACGAGTTTATTGGTTTTCTCATGCAAATGTATGCTGAGTCAGCCGTTAAGGTTGACCGGCTTACCAGGAAGATTAAGGCGGTTGCAGATGCTGCCCATGCCGAGGCCGATGGGGAGAAGGTCGAAGGCAATGACTGACGAAGACGAACTACTGGCGATCATGGGCAGCACCGCGCGCGCACAGACAATGGCTGACTCGAGCCTGCGGCTCACGATCGACATATCACCAAAAGATATGCAAACCGCATTTACGATGTTCGGCACGCCAGGGACTGCAGTGGCCCTGGCCGTGATCAAAAACGAGGTAGCGGTAGAGCACGACAGGCCCAAGGCCGACCTGAAAACCGAGTACGGGGAGTATGCCAGGTCGTTGAAACTATCAGACTTCTTCCGCACTCCTGCGGTCTGGAAGGCAGTCGGCAAAGATGCATGGTATCTGGAATGGGTTAAGCGCCAGCCCAGTGCGTTATCAGGCGAATACTCCGAATTTCACGACGATGGGGGCGAATACTGCATACCGGCACACGTTCGCCGGATCGAGCATGGTTCCGGCACGGCGATTAAACCACCCTACTCCGCGATCCCGCTCACCAAAATGGAACACGATAAGGCTCACCAGGAAGGCGACAGCGCCATTGGCACAGAAGAATGGTGGCAGAAGGAACGAATTAATTACGTTTCAACCTGGTGCTGGGTAGAGCTTAAAGCAACTCTGGACTGGGAATCATGGGCCGACATGCCGCCCCTGGTACTGGTTGATTGGTGTTCTGAAAACGGCCTGCTAAACTACCTGCCAAGCGTATACCGGAGTTACATTAGTGCCGAGAGTGAGGCAGGCGGCGAGAGTTGATAGTAACCAACGAGAAATCGTTAAGACAATTATTAGCCTTGGCGCGTCCTGGCTCGATCTTACGAGCATCAGCGGAATATTGGACGGGGTCATTGGCGTTAATGGCATCGATCAACGTGTTGAAATCAAAGACGGGGCGAAATTTCCGTCGGAGCGCAGGCTTACGCCGAATGAGAAAAGGGAATTTGAGGAATGGCGTGGTCGTAAGCCGGTAGTTGTGGAGTCGGTAGACGATGTTATAAAATTGGTGAATCTCCTCAGACGAGAAAAAAGGTAATATGTCCTCGTACAAGAAAATCATTACCCATTACTACAACGATATCCCAGTGGTCTACACATACAAAGGCCTCAAATTCCCACTGCATGCTGGCTGCTTGTCAATGATCCAAAACGAGTTTGAACTTCGAGGTAAAATAACAACCAAACCGCTTTACGCATTCTTCGGCAAACAGTTTTTATCACCGGCACAGATTCGAGAACGGGTGGGAAGGATGATTGAGGAAGGGATATACAAACCAGTGGCGGCGAACGCGATCGCATGAAAAGCCCGGAGATTTTTACCCGCTTCACTGCGACTTCCCGCAAGGACTGGACTGACAACATATCCTGGGAGGATGTGGGGCTGGCGACCCAAGGGCTTAAACCCGAGTACAAGGGGTTTATCGAGTACGTCTTCATTCAAGATCCCCGGGGCCGACACAATTTCTTTGCTGGCCTGTTCATGGATGTCATGGAACAACCGTATGTGCAGGACTGGATCAGGGACGAGAGAGCGCGCACCGGCCAGTACGGGTCGATCAACAAAATGGTGCAGATGGCGATGGAAGAATGGCGCGTAGGCGCGAACCAGAACCATACGGACAAGTCCCGATCGAAGGACTTCGGCGTGTCCCGCAGTACCTGGGTGCGAAAATACAAAGAGATATATGGCCACATATTCACTACCCCCGCATTCTGGCTCGATGAGGTCATGGAGATTGTAAACAAACGCTTGCGCTGAACACGAAATCGCGGTAAATTCCCAGTGTCCACCCGTGCCCCCCAAGGTCGGGTGGGTAGGTTAATTCTTTGTTGATTGTGTTGATTGAAAAGGCTCGGAGAAATCCGGGCCTTTTTCATGGGTGGTGATAAATGGCAGATTACAAATTCGGCACAGGGTCGAACGGCAAGCTGGCTACATGCTGCCAGGAGCTACGCCTGGTCGCCAATCGGGCCATCGTGTTGAGTCCATACGACTTCTCGATTATCTGGGGCTGGCGAGGCGAGGATATTCAAAACGCATTGTTTACGTCCGGGGCCAGCACCAAGGAATGGCCCGAATCCAATCACAACACAAACGATGCCGAAGGTCAGCCATATTCCGAGGCATTGGACTACGGGATTTGGGTAAACGGTGGCATTTTTTGGGAGAACACACATGCCTTTGCCGTAGTCGCTGGCAGCTTCTTTGCAGCGGCCAAGGAGCAGGGAATCAAGATTCGGTGGGGCGGCGACTGGGACACCATTCCGAGTACGGAGCAGACACTTTTGGACTATGGGCATATCGAGGTAATTCTATAATGTGGTCATTTATTAAAGGTATATTGGGTGCTGGTCAGAATGGGCCAGATAATGTAATGAAAGTTGCCACTGGTATTGGCGGCTGGATTGATGGGTTGAAGCTGACCGACCAGGAGAAGCAGGAGTTTCAGGGTGAAATGGTCAAGCACTATTCCGACTTCATGGCATCGACTGTCAGTGAGAATACCGAACGATCCCGGACCCGTAGGGATATTGCATTGTGGATAATTCGAGTGGAAGCGTTCTTTCTTTTGTTCTCGCTGGCAGTGTTCCAGTTCAATCCTGTTCTGGCAAAGTACGCATATCAAATCGCAACCGACTCTCCGTGGGGTTATCTAACACTTGGAGTTGGCGCGTTCTTCTTTGGCGCTCACCTGGTTAGGGCAGCCAAAGCCTAATGAATATCAAAGCATTCGTAACCCCGCAAAGCTGGGTCGACTTCATTCGGTCGTTCATATTGCTGGCGATCCTGATAATTGCCGGAGTGGTCGGGGCCGGGAACTATCAGTGGGTTCAGATTACCGACCACAACATATTCGATGCCGAAATCAACACTAAAATCGAGGTAGCCGCGGCCCAGCAAACAAAGGCGCTTGCGATAGTCGTCAATACCAACGCGATGGCGCTCAAAAGCGCAGAAAATAACCTACAACAACTTATTCTACGCAACGAGATTAATGCCCTGGCGAACCAGATCACATTCCTGATTATCAAGGTTCGGGAAAACGAGGCCACAAAATCTGAAAAAATCATCCTTCCAGTGCTTGAACAAAAGCTGGTGGAAATGAAGGCAGGACTTGATTAAATTAATTTGGCAGAAAATCTTATTAAGTATTGGAGTCCTTTTAATCACAACCACAACTGTCACTGCCCAGGTTGGGTTCGATATGATACCGGGCAATTTTGTAAGACAAGGAAATATTATATGGTCATGTTTGGTAGTACCGAGAATCGCACCTGTTTGCGCCCCTATAAACATTAAACAGTTCTGCCAGATTGACAAGAGGAAATTTGAGCAGGGTATTTTAAGTTGTGTTAGGCCGCTCATGGCAGAAGAAAACCAGGAGCAGGAATCGTGAGGATGAAATGAATACAGCGGCAATTAAATTTTTAACATGAGGTAAGTAGCTATGCCAATGGTAGACGGAGATTGGAGCATTACGCGCTCCAACGGAAATATAAGATATATCGGTGATGATCATGGGGGAGCATCCCCGTCCTACGCAACTGCAATTCAGTTTCGGCGTTGGCTAGGTGCTTTTTCTGATGATGCGGTGTCGGCTGGCGATGATGAATACGATATTACTGATCCAGCGGCAGCGGATAGAAAGACAGATAACTTTATCCAGTTGCTCGGTGTTTACAATATCGATGACGGTGCTTCTGAGCATATCTACGATGGGTCGATAATCCAGGGTACAGGCGGCACAGAGGGTTTTTATGATGGCATTGTGAACTTTGGCAATGGTGACGTACAGATTCAGATTATTCAAGACGGTGCGGTTCTAGCTGATGACTGGTGGAATGAAGCTGGGATAGGTTTAAATCCTGATTCAGCGCAGGGCATCAGTCACCGGTTTATGCTGCCTACCAGATTAACTGGTGCTGATATTGATGGTCGTAGGTTAATCGGCACTACCCGTACCTTCGGCAATGTCTACTCTGAGTTTAAGATCAATGGCACCTCTCGCGGAAATAACGTACTGGCGCTAAAAGATTCAAATGACCTTAATAACGATACAGCTATCGGTACTGTTGCAGGCTGGACAGGTATCACATTGACTACGGAAGGCTATGTTGGCCTTGATGTAGATAACGATACTTCTGACGAGTTTTATTATTCAGAATGGAATACCAATCAGCCTACACGCACAATCAATGAATTTTTCGAGCGTATGAAATGGCTTACCCGTGATGGTAACTCTGAGACTCTTTGGGGTTTGCCAGGTGAACTATTCAGGGGTATCACACATGAAGTTGTAGTTGATACGCCGACTGGTACGTTCAGTGCTTTTGAAGCTATTTCATGGTCTGGTGGTACAGGCCAGTTGATTGCTATTAATTCGACTACCGCTGCGACTAAGCTGTGGATGCAGTTGCTTACAGGTGTTACGCCGACTGATGGGCAGACAATCACTGGTGGCGGCAGTTCAGCTACCGTTGACGTTAATGTTACTGTCACAGATCGTGAAGCTACATTGACCTTCCCCTTTATTGGGGCATCTACCGGCTCGGCTATTATCGGTGGCTACGGTGTTGGAATCGAAGTAGCAGATTTGGTGGCTGATGATAAAGTGTTTGACCTTGATAATACTCAGGTTACACCGCCGAACAATGTGACGTTTAACGTCTTAGGTTTGGTATCAGGTGAGGATCGTGTTTTGGTAGCAACCAACTCAGCAGGACTACCCGACTTCGACCAGTATGCACTCAATGGTGCGTTGACTGGTGCT